>VFSW01005606.1_pt1 | contig 18552 bp, 28 predicted proteins | sample 5358111 | NCBI WGS metagenome assembly VFSW01 (sample SAMN11554181, study PRJNA540505) | mine drainage metagenome | isolation source: sediment from site ElyBrook_90M | place: USA: Ely Copper Mine, Vershire, VT | collected 2017 | reverse complement strand
TCTCGAAGTATTGCCGCACTTCCGGATCGTGCATCGCGTCTTCACTGAAGGAGAAGTTCACCTTCGGCGGTTCGGCCGGTGCCTGCGGCATGTTCTGTTGAATCTGCTGCATGTGCTGGCTCAGCAACTGCATCACCAGCGGACCTTTCTGTTGGATCAACATATCCACGGCATCATCGTTCGCCCACTTGATGAACTGGTTCATGTGAACCTGAGCGTTCCACCACGGCTTCCACGCCAACGGCGTAAGTCCGAGTGGATCGGGCGGTTGGATCGGTTCAGACTGCGGCACAGGAGCATCCGGATTGGATTTCGCCGCCGCAATGGCGTTCTTGTGTTCGATATCCTGCGCCATGATCACTTGCTTGAACTGCTCCGACTGCTGTTGGAACGCCTGTTGGAATCCCATGAGCGCTTTCGGATCATTGATCCAGTCTTCGAACGCCTGCTGCTTCTTCAAGGCACTCTGCACGGCGATATCCATCGACGGCATCATGCTGGTGAGTCCGAAGAGCTTCAAGGCTTCGTACTGTGTCTCCGGCTCCTTCATGTTCAGCAAGCCGAGCGAGTTTGCGTGTTCAACGGATGCCCGCATGCCCAAGTTTGTCTTCGGCTGCTGTGATCCGTCTTCCACCACGACGCTCACGCTGCCTTGCAGCTGCGTGTTCTTGAAGATCTGGTACGTCCACGTCCGAGCAGGCGTCAGTACCTGATGGACTCGTTCGTCAGGACCGAATGCACGCTCCAATTCGATGGCGAACTTATACCAGTTGCGGACGGCCTTGCCGCGCGACTTGAAGACAGACGCGAAGCGAGCCTGTGACCGCTCGATCAATGCCTGAATAGCACTGAAAGCTTCCACACCCGCCGGACGTTGACCCTTCAGAATGTCGAAGGTGCCCGAAAGCTCTTCGATATCCGACAGATACTGCTCACGCAGCTTCATCAAGCTCGCATCAATCGGAACGCCTGCGATGCGCTCCGGTTTCGCCTGCCCACCAACTGTCAGCGGGTTCCACTTGATCACCAGACCGGGCATACCGGTGAGTTTCTGGATTTCAGCGCCCTTCGGCTCCAGCCACACGGGATTCGCCATGCGCTGAAGGCACAATAGGATCTGCGAATCCAGCTGGTTCAGCTGATCTTGCTTCTGGATGATTTGATCTATCGGTCCACTGCCCAAGATACGCCCGCCGACGTGTTCGAACGTCGCATGGGTGAACGTGAAGAGCGGATTGCCTTCCGCGTCTTTGTACGGCAGTGGTCCCGGCAGACTCTCTTCGTCCAAATGAACGATCTTCGGGCCTGCATTGTCGCCTACGATCCGAAACACCAGCCCATCGGGGTATTGAGCCGTGGGTTTCATCCAGACTTCGTGTTCCGTGACGCCTTCATCATTCTGACCGCCACGGCCGGAACCTTCGGACCAGAAGATCGGTGTGATCCCCAAGTCATTCGTCTGCACGAGTGACGTGAACAGCGCCATCGAGTGATCCTGTGGCGACTTCTGCCAACTGATCGTCGCGGCCAGCTGCTGCATTTGCGGATCAGGATGACTTTCGTAGTAGCGACGAGTGCGCCAACGGCTCCGCACGACGTACGGCACGTCATCGAAACGCGTGTAGGCGTTCGGCATGGCGATCTCAAGCGGTGACAGCACCATCGTGGATGGCATGCCCTTCAGCACTTGCTTCGGGGGCATCGGCTGACCGTCTTCACCGACAGCAGGCGCGAAGTTCGCCGCTCCTGCCATCTTGCAGGTCGGACACACGGGACTTGCACCCTTCAGCTTCGTCTCTTCGATGACATCACCGCACGCCTGACACTGCATCATGTTGATCGTGAGCATGCCGTTCTTCACGTCGTAGTCAATGAAGGCGTGCAGGAAGGCATTCCCGGTCACGAGCAGCCAGAAATCAAACTCACTCATGGACTGATCCATGTTGTGAGTTTCGTACAGCAGCGGAAACATGTCGTCCGCGATCTTGGCCGCAGCGACGTTCTTGGGATCCGTGCCATTCGGGCGCACGTTCACATTCAAGTTGATGCTGGCGAACATCGCTCGCACAGCCTGAACGGTTTCTTTGCACTTGTTCGTGACGGGCCGGGGGATCCATGCCGCCATGCGCTTGTCGCGCCAGCCGCCGTACTTCGACTGATACTCAATCCACTGGCGCCCGAGCACGTACCAGATGTTCCGCTGCCACTGGCGCTCGAAGATCCAGCGGTTATCGAAGCATTCGTGCTGCATGGTTTCCCACATGGCGAGTAGATCCCCGTCATCGTAGGTGCCTTGGATCTGCTCCCAACCGGGATTGCCGTTCTGGCGCACCGTGGGGTTGTTCGCCGCCGCCGTGGATGACGCTCCACCGGCATTGGTCAACGACGACGCTTGATTTGCGAGTGACATGTCTACCCCTTACTGCTGAACGAGCTTGCCGTTATGCGTGAGTCGGCCTTCATCATCCCAACCAAGTCCGAGCTTGGCCGCTTCTTCATCGCCCATGTCGATAAATGCCACAGTCTGGTTGAGCACGTCTTCGGCCGTGATGCGTGGCGCCCGAGCCACGGTTTCCTTGTCGAACTCCGGCGTGGGAATCTTCACGCCCATGTAGTTGTTGATCAGCTGAGCCCGTTCGTACTCCAGCTGCGTGAGCCGTGTCTTCATCCAATCAATCGTGGCGTCCTGCTGAACCACACGCTGTGCAAGGATCTGTGCGGCGCCTTCCGCTTTGGCCTTGTCACCGATCAACTTTTCGAACAACGCTCGTTGAATCCACATGATCATTCCCCTTCTCTTTTGGTGCCCGGCCGCAATCACACGGCAGGGGCAACGGTATGCCAACAGGTTCGGATCCCGGTGCCGGAAAACCGGGACAGCCAGACCATCCACACTTCAGGACAACCACGACTGCACTTCGTTCGGATTGCCGAAGAAGTCCCCCAAGGGATACTTCTCGTCATCCATTGGCAGTTCGTCGCCCTGCTCTTGCGCCTTGGTGTATTCACGCATGCGCGTGATGTCTTCCTTGTCCCGGTCGCTGAGTGCGTCCCACCGGTTCTTCTCGCGCTCGCGTTCCTGATCGCTTTTCCCGGTGTCTACGTCTTCCGGCAGTTCCGGCCACGCCATGATCGCGTAACGGATCGCGTCGGGCAGTTCGTCCTTGTACTTGAAGACGTTCTCGACCAGACGTTTCTCGCCGGTCGAAGGCTTCGTGTTATCCGCATTGCGATACGCGCGCATCTGTTCGACCGTGCGCGGCACACGATACGTGAACCACAGCTGGTTCGAATACAACCACGATTGGACTCGTTGAATGCCAATCTGGTGTTTGTTCTCCGCTTGGATCACACCGACCCCCCGCAGGCCGAACTCCAGCCGCAGGTTCGCTTCGTTCTTGTTCGCCGCCCATTTCACATCCCGGTATGCACCAACCTTGAACTGTGCGGCAATGGGCGACAGATGCTGAGAGATCGCCTTCCGGCGCTCCAAGTACTCGTCCACGACAACCAGCCCCTTCGGTGTCACCACAATGCACACAGCGCCAAAAGGATGGTCAACACCAGAATCGAGTCCAACCAGCACAGTTCGGTCAGGGTGAATGGCAGGCCACTCCGGTAGAACTTTTCGAATTTCATCATCGGTCAACAGTGTCTGTTTTTCGATCAGCGAGTAATCGTAAATAAGTCCAGATGCATTCTTCCGTTCCGCTTTGTACTCCTGCTCGTAGAAAGCCAACGCCTGCCCGCCATTTGCCAACGCCTGTGAGCGGGCGCGAGCCAGCTTCGCCATGATCTGTGGGTCCGACCGGAACAGCGGATTCTCTTCTGTCCACCATCGTGCGTACCAGTAGCCCGGCTCTTTGTAGACAGCCGCGCGCTTCTCGATTTCGTCGTACGTCCAATCGAACCCAAGCACTGTCGTCGTAGAAATGATGATGCCGTTGCTTTTCAGCAGCGTCGGCTTGAACACGTTGTAGCCACGTTCGGGACACTGCGCGGCTTCATCGAACCAGCCACCCTTGAGTCCCTGCGGACCACGCGCACGTTCAGGATCTTCGAGCGACCGAAACGCCACCTTGCTCTTGTTCCGCAAGATGATCTCTTCGTGCTCGCTGTCCCATCGCTCGATCCAATCCGGATTGAGCAGACCAACCAGCGTGGGGAACGTCGAATCCCACAGCACTTTGTACGTCGGTCCCATCGCCCACCAATGGCTGTTCGGGATCATCAGTTCTTCTCGCACAGCATGAGCGCCCGCCAAGGTCTTGCCGCCCTGACGGCCGCTGAGTAGCAAGAAATGATCGAACGCCCGTGGCGCACTCTTGATGTCTTGATGCAGAACGTTGCACTTGGGGCACTGGAACGTCCCATCGGCGTTACGAAACCCAACCTGCATGCACTTCAAGCACACGCGCTTGCGTAGCGCGGCGAAGAATCCCTTGTCGGGATCATGCATGTAGGGGTTGTAGAGATAGTCATCACCGATGTGGTCCCCACACCCCGGCGGCAGACGTACCTTATGAATGATGTTCGCCATTACTTGATCGCGTTCTTCAGGCCTTTGAGCGAATGGCTCTTGTATTCCTTCTTACCGCCCTTGGCCGCGCGCTTCTCGGACAACATGATCGCAACCGCCTGCTTGCGTGATTTGACTGCCGGGCCGGATTTGCTTCCACTATGCAAATCGCCCTTGCCGAATTTGGACATCACTTCGTCATACGGCATATCTTCATCCCCCTGTAGATCAACCGGCCGGTCTTCGGATCACCGTCAACGAGCATTTCGATCTGTCCGGTCTTCTGCACGTCGAGTGTGAAGCGCAGCAATCTTCCGTCTTCCACGATCTTCATCGGCGTGATGGCGGGCCGATGATCCGGATCCGTCTTCCCAAGCTTTCTAACCTTCGCGGCCAGTGTGTGATCAGCGGCTGTGTTGATCGGAACCTGCCGCATGAAGAATTCGTCGGGCAGTCGCCATTCTCTATCCATTGACCACCTGTCCTTCCACCACAAGGGGAGTGCCGCCGGATGTATCTTCACGCATCGTCTGCATCGGACCAGCAGGCATGACCACTTGAACCGCAACCACCGTTGAAGCAGCCGGTGCATTGGACGCCTGATCAAATTCCTTGAGCAGTGTGCCCTTTGCCAACTCCAACGCAACGGTTGTGCGGACCCGCATGCCCGTCGTGGCGTGTCGTGCTCCATCTTCAAGCCCTTCGCTCAAACGGTCTACGGTCTTATGCAGCAACTCATACCGCAGCCGATCACCGGGCGTCTCGGCGGTAATCCAGCCGTTCTTCGCGGCGCGATACACGTACGGACTGATGCTCTTGATCGAAATCCCAAGCTCGACAGCAATCTCTTCGTCGCTCTTGCCTGCCGCACGCATCGCCATGATGTTCAAGGCGACGGGCCGGACCTTGCTGTCCGGCGGCAGGTACCATGACGGCTTCTCGTCCGGCACAGTACTTGCATCACTGGCAACCGGAAGTTCTTGTGCCGTGCCAGCAGCCACCGGAGAAGGGGACGGCGGCACACTGACTATCGGGCCGATTCGACGTGGGCGCCCGTTTGGGCGTTTTACTCGCTTCTTTCGGCGCGACTTCGGCACAAGAACCCCCGAACGAGAGAATAGCCGATCTGGCATGGTCTTTGCAACAACTGCCCCTTGGAGTGGACACCAGTGTCCCCAACTCAGGAAAAGCGCGTAGTGGTATATGTGGTGACGGGACGCCGCGCCGGGATGCGCCGAATCATCGGTCACATGATCTTCGAGCCCGGTGACGAGCTACCCAAGAAATTTGAGAACGTCTTTGTGTGCAATGGCGAAGACAAGCGCACCATGCATTTGGTGGGAGAGTTTCCCCGCTACGTGCTCTACAGCGAAATGAAACCAATGACCGGAAAGCGCCCGCGCACTCCGCGCCCGGCGAAGGTCATCGCGAATGATGGAGCCATCGCATGAGAGATCGAAAGTCCGACGCACACATGAAGAAGCCGGTCGCTCGCGGCAACATCCGGCATCACAAGGACGAGAATAAAGAGAACAACGATCCGATGAACTTGGAAGAGAAGACACGGGGCGAACACTCGCGCGATCATAACCGCACGCCGTCTGTGCTGCGGCGACTGCGCAAAGCTCTCGCCATGCCCGCAAAGAAAGAAAGGTTGTACTAGTGATGCCGACACCAGCAGAACTGCAAGCGCTCAAAGAGCACATGATGAAAGAGATTCAGGAGAAGGAGTATTACGCGCAAAAGGACATACAGAACAAACTACAGACCGCTGACCGGCGTTACGCGCAGGATCAAGACTCGATCATGCGTGCCTTCGAAATTGCCTTCGAACATGCCATCCGTGAAGTTGTCACCCGGAAGCTCGCTGAACGCATGAAGGACATCGAGAAATACATGGATGCCGTGAATCTCGAAACGGTCATCTCGGACATTCTCGCCAGCGAGTTCGTGCGGCAGCTTGTCGCCGGGCGTTTGCTTGGTAGTGGTACGTCCAGCGGCGCAGCCGGTGGACCGCTTTTGAACCACAAAGCTGCGGTTGCCGCACAAGCACAGAACGTTCTCAAAGGCACTCCGTAATGACCAGCAAGATCTACGCGCGCACCATTGCCGCCCTAGCAGCTGCCCAACGGCTGCTAGGGATCGATTCATTGACCGTCGATATAACACAACCAATTTGGGTCATCCCGCAAAAGAAAATTATGGCCCGCATTCGCATCACCGAAGAAGCGATGGCTGACGTGAAGGCTGGCGCTTTCGGTGAAGCCATGAAACAGCAGATCAAGGACCTAGCCTTCGACGCTACCACTCGTTCTTGGGAGAAATAGTCATGGACGTTTCGTTCGGCGGCCTTCCCATCATCACCGACAAGACCCTACCCAACGACCGGGTTGTCTTCGTTGACGACATGCACCGGCAGTGGACCGTATGGCTACAGAAAGAGAACGAAACAGAAGACGAGAAGACCGCCCGTGAAATTGCTGACCGTCTACTCGGCCGCACGTTCGGCGCCTTGACGATGGAGATATTGCAGCGCGCGGTTGACAATCTCGCCAAGGACATTGACAAACGTGTCTTCGAACACGTCGTTGCATCTCCGGAGATTCGCCGGGAGTACATGAAGCTCCTTGATGCTGACCAGCGTTACGGCATCGCTGACCTGATGGATGACGGCACACACCGCACTACCTACATGGGGATTGACCGTGGCACTGACGCTTCAGGAACATAACACCATCAAGGCCAGCCGGATCGTCTTCCAGCCTATCCCGTGGGATCAGATACTGGACCGCTCTGCCCGCATACTCAACCGCCCGCTGTCCTTCGATGACGCCGCTGAGATCCTTAGCAAGAACTTCATGCGCTTCATGGCGAACAGCGACGATGTGCAGACGTGGTGTGTCATTCACCGCCTGACCTTCACGCCGGAACCCCGCGACCGATACGCCTTCCTTCGCAGCGATAATCCCTTCTTCAACAGCAGCGACGACTAGATCGATTTTGTAGCCGCTGAAAAAATTTTCGCACGGGAACCACTTCGTGCCCCGGACCCCGGCGGCTCGAAAGGGCGTCCCCACCCCTTTGTGGCACAAAGCACTTGACGAAGAGTGCTTTGCGGTACGAAGTTCCATTACGTTGAACGACGTAATGGTTCGAATGGTGCGAGCGCTGCGGTTCGAATGGTTGGTGTGTTGTGCGTTGCGATGTGTGCATGCGATACAGGATCGATGCATTGCAACATGTTGGCAGGAATGATCCGCGCGATGCGGTGCGCGGTTCTAGCAGGCTCAGCTAGCAGGATCGAAGGTGCTATAAAACTAACACTAACTCATTGCAGGCGCGAAAGATAGCAGCTGTGAGCACAGACCCACAGCTGCCATGGTTGATGTAAGGATTTAGGATTCGCTTCGAACGTCCAGCTTGGCGGCAATGAGACGATCCCGATGCGCGGCGCCGTTGGATCGAAGACGTGAACGCTGCACGTAGTCGTTCGTATGATTGATGATTCGCGTTGTCAGCTGGATATCATTGATCGGGTTGTCTCCGTTCTCCAGCAGTTCGCGTACTTCGAATAGAAGATCGATTGCTTCGTTATTCATGGTTCATTCCCCATTTGAGCCATAATGACAAGCAAACGCAAGTCACTTGGATCAATGTAAACGTGTTGATAATGGTTGAAACGTTTTGGATCGGCAACACTGCCGGAACGTTGCGCGAATCCGGCAATTGTGCCATGCGTGGTTTTATCGTAGGTCTGACGTTGATCGATTCGCCTACGTCTGTCGTTTGGATCTTGTACTCGCATGAAACATTCGAACGTAGTTCCACGCGGTAGCGATCCAAACGTTGTGCAGTATGTGCGCATATTGCACCTACTGATTGATCGGAACGATGTCACCGAACGGCGCCGAGTCTACTTCTGACGTGCTTGCCCAAATGGTCGGAATGTTGGAATCGTCCGGAAACGATCCATACATATCAGTGAAGACAATCAATACAACAGGTTGTTCAGCATCAGGCTGATCGTAGTGATTGAAGATCGGCTCGAATGCTGTACCGCCGCCACCAACAGGATGCATTTCGAACGCTTCGCCACGTTCGAACGTATCGACGCGATGAACAGCAGCATCACAATACAACACGTCAACCGAAGACGGTTGCATTTCACTGAAGATCGCTTGCATCTCGCTTGAGAACTTCGCCAATGTGATCGTGTCGATTGATCTGGATGTATCGACAGCAACGGCGATTTTGCCGCATGCAGTCGAGCGCAATGACGGAAGGAATAACCCGTTGTGCAAGTAGCGCCGATTTGGTTGCGTCCAGCTGTAATCAGCCGTGCAAACATCCTGCATATACTTGCGAAGCAATGAACGCCAATCAACGATTGGCTTAGTGGCTTGTTCGATTTCACGATCCATTCCCGCTGGTAGCTTGCCTTGTGCCTTTGCGGCCTGAACGGCTTGCTTCGTGTATTGCTGCCAGTCGCTTGCCGTGTTGATCGGCTGCTGCTGATCGGCGCCATTGCCTTGTCCGTTCGGATCGTCGTTCGAATCACCATCAGGACTTGGTAACACTTCGCCGCAACCGCAACCGCCTTGTCCGTCCGAGTCATCGTCATTCGATTCGGGTAGACGGTCGTAGATCCATTCCGCATTCTTGCCGTCATACTGCGAATCAAGCAAGGCGCCTTTCGGTAGTTTCGCCTTGCCGGACGACAGCACAATCGGATTGATCGCGTAGTCGCACGCTTCATTCCATCGGCGATGCTGGCGTCCAGCTTCGCGCCATGGATGGCCACACGCACAATGCATGACTTCGTGGCAGATGACGCCGATCAATTCGTCCTGACTGAGCGTAGCGACGAATGCCGGATTGAAGCCCATGGATTGGCCGTCGGTCCATGCGGTCCCGTTGATCGTGCTTTCGATCACTTTCAGCTGCAAGGCCAGCACTCCGAAGAACGGTTGATCGATTAGCAGCGTTGTGCGAGCACGTTGTATGCGTCGAATCGTTTCACTGATCGCCATTGCTTTACCTCTAGGCCGCGCTGTAGAACGCCGCCATTGAATCAAGGATCTGTTTGGCCTTGTCTGCCGTGTCCTGCCGTGCGCGTTTCGAATCGCGCAAGGTCTGCGGATCGTTGCTTCCGATCACTGTGAAGACATCGCGCGCCATCCGATCCAAATTCGGATCGTTTGCAATGTTCAGCCGTGCCAGAACATCGCAGCATTCCCGCACGTTTTCGATCAACGAATCACGGAAGATAGCCGATGGATCGGCGAGCCTTTCGGCCGCATGCGATACGACCGAATGCAACCGCTGCCAGCAATCAGCCATCGCGTTCTGTAGACTGCTGCTGCTTTTCGCATTGATCTCAGCTTCGATTGCAGCGATATGATCGGCGCCGAGATCCACGCGGATATCGCCAGCGGTTGGTACTGGCATGTAGTTCAGGCCGATAGAGAACTTCGCTCGAATGTCCATCACATCCGGATAATCCTCTGACTTGTACAGGCCGCCCAACCGCATGCTGGCCTGCGCACGTAGCGCCGGATAGTCGTTGACGAAGGCATCAACCGCACGGTCCACGTCCGCCTGATGGTTGCGAAGTTGATCCGCGTATTGCATGTAGTTTGCGGTTGGTAGCAACCGCCAACCTTCGTCCGACCATGCCAGCGTTTCGTTGTAGTGCCATGCACGGATCGAAGACAGCAGCGTTGTCAGAACTTTGTAGCTGCTCGCATCTCCGGGCAACAGCATTTTGTTGTAGCGTCCGGCATCGTCTGTCGCGCCGTTGTTGCGGTTGGTTTCAGCGGTTGCGCGTTTGTCATACTTGCGAGCAGACCAGCTGCTGATCTGCAACCAAACCAGCAACGCGCGTGTATGGATGGCGGTATCATTCGTTGTCATTTGCTTGTGTCCTTTCCAAGTAATCGGGTTGCGATTTGTTCAGCTTGTTTGTTCAGTGAATCTAGCTGCTCTTGATAGTAGACTCTTCGGTCATACCATTTGGTATAGACGGTCGAAGCGAGATGCATACGACGCATGGCCGTACGTTCTCGCTTCGTTGCGGATCGAAGTTTTTCCTGTAGCGCGTCTACACTAGTCACAATCAATCCTTTCCGCTGATCAACTTGCCCACTTCGGACGTGGCCAGCTTGACGAATGCCGTTGTGGTCTGGAGTGTTGGATCTCTGCGCAAGCAATCGCGCACGCACAACACGCCAAACTCCGCACTACCATCTGCCACCATGCGATTGATGTAGGTGCAAATGTGCGTGAAGTTCGTGCTTGTGACTTTCGTTGCGAGTGCTGACGCCAGCGAATACAACACAGCAGCGTTCTTTGGTATCGGCACTTTCGTTGGATCCATCAGGATCTGATCGATGTTCGGCAGCTGTGCATACAGCTTCTGAAATGCGGCGAATTCGGTTGCGGCACCTTCGCCTACCGCGCCAGCAATCGCGATGTTCTGCACGGTTGGCGACAGCTGCAAGTCAAGCAGCTTGTTCACATGCGACCATGTGCGCGGCACGGGAGAATTCTTCAAGTCGTTCTTTGCTTCGAACTTGCAAAGTAGTTCCGGCTTGAACCGAAGAAATCCAATCAGCAACGGATTGACGTTGTGATCAATCGCCCAATTGCACCAGCTGTCGAGATCCGCTTCAAGTTCAACGATGGTGCCGAACCGCGATTTGACGGGTTCGAGAATGCCGGAGACGCCAGCACGATCCGTACGTCGATTCGTTGCAGCAACGAATACAACGTTATCGCTGATCGAATGACCGTTCACTTTACGCGCGAGCAGCAATTGCATGAAGCTAGCCTGCACGGCTGGACTAGCTTGCCCCAAGTCATCCAAGAACCACACGGTCAACTTGCGCGCGTTGATCGCTTGTTCCAATTCTCCGAACGGCAGGAACGTTGCGCTATCACCGTTCTTGCCTTTCGAGATCCACGGCAGACCTTTCACATCGGTTGGATCGCTGACGGCCGGATGACTCAAGATCATATCGGCGCCAGCGTCTACCGCTGCTTGCGTCAGGATGTCTGATTTCCCGATGCCGGGTGCGCCTTCGACCAACACGGGAATACGCGCCTTGATGGTTTCGCTGAGTAGTGCGATCAATTGCGTTGCGTTCATGGTGTCTACCTCTGGTGTGATGAAACGTTTACGACCGAGAAACAAGGTCAGCGAGTGCGTGCGATACTTCAATCAACGTGGCTGAGCACGGCAGGAAAATCGTGCGGCCGTTCAAGCTGAGATACATGTGATGTCCTTTCGAATTGTTTGTTGTTGTTGTAATCGTGTCGTTGCGTCTAGACCATTGGCAGGAAGTTCTCCGGGTTTGACAGTTCGCTATCGTGACTCATTGCAGCTGTCACGTTCGGCAGCTGCGAGTGTTGGTAAGCACGGCAGCGTTTGTGGTTGCTGCCTTCAGTCCTGACCGGAAGTCTAGTCCGCTATTCGGCTGATGGTGTGCGAGCTTACCCGGCAGGCACCAGCACTTCGGTTGTCAATGAGCGCCGTCTAGTGCGGTTGGTCAGCACGACAGCAGAATGTTACGACAATGGATACAGCAGACAACGTGCCACGTAACACGCAAAATCCTTAGCATTTCGCGCGCTATATAGAGATGATACCGGCCGGAAGTGTTCCATTTGATCAAAGTAGGACACCCTATCTGCTCCACTTTGGGACAGTGCCAATTTTGGACACTGGCACGGTTTTTGGCTGGACACGAATCATGCCAGCTGCTGCTCACCGCTGCACACATTCGTATATTTGGATCCAATTTTCTGAAGATCCAGTTAATTGGATCATCGTCACTTTGTTCCGCAAAGCAACTCTGCCGGGCCGTGGGGCTGCGGCTCGCTTTGGCTCGCCGCCGAGTGTAGCCCTAATAGGGGTACGGAAGGTCAGCGCCACAATGGTACGGGCCTTGCTAGGGGGTACGGAAGGTAAGCACAATATGAAGCTAGGACCGATTGCGATGTCCGAACTGCTGGACATCTACGCAGACAGTAACGGCAGCATTAAACGTGCTGCACGGCTCTACGTTCAACGACAGGGACCGCAATACCCATTGACCCAAGAAGACATCTATTACGTGCTACACGACACCCTAGCCGATGCGCGGGGGATCGCACGTCGATTGATGGGGGCGGGGGTTTCAGGGCAAACGAAATGCAACAAAGATCACCTTGTCTACGCGGGCAGCCAGTACGTTCGTTGTCCTGAATGCGGGAGCTATCTCTGATGGGATGGGCTCAGCGTGGCAACGCGATTGCAAGGCAATGTGACATGACACACGCGTTCACAGTGCCCAAGCATTTGGTACCCCGCCTGCTAGAACTGTGGGATATGAGCGGGAACCTTGCGCCGCATCCATCCAACAAACCACTCACGGAGCACGGGCGCATCATGTGGACGGCGCGGAAGTTTTGTGCTGAGCACCGGGGGCACATGCTCGGGCAGGCCAGTATGTTCATCGATCTTTGCGCGTATCTCGACGCAGCACGAAGAATCGCTAAGCGATTGAATGTATGAACATCGCTCACGCATTCCGGAGAAAGCAGCACACAGCGAGCGTTGACCGAATAATCAAATTGCTGAAACGCAGGATTCGTACATACCCCGTAGACCTTGTAACACATCGACTGTTGGATAAAGATCTGCCGAGCTTAGCGACGTATCAACACATGCTGAAGAAAGCGCAGCAGGCCAAACGTCGATTTTATCGGGGGGATCTGTGAGTAAGGCCAGCCGACGCCGACGCAGGCAGATAATTCGTGAGCGCAACCGGGGGCGAGTTACGGCCAAGCGCATGGCAGAACGTTTACTTGGCATCGACCGTGCAACGCTCTATCTCAAAGCCAAGCAGGAACGGGAGATCAGTCGGCTTCTTCGACTCATTGAAAGGACAGAGACTCGTGTATCGCAAAGGCACCGTCAATAACATCCACACGCGCATTCGCAAGCAGTGGTTGCGTGCGGAAAAGAAACGCCGCGCAGCGAAGAATCGTCTGGTGCGTGAAGTGGCCGACAGATTGCTAGGCAGACAGCAGATGGTTCATGGCGAGATCTTCGCCAATCCCCGTTTCGTTGGGGAAGACGGAACCTTCCCAAACCCACGGGGGAACAAATGACACCAGAAGCACGCCGCACGTTGATCACCACACCGATCCACATCCACTACTACGGGGGGCACAGCTTTGCGGGCTGTTGCCTGACAGCGCACCGTGACACCGCACATGCTCGCTACCTGCGTGCATGGCGAAGTCAGCAGGCTGCATCGAAAGACAACGCAACCTACGATGGGTTCCTGAATGAAGGACAGATTATCTATCACCGACCCACGGCAAGAGATGGAGCAGCCGCTCGATCCGGAATACGACAAGGCAGTTCGCTACATCCCGGTGACATCGCGTCACATGGACGAGAACCACAGCTTCGAAGAGTTCTGCCGACGACAGCGCCTGCGACTCAACGACAAGTGGGAACGCAGCGTGCAGCGCGTGCGGGACAATCAGCCGGAACAAGACGAGTTCGAAAGTAGGAAGTGATGGAAGAGTGGATCCCGATCTTGGGCATGGCCTGCGCGTTGCTACTCTTCGCATGGGCGGCAACACAGCCAGTGAAGGGGCAGTAGATGTATCGGCATGTGGATTCTGAAATACTTCGAGCGGTGCTAGCCGTGCAGTATCCGTTGCACGATGATCACGAAAAAGGCTGTCATGCGAATGATCCAAATGGACTCGTTTGCACTCGTAACGCCGAGCACGAAGGGCCGCATGTCGCACACGGGAGCATAAACGCTTTTGGACAACACAGACCGTTATCCATATGGGATGACGAAGACAAGGAGACAAAATGAGCAGAAAGAATTGGCCGGGGTCGTTGGTCGAGCGGAAGAGCGAGAAGCAGATGGAGCGTCGGACAGCCAAGATCGCCATGCGTGTGGGGCGTGAAGGCGCGATCACTCGCGGCATGACGATGGGCGTGATCGAAGTGCTGCGCCGGGGGATCTTCGGTCGCTTCAAGTGGCTGGTTGCGGGACGATAGCCATGAACGAGCAGCCAAAAGAGATCACCGTCACAACGCTCAACATCTTGATCATGCCGAATGGTGAAGTGCTCTGCGGGGGCAAAACCATCGGTATGTTCAAGGAGCTGAAACGTCACATCAGGGAGCCCGAATAACATGCGTCCAAGCGCTTTCGCACTCACCAATCCGGGGCCGCTTCGGTTGTATAGCACAACCGAACTGCTCCGACTCGCACCGCCCGAATGGTTGATCGATGGCATCATGCCCGAACGTGGGTTGATCGGCATCTACGGCCCGCCTGGCATCGGCAAGAGTTTTCTTGCCATCGACTTCGCCATGAGTATTGGATCCGGTATCCCATGGGACGGTCGTGCCGTCAAGAAGGGTCCAGTGCTCTACATTGCGGCGGAAGGCGGAACCGGGAATAGCAAACGCGCCGGGGCGTGGATGTTTGATCGCGGCGTGCAACGCACATCCGTTGCATGGCTGCTGGAGAGCATCCCGATCTACGGCGACAGCGATCAAGTGGATCGCGTCATGGAGCGAGTGATCAATGAAGCGCAGATCCACCCCAAGCTCGTTGTCATTGACACTCTCGCTCGTTGCTTCGACGGGAACGAGAACGAGCAGGAAGACAAGGGTAGGTTCGTTGCGGGCGCCGACCGGTTCCGTGACGAGTTTGACGCGGCTGTTATCGTCGTCCACCACACTCGGCTTGATGGTGACAGGGAGCGGGGGAATACCGCTTTTCGCGGTGCCGCTGACACTATGCTTTCCATCGAACGAAACAACGATGGACTCTGGCTCAAGTGCAACAAGCAAAAAGACGCCGAAGAGTTCAAAAAGATCGAGATCGAACTGAAGAAGGTGCCGCAGTTTGCTAGCTGTGTGATCGGGACAGCTGGTTCGGTCGGAACAAGCACCATGGATATCGTGCTCGAAACGTTGAAGGCAAATGGGCGCCTATCCTTCTCACAGTGGTCCCGTGCTTGCACGCAATTGGGTGTGAGCCCGGCGACGTTCAAACGCCGATTAAGTGAGCTAAAGGAAAACAGCGAAATCATTAAGGAAAACGGTGAATATCGACTGGTCTAGGCTCAAAAAGATCGGTCGTTCGAACCGTGAGCCCAAGGTTAAGTTATTGAAGGCTCTAGAGTTACGGGCAAATCGTGTAGTGTGGCCCCCTTCTTTAGAAGGGGCCACTACGAGCCCTAGTGAGCCCGTATGAGAAATGAGCGTAAGAAACATCTGCGTCGAAAGTACAACATGACGGAGAGCGAATACGACTGGTTATTGAAAGAACAGAACGGCCGGTGCGCGATTTGCTATAGAGAACCGAAAGGCAGAAGACTTGCAGTAGATCACAATCATCGAACAGGAAAAATCCGGGGGTTGCTGTGTGGGAAGTGCAATGCCGGGTTGGGTCTGTTCGATGAGTCTATTGATGTTTTGAAAGAAGCAGCACGGTATTTGTGGGAGCAATGAAACACACCCCTGAGCCTAAGTGGGCCTACTCAGGTAGCGAGCCATGACAAGACAGGAGCTTGAAAAATTTATTTCGGTGCCGACACTCGCAAGATCGCGGGGTTCGTTCCGCCGAAAAGGGGTGACGACGAATGAAGTTCATCAAGGGCAAGAAGACCGGGGGCGCCGGGCAAGCTGAGCCCACGTTTGATTGGGCGAAGTCGAAGCCTGCGCCGGTCAAGCCTATCGAGCAGGCAAAGAACCCGTGGATCTCGCGGCATGTGTTCGATCTCATGCAGGATCGTTGCATGAAGGCTGAGAACATGTGTAGGGATTTGATCCGCGTGATCGCCGTTGACGATGGCGAATTTCTTGCAAGCCATGATTGTGACTATCTGGCGGCAGGGGAAGCCATCAAGAAAGGGGAAGTTTAGTTGGCATAGAACCTGCATAACCCTTGGCTGATGAAGAAGACCCTACGTTCCAAATCCCGCGTGTAGCGGCGAACTAGGGGACACCCCAACATCTTGCGGGGCCGGGGACGGACGACACCTATATGCTGTCACCGTTTCCGGCCATCGCGCAGTCAGAAGTGGACAACAAGGGAGATACATGGGAAAGAAGAAGCAGGAGAAGACCGGGGATTGGCCCGGCACACTCTACGTCACTCGTGAACGGGAAAGTGATGGTTCCGTCTGGTTCAACGCGCATGTGTCGTTGGATGGGTTGGAGCACGGCGCCGAAGTCGTTGAGTTCGCGCTGGTCACTGGTATCAAGATTGTCGAAGTTTCCACTACTCTCAAGGAGCGTGACTGATGAGTCTGAAGAACAAGCTGAAGACGGGCGGCGGGTTTCTGAACAACGTGGACGTGCTGATGACCGATGCCAATTGGGTGGTCGGTGACACGTCCAAGATCAAGAGCGGCAAGAACAAGGGCAAGGATTTCACGCCCCTGTCGCTGGTGGTCGAGCCGACTGTCGATGGCGCCGAAGAGCCGACGCCACAGCGTCTGTTGGTCGGTAATGCGGAGAACATGACCTTCGAGATCTCCGACGACGGCAAGAGCATCGAGTTCAGCGAAGGCGGGCTCTACGCGAACAGCGAAGCGGGCAAGTTCCTGAACAGCTGCGAGTCGCCCGAAGAAGGCGACAATCAGATCACCGACTTCGGTGACGAAGAGAATGCGTCACTGATCGACGTGACGGCGATTGTTGGGGCACGGATGCGGCTGGTTCGGCCGGTCAATCCGGATCGTCCGAAGCAGAAGGGCAAGGACGGCAAAGAGTACGATGCGCGCGATCTGATGTGCGCGCAGATCTACGAGTTGCCGGATGCCAAATCGGCGGGCAAGGGAAAGGGCAAGCCTGCGACAACGACGAAGGGCAAGGCGGCTCCCGTTGCTGACGATGACGACGACGCGAGTCCGGAAGATCTCGCCAAGGTGACGTTGCTGCGTTATCTGGAAGGTGCGAAGGACCGCACGCTGCCGGTGAACAAGCTGAAGATCAAGGTGAGCACGGACAAGGCGTTCTCCAAGGACGCCAAGCTCGCCAAGACGATCATCGGGTTGCTGGAAGATCCGAAGTTCCTGAAGTCGGTGGACGAGATCGAGTACAACGGCAAGGCCGGGACGGTCACGCTGCCGGAAGATTAGCTAGGGCGGGGCAAACCCGTCATGTGACGATCAACCGAATCGTCTAGTGCATCGGTAGATTCGTAACGAAGAGCACAGCATAGCGTCCGTGCGAACATGTAGGCTGAAGCGCCGCTACCGCTCCATTAAGGCCACGCGGACCCGGCCAGTAAGCAAGAATGAACGAGTCGCACGGGGCGGGAAGACTGGACGGATAAGCTGGTCTTCCCGCTTTCGTGTATCTGAGGAAGTTATGAAAGTTTGGCACCGTTACGATCCGGAAATTCCTGATGATGCGATCTACGTTGGTAGACCGACGAAATGGGGGAACCCTTTTCATATTGGGCGTGACGGGACACGGGCTGAAGTGATTAAAAAATTTCGCCGGTCCTTATCCCCAGAATTCAAAGCTGCTGCTGTAAATGAATTGCACGGCAGGGACTTGGTTTGTTGGTGTGCTCCAAAAGCCTGTCATGCGGACGTGCTTTTAGAAGTGGCGAATCCCAAATGAGAAACGAATTCAAAGGCATCCCCTGCCCGAAGTGCGGGAAGAAGGGGCTGAAGTTCGATGGCAAGTTGCAATGCGCGTACTGCAATGTGGCGTCGAAGGACTATCCGTACTATTGGAGCAGCCGGGGCACCGGTATGCGGGTGTGGCAGCGATGATCATCACGCCTGCCGATGCGATCAAGCTCACGGCATCCGATCTTCAGCGGTCGAAGATGCTGCATGCCAGTGACATCTACGGCAATCTCTACAAGCATCTGGATCCGAAGCGCTACGGGGCGCCGGGCGAAGAGTCGGAGCCGAATGACGAACTGATGTTCCTTGGCACCGCAATGGAACTGTGGATGGAGCCGGTGATGCGGCTCAATGGGATCAAC
>VFSW01005605.1_pt1 | contig 18554 bp, 17 predicted proteins | sample 5358111 | NCBI WGS metagenome assembly VFSW01 (sample SAMN11554181, study PRJNA540505) | mine drainage metagenome | isolation source: sediment from site ElyBrook_90M | place: USA: Ely Copper Mine, Vershire, VT | collected 2017 | reverse complement strand
AAGCTCCTTTGGTCGCGGTTCGACGGATGTCGAGGCGCGGCTGTGGGCGAAGCTGCGCGAGTTCGACGAACTCGGCTACCAGTTCCACAAGAAGGCGCCGTTCAAGTCGTTCATCCTGGACTTCGTCGAGCATGAGGCGCAGCTGGTGATCGAATTGCAGGACGGCGAGCCGGGGCGCCAGCAGATTCCGAACGTGACGCGCGATCACATGCTGGCGGAGGCAGGCTATACCGTGCTGCGCTTCTGGCGCAGCGAAGCGGCGCGAGACTTGAACGGCGTCGTGGCGTTAATCCGGCAGGTGCTGGAAGACAGGCCGGCAGGCGCCCCGTCCGTCAGGCCTTCGGCATGACACTTTTCCTCACATAAGCCCAGCACTCCAGCTCCACCGCCGCACCCAGCGCCAGACCGGAACAGCCGAACGCAGAGCGCGCGGGCAGGCGGTCGGGGTGGAAATAGGTGACGTAGATATTGTTGAAGGCCGGCCAGTCGGTCATGTCGGCGAGCATCACGGTGCATTTGAAGACGTCGTCGAGCGTCAGCCCGTTGTCGCGCAGCACACGCTCGATGTTGCGCATGGTCTGATGGGTCTCGGCCTCCAGACCGCCGGGCACGAGTTCCATGCGGCCGGGCACATTGCCCAGTGCGCCCGAAAGGTAGAGCACGTCGCCGACGCGGACCGCCTCGGAAAAGGGCAGGCCTGCTTCCTTTGCGGCAGCGGAGCGATAGAATTCCATGAAGCGTCCCCTTTTTGGAATAAGTTGAAAACAGGCTGCGCCGGGGCGCGCCGAAGAATGCTGGTGAGACGATAATTCCCTGCGACCTCACGCAAAAGAGCGTTGCCATGGGCCGGCGCGCCCCTAACATGGCCCCACCAATCTTGGGGGACCGATTCATGCGATTGTACCGCGTCATTGCCGTTGCCTTCACCGCATCGCTGTTCCTGGGCGCCGTGCCGGATCCGTATCCCGGCCATCCGGTCACCACGCCAGACATCAACGCGGCCGACGTGCTGGCGCGCGACAAGGCGATCTCCAGCGACGCCTTCCAGGGCCGCGGCCCGGGCACCGTGGCGGGCGAGGCCGCAGCGCAATGGCTGGCCGACGAATTGAAGCGCATCGGCATCAAGCCGGGCAATCACGGCAGCTATTTCCAGAAAGTGCCGTCGGTGGTGATCGCGCTCGATCCCGCCAAGTCGAGCCTGAGCATCGACACCCCGAAAGGCACGATGACGCCCAAATACGCCGACGACGCGGTCTATTGGACGCCGCACTACGCCTCCAACGCGGTGAAGGTGACGAAGTCGCCGCTGGTGTTCGTCGGCTATGGCGTGGTGGCGCCGGAATACGGCTGGAACGACTACAAGGGCGTCGACGTGAAGGGGAAGACGGTCGTCATCCTGGTCAACGATCCCGGCAACGAGGACGCCCATCCCGATCCCAAATTCTTCAAGGGCAAGGCGATGACCTATTACGGCCGCTGGACCTACAAATACGAAGAGGCGGCGCGGCAGGGCGCGGCGGCGGCGATCATCGTGCACGAGACCATTCCGGCGGCTTACGGCTGGCAGGTGGTGCGCAACTCCAACACCGGCAATCTGTCCTGGCTGCCGAGCAAGGACAAGAACGCGTCGAAAGTGCCGGTCGAGGGCTGGATCACGCACCAGACGGCCGAAGAGCTGTTCGCGCGCGCCGGCATGAACTACGCGCAGATGAAGGCCGAGGCCAACAAGCGCGGCTTCAAGGCCGTGCCGATGAACGAAACGCTGAACGTCGACGCGGTCTCGCACATCTCCTATCTCGCGACGCGCAACGTGGTGGGCCTCATTCCCGGCACGAAACATCCGGGCGACGTGGTGATGTACAGCGCGCATTGGGACCATCTCGGCTACAAGCCGCAGCTACCGGGGCCGGACAAGATCTACAACGGCGCCATCGACAACGGCATGGGCGATTCCATGATCCTCGAACTGGCGGAAGCCTTCGCCCACGATCCGCCGCCGCAGCGCTCGATCGCCATCTGCTTCTGGACGCTGGAGGAACAGGGGCTGCTGGGCTCGGAATATTTCGCCGAACATCCGATCTGGCCGCTGTCGCATATCGTGGCGGAGATCAATCTCGACGCCGATCTGCCGGTGGGCGCGACGCACGACATGACCTATCGCGGCTCGACGGAATCGCAGCTGGAGGACGATCTGGCGGCGGCGCTGAAGACGCAGGGCCGGGTGCTGACGCCAGATCCCGAGCCGGAGAAGGGGGGCTTCTTCCGCTCCGACCATTTCAGCTTCGCGCAGTTCGGCGTGCCGGCGATCACGCCGGACTCCGGCATCGATCTGGTGAACGGCGGGGTGAAGGCCGGCATGGCGGCGCGCGACTACTACCGCATCCACCATTATCATCAGCCCTCGGACGAATTCGATCCGAACTGGAAGATGGCCAATATCGTGGAGGACATCCAGGCGCTGCAGATCATGGGCGAGAAGCTGGCGAATTCCGACGCCTGGCCGACCTGGCGCGCCGACAGCGAGTTCCGCGCGGCGCACGACAAGCTGGTGGCGGAACGGCACTGACACGAGGGCTCGACATTCCGGTTCTGGAAACCGCGCGGCTGAGGCTGCGCGGCCACCGGCCGACGGACCTCGACGATTTGGCGGCGACCTGGGGCGATTCCGGGGTCACCCGTTTCATTGGCGGCAAGCCGCAGACGCGCGAAGAAGTGTGGCTGCGGTTGTTGCGCCATGTCGGGCAATGGGCGCTGCTGGGCTGGGGCATGTGGATCGTCGAGGAGAAGGAGACAGGCGCCTTCGTGGGGCAGATCGGCTTCCTCGACGCCAAGCGCAACATCGTGCCGTCGCTCGAAGGCATGCCGGAGATGGGCTGGGTGCTGGCGCCGCAGGCGCACGGCAAGGGTTATGGAACCGAAGCGGTGCGCGCCGCGGCAGCCTGGGGCGATACGCATTTCGGCAAGCGGCGGACCTGCTGCATCATCGCGCCGGGGAATAAGGCGTCCATCGGCGTGGCGCAGAAGGCGGGCTTTGTTGTCTGGCGGAACTCGACCTATCACGACAGCCCGACGATCATCTTCGTGCGCGACGCCTAGACCTGCTGCATCGCCTTGGCCGCCAGCGCGCCGACCCGTTCGGCGGTTCGCTCGATATGCACCAGCCTGCGGCGCAGCGAGGTCATCGCATTGGCGCCGCCGAGATTCTCGCCGCGCGTCCGCCGCGACAGCCGCGTCAGGGGTTTCTCCTTTGGCTCCGGCGCGCTCAGCACGGCCGCGACATTGGCCCGCGCCGTCTCCAGCAGGGTTTCGGCGACCGCCGGCTCCAGCTCCCTGGCGCGCAGGCGGAAGAGCACGCGCATCGAGGCGAGATCGGAGGCCAGCAGATAATTGGCGCCGAGAAGGTCGTTGAGCACCACCAGCGCGCGCCGGTCGATCTGCGGCTCGTCGACCAGGCGGCGCACCGTGGCGGAGAGGTTCGCGGCGGCATCGTGGGCGCGCTTGCGCATCAGGCGGTAGGTGTGGTCGTCGCGCGTGCGCATCAGGGCGAGGTCGGCGTAGCGGCGGTCGGCGTTGACCACGGCGGCGACGAGTTTCGTCACGTTGCGCCATTCCCAGCTCGGCAGCAGGAAGCTGAACAGCCACGCCAGCCCGGCGCCGATCAGGGTGTCGAGGATGCGGGCGAAGAACAGCGGCGGGATGTCGGGCGCCAGGAAATGGACCGCCAGCAGCGCCGTGATCGAGGCCGACAAGGCGGTGATGCGGTAATCGTCGGTGGCGAAGGCGTGCGCGGAGCCGATGGTGATCAGGATCGGCACCACCAGCCAGTTCAGCGGCATGACGTGCACCAGTCCGGCGGCAACGAGGCAGCCCAGCGCCGTGCCGACGATGCGGTCGTTGCGGCGCTGCTTGGTGACGCTGTAGCTGGCGCGCATGATCAGCATGGTGGTCAGCAGCACCCAACCGCCGTGCAGCGTGTCGGGCAGGGCGAGCGTGATCAGATAGCCGCAGCTCATCGCCAGCGTCAGGCGGATGGCGTAGCGCATCGCCGGCGACGACAGCGTCAACTGGTCGCCCAGCACTTTCGGATTCATGGTTTCGCGCTGGATGAAGGCGCCGAAATCGATGTTCGGCAGCAGCGCCCGGGCGTCGGCATGGGCGTTGACGGCGTCGGTCAGACGCTTCACCCGCGCGATCGTCTGCGCCAGCTTGCTGGCGGTGGAGCGCAGCGCGGACAGTTCGAGCGGCTCTTGCTGCCCCGCGAGGGCGCGCTCCAGGCGCTGCACCTCGTCGTTGATGGCCTGCAGCTGGCTGTCGTGACCCGAGAAGACGGGATCGACGCCGGGGGCCGCCAGCGCCGCCGCGAGCGCCTGCAGATCGGCGGCGATATCGGCGGTGAGGGCGCCAAGCCGACGCAGAAGATGATGGTGCGGCGATGGCCGCAGCGTCTCGATGTCGGCGTCGCTCGACAGGATGGTGTCGAAACAGTCGAGCAGCGCGATCAGCGAGGCCATCCACCGCATGCGGCTGGCTGTCCGCGCGCCGGCGAAGATAACGTCGCGCGCGGCCTGCAGACGTTCGACGAAGGACTCGTGCGCTTCGATGAGGGATTGCAGCGCCAGACGCGGGCGCGCCTTGGGATCGTAGAGTTCCGCCTTCGCCGCGACATAGAGGCCGAAGGCGCGGATCGCCTCGCCGAGCAGCAGCCGGCGATTGCGGTCGTCGAGCAGGACGGCGGTCAGCAGGGCAAAGGCCGCATAGACGAGCCCGCCCGCCGCGAAGATCGCGGCATAGGTGGGGATGGAAATGGCGCCGCCGCCAGGCTCGACGCCGAACAGGATCACCAGGGCGGTGGCCGCGCCGAGGCCGAGGGCGCGCCGTCCATAGGCCGAAATCAGTCCGGTCACGAAACTCATGGCGGCGACGACGGCCAGCATCGCCCAAGGTGTCCCTTGGGCAAGAAGCGTGGCGATCGTAAGGACCGTGGTTCCGCCGATCGCCAGGGCGAACATCCGCGCCTTGATCGCCAGCCGGCCCGGAATGTCGACGACGCTGGCGCACAGCGCGCCGGTGGCGGCCACGACGGCGATGCCGCGGCCGAAGCAGAGGGCCCCGCCGAGTGCCACGACGCTCATCCCCAGAGCGACGAAAATGCCGTTTTCGACATGGATGCGGAACAGTCCGACACCAAGCCGTCGGGGGATGTAGGACAGACCGGATTCGAGCCTTTTCCGCATGGGTTTACCTGAGCCTCGGGAACTCCTAAAAGCAACCGCAAAAGGCGCCGTTCAGGCCGGGGAAAGCGTGTTCCAGAAAATCCTCATCGCCAACCGTGGCGAAATCGCCTGCCGCATCATCAAGACCGCTCGCCGGATGGGCATCGCGACCGTCGCGGTCTACTCCGAGGCGGACAGGGACGCCCTTCACGTCGAAATGGCGGACGAGGCGGTCCTGATCGGTCCCGCGCCCGCGTCTCAATCCTATTTGAATACGCATGCGATTCTGGAAGCCGCGCAAGTCACCGGCGCCGAAGCCATCCATCCCGGCTACGGATTCCTCTCCGAACGCCAGGCCTTCGCCGAAGCCGTCGCCAATGTTCCGGGCCTGACCTTCATCGGTCCCAGCGCCAAGGCCATCGCGGCCGTCGGCGACAAGATCCATTCCAAGAAGCTGGCGCAATCCGCCAAGGTCTCGACGGTTCCCGGCTTCAGCGGCGTGCTGGTCGACGAGGCCCATGCCAGGCGCATCGTGGCGGAGATCGGCTATCCCGTGGCCGTGAAGGCTTCGGCCGGCGGCGGCGGCAAGGGCCTGCGCATCGTGACGTCCGAGAAGGACCTGATGCAGGCGATCCGCTCCTCGCACAACGAGGCGCAGGCCGCCTTCGGCGACGACCGTCTGTTCATCGAGAAGTTCGTCACCGAGACGCGGCACATCGAAATCCAGGTGCTTGGCGACAAGCACGGCCACGTCATCTATCTGGGCGAGCGCGAATGCTCCATCCAGCGCCGCCACCAGAAGGTGATCGAGGAAACGCCGTCGCCCTTCGTCGACGAGAAGATGCGGGCGGCGATGGGCGCGCAGGCGGTGGCGCTGGCCAGGGCCGCCGGCTACGACAATGCGGGGACGGTGGAGTTCATCGTCGACAAGGACCGCAATTTCTATTTCCTCGAAATGAACGCGCGGCTGCAGGTCGAACATGCGGTGACGGAACTGGTCACCGGCCTCGACCTGGTCGAGCTGATGATCCGCGTCGCCGCGGGGGAAAAATTGCCGCTCAAGCAGTCCGACGTGAAGCCGCACGGCTGGGCGATGGAGTCGCGTATCTATGCCGAAGATCCGTTCCGCGGCTTCCTGCCGTCGATCGGACGGCTGGTGCGCTACCGCCCGCCGCCGGAAGGCAGGCGCGGCGATGTCACCATCCGCGTCGACACCGGCGTGCACGAAGGCGAGGACGTCTCCATCCATTACGATCCGATGATCGCCAAGCTGTGCACTTACGCGCCGACGCGCGAGTCCGCGATCGAGGCGATGGCGTCGGCGCTCGACGAATTCGCGATCTCGGGCATCGGCCACAACATCGCCTTTCTCGCCGCCATCATGCATCACCCGCGGTTCCGCGAAGGACGCCTGTCGACCGCGTTCATCGAGGAGGAATATCCGCACGGCTTCCGCGGCAGGCCGCTGGACAACCGGGCCAAGCGGCGTTTCGTGGCCACCTGCGTCGCCGCGAAGCTGGCGCGGACCAATCGCGCCAGCGCCATCTCCGGCACGCTCAACGGTCCGCACCGCGCGGGCGCCTCGTTCACCGCAGAACTTGCCGGCGAGCAGTTCGGCATCGCGGACGCCTATCTGCACGAAGGCGTGTTCTTCGCGCGCATCAACGGCGAGAACTATTCGGCGACCACCGACTGGCTGCCCGGACAGCCCGTTCTGCATCTGCGCGAAAAGGACCGCGAATACGCCATGCAGTTCGTGCGCGCGGTCGGCGGCTATCACCTGTCGCAGGGCGGCATGCAGGCCCAGGTCAGCGTGCGCAGCGTGCGCGCCGCCGAACTCGCCAAGTTCATGGCGAAAAAAGCGCCGGCGGACACCTCCAAGCTGCTGCTCTGCCCGATGCCCGGACTGGTGGTCTCGATTTATGTCGACGAAGGACAGAAGGTGAAGGCCGGCGAGCCGCTGGCCACCGTCGAGGCGATGAAGATGGAAAACGTGCTGATCGCCGAACGCGACGGCATGATCGGCAAGATCAACGCCAGGAAAGGCGACAATCTGGCGCTCAACGACGTGATCCTGGAATTCGCGTGAAGCGCGCTCAGCCGAACGTCTTGCGGATCTGGATGTAAAGCCGCGGCTGGGATTTGATCTTCAGCTCGTTGATCTGCGCCAGCGGCGTGCTGTCGCGCGGTCCGGCGTAGTCGTAACGGACGTCGTCGTAGCTGAAGGGGAACAGGTTTTTGACGGCGGCCTGAATGCTCCACGCCGGCGTCGGCTTGTACTCCCAGGACAATTCGACATAGGGCGGGATGACGCGACGGCGGCGAAATTCCGTCAGGCGGTAGTAATATTGGTCCCAGCAATTGAAATAGAAGATGCTCCAGGTCGAATTCAGGCTGTCGATGTCCTGCGTCAGCGTGAGTTCGATGTCCTGGGGGCGCTCGTTGTAGATCGCGCGCTGCTGTCCGGTCACCGGATCGCGGACGCCTGTGAAACGCCAGATGTTCGTGACCTTCAACAGGCCGTTCCGCAGGCCGGCCTTGTCGAGCGGCAGCGTCAACTCGGTATCGATCTGGTTGATGTGGCCGCTCTTGATGTTGCCCGGCGCATCGAAGACGCCGGAAGGTCCCGTTACCGGCACATAGTCGACCACGTCGACGATGTCGTCGTGCAGCAGCGTGGCGACGAAGGCGCCCTTGCCCCAGAAATCGTACTCGTAGGACGCTTCGTACTGCGTATGGCGGTCCGGTTTCAGGTCCGGATTGCCGGCGTTCACGCCGCTGGCGGACAGGTTGCTGCTGGCGACGAAGTTGGTGAAGTCGAGCTGGCCGACGACGCGTTCGTAACGCAGGCGAAACTGCGTGTTCTTGTTTGGCGTCCAGGTCAGCAGCAGGCGCGGCTTGGGAAAGAAGAAAGACCGGCTCATGTTCGTGGAGCCGCTCTCGCTGATGGTCGAATATTCCGCGCGAGCGCCCGCTTCGAGAAGCCAGTCCGCCGCGAATTTCCATGTCGCATGAATGAAGGCTTCACCGCGCTTCTCGTTCACGCTTGCATTGGCGGACGGCAAGGTCACGGGCGTGCCGTTCAGGAGGTAGCTGCTGGCGCCGTTCAGGAAATTGTAGTCGGCCTCGGCGCCGCTCTCCAGCGTCAGGTCGGCGTTCGGCGAATAGCGCAGGGTGCCGCGCGCGATGCTTTCACCGGTCTTGTTCTTCAACGCGAAGTATTGAGCGGCGCCCACGGCATTGGAGGTGTTGATGTCGGTTTGCCGGCCGAACCTCTGCAGAACCAGGCTTTCGAGCTCCGTCGAAGGAGCGATCTTACCGATCCAGTGCAGGCCCAGTTCGCCGTCCTGCTCTCCGTAGTCGTCGCCGATCATCCAGCCGTTTCCTGGCGCCGTATAGAGGTTGGCCGAATGGGACGGGGAATCCTGGTAGGTGAGGTTCGCCTTGAACTGGCCGCCATAGAGCGGGACCGATGCCGACCCGGTCAGACCCCATCCCGCGCCCGAACTGGTCGTCCGCACCGGTGTGCGCTGGGTTGTACCGGTCGCCACGTCGGTGACGTCGTAAAAGCCCTTGCCGACGGAGTCGTCGAAATTGCCGATACGGGAGAGCGAGGCTTCGTAGGTGCTGTCGCCGGAATGGTGCGTGAAGTCCAGGCTGGCATTCGGCACGCTATGCCCGTCCGGCCAGAAATTGTCTTCGACATCGGCGACGAGCTGCGTGGAATTACTCTTCCTGCGGATGACGTCCGCGACCACCGTCTGGCCGTGCATGTCGATCCCCGGCGCGCCGCCGCGGATGACCTCGATGCGCGCCACATCGCTCGCCGGTATACGCGACAGGATCGATTGCAGATCGTCGGTCTTGGCCGTGGGGCGCATCCCGTCAATCAGGACGTTGCCGGCGTTTCCCGCAAAGCCGCGCTCCGTCTTGCCGTCGTCGAAGGTGAAGCCCGGCAGGCGCTGGACCATGTCATAGGCGGTGTTGAGCTTGGCGTCCGCAAAGAACGAAGCCGGATAGGTCAGGATGGCCGGCTGGCCGGCATCCGCCAGTGCCGGGGTGGCGGCGAGCATCACTGTCAGAACGGCCGCAATGCCCCATTTCGCCCCCACGCCGCACTTCCTTTCGCCCGTCTGTTCCGTCTGGATATGGAAAATGCGTCGCTAGTTGTGCAACGCCCCCGAGACGCATGGCTCCAATGTGCGCCGGGCCTATGGGCCAAATATAGCAGCGGCAATCGCTTCAAAAATGTTCACGGTAGTGTTAACCCAGTGGAATGACCGAGGAAGATGACCTCACATCTTTGCGATTGAAGATCGAAGGCTATGTGCAGGCCGTCGGCTATCGCCATTTCGCCATCACCGAGGCGACTCGGCTTGGCCTTGACGGTTGGGTCCGCAACCTGGCCGACGGCACGGTGGAGGCGCTGGCCTCGGGCCCGACGAAGGCGGTCGAGGCGTTCGTGGCCGCCTGCATGCGCGGGCCGACGGGGGCGCGCGTCACCAATGTCGAACTGCACCGCGCCGAACCGCCGGCGGAAAAGGGTTTCCGGCGCGTGTCGTCGTTCTAATGCCCGCCGGGCGGGGGCGCATGCTCGCCGAGCAGCACGCCATTCACGGTCTGGCCGTATAGCGACATCGGGCTGTCGTGGTACTTCGTACGCGTCGCCGCGACGGAACCCGCGAAGCGCGGATCCTGCGGCCGCTCATGGCCATCGACATAGGCGGCGACGTCCCAGGCATCCTGGACTGAAAGCGAGCCGCCTCGGCTGAGCGGCATGTTGGCCTTGATGAAGGCGGCCGCATTCTTGACGCTGCCCATGCCGGCGCCCCAGTTGAATGAATGCGGCCCCCAGAGCGGCGGGAAGTCCGGCGTGCCGTCGGCGGAGGCTTGTCCCTGACCGTCGCCGCCATGGCAAAGCGCGCAATGCTGTGCGTAGACCCTTTCCCCGCGCGCGTAGCTGAACGGCAGGGGGGGCTTCGGCAGATTCGGATAACCGCGGCCCGGCATGTCGGCGCCGACCGGCGCACCTTTGGCAAGGAAGTAGGAATAAGATTCCAGCGCCACCAGCGTTTCGCTGCCGAGCGGCGGCGCCTTGCCGTTCATGCTGAAGCGGAAGCAGCCCTGCATCCGCTCCTCGAAGGTGTTCACGTGCTTGTTCTTCGAACGGTAGGCGGGGTAGGCGACATAGGCCGCCCAAAGCGGCGCCGAGCCCGCGAGCCGTCCGCCGTCGAGATGGCAGCTCGAACATTGCAGCGTGTTGCCGACGTAATGCGGCGCGTAATGCGGCGTGTCGCGGAAGATGTTCTCGCCGAGGCGCACCATCTTGCCGAAATCGTTGTCCGGAATGGCACTGTCCGGCGGCGGCGCGAACTTGCCGGTGACGGCGGCGTGCTGCATGGGCTTGGTGGATGGCGCCGTCGCCGCGAGGGCGTGCGGCAGGGCGGCGTAATAGGCGGCGACGGCGGCGATCTGGTCCTTGTCCAGCTTCTTGGAGATGCCGTTCATCAGGCCCATGGGGTCGTTACGCCTTACGCCCGTCTGCCACGCGTTGAGCTGTGCTTCGATATAGTTCGCCGATTGCCCGGCGAGACGCGGAAACGTCGTCCCGACTCCGGCGCCCGCGGCGCCGTGACATTGGCTGCAGGCCGGCACGCCCCTGGACCAGTCGCCGCGCTCCGCGATCGCCGCGCCGGCCGTGAGCATTGCAGCATCGGCGGGCTTGCCCGGCGCCGTCTTGGGAAGGGGCAGGCCCGCATAGTATTCCGCGACGGCCTGTCGTTCTGCCGGCGTGAGCGCCTTGGCGAACGGCGACATGGTGTCGTTCTTGCGTGAACCGTCGGCGAAGCTCGTCAACTGGTGGGTGATGTAGAAAGGGTTGAGATCGGCCAGACGCGGAATGGCGGCGGCGGGCTGGCCTTCGCCCTGCGCACCGTGGCAGGCGGAGCAGGCGGGTGCGTTCTTCGTGCCCTTCATCGCGATGTCGCGACCGCTTTCGGCCAAAGACGGATAGGCGGCAACGGCGAGCAACAAAGCCGTAGCGACGATGAAGCGTTTCATCTGGTTCCCCCCGGCGATGTCAGCCCGCTTTGCCGTCATACGGTTTGAATCCGTAGCGCTCGAAGATCGCGAGCGCCTCGGGCGAGCGGATGAAGCGCAGCCAATCCTGCGCGGCTTGCGGATGCGCCGCGCCCTTGACCATTGCGCCGGCATAGATCGCGGTCGTGTTCTCGTTCGCGGGAATGTCGACATGCGCGATCGGATGGCCGGACTGTTCCTGGAAGACGGCCTCGGATTGCCAGGTCACGCCCGCCTCGGCGACGCCCTGCATCAGGAACAGCGGCGTCTGGCGATGGTGGATGTGCGTGAGGATGGTGCCGCCGTTCCGGACCTTGGTGTCGTAGACCGCCTTCAGCAGCGCCGGCCCGCCGGCCTTGGTCAGCGAATTCTCGATCTGCCGCGCGATGCCTTCAAACTCGGGGTTCGGCATCACGACCTTGACGCCCGGTTTGCCGAGATCGGCCAGTCCGGTGATATGCGCCGGATCGCCTTTCGGCACCATGATGGCGAGCGTGTTGGTCACGTAAGGCACGGGCGGGCCGACCAGCACGCCTTTGCCGATCAGCGCCTTCACTTTCACCAGCCCGGCGAAATAGGCGTCGGGTTTGGCCGTCCAGGTCATGTTGCCGGAGGTGACGGTGCCGCCCGCTTCCATCTGCCGGATCAGGAGACCCGGCGGAATGGTTTCGTAATAGATGTGTCCCGCATACTGCGGATGCTTCGCCTCGAACGCCTTCACCAGCGGCGCCATGGCGAAGTAGTAGTTGCCGCCGACATAGAGCACGAGTTTGGGATCGCTGACGTCGCCATGAAAATCGGCGAGAACGTCGACCTCCGGCACCGTGAACTCGAAGCCCTTCTTCACGGCGTCGTTGTTGGCGCCGTCCTGCCAGGGCGGAAACACCATGCCCTTGTAATGCGGCGGCTGGGCGCGGCCCTGCCAGCCGTTGTCGGCGGCCATTGCCAGGACCGGCACCGCGAGCAATGCCGAAGCCAGACCGGCCAGCATCGCACAGCGAAGAACGCTTCGCATCCCGATCTCCTTCAGCTGATGTAGTAGAAGCCGGCGTGCTGCAGCTCAGGCATCGTGGCGACGGCGCCGGGCGTCAGCACGACGCCGGGAAGAAGATGGTTGGTCAGGTCGGCCGCAAGCTGGTCGACGGTAAGATTGTCGGGGTTGTGGCCAAGCTCGTGCAGCCTGGAAGCCTGCTCCCAGATCGCGTTGTGGCAGGACAGGAAGACGACCCCGCGCCGCATCAGCGCCGGGATGGTGCTGTCGTGCGACGAGAAGGCACCCGCCGGATCCTCGAAGTTCTTGGGATCGGCCGACCCCGCAGCGCTTTCGACGATCAGCGTGTTGGCGGCGAACTTGTCGCCGGCCAGTTTGGTGATCTGGTACTTGTCCCAGGTCGCCTGGTCGTAGAGGGCGAGGTGGGCCGAACCGTGCGTCAGCGAGACGGCGAGGAAATCGGGATGCTTGAACGACCAGATTTGCGCATTGAGCGCGTTGCGCATCAGGTTCAGCCAGGGGCCGCCAAGATCGGTGTTGTCCCAGGCCTGCTTGGGCGCGGGCTTGTAGGCCTTCAGTTCGGAAATGGCTTCACGATCCCATTGGTCCGGGCTGGTGAGGATCATCGGCACGGTCTTGAAGTCGCGCCGTCGCGGCGTCTTCTCCAGCCGCGTCATCAACTCGCGCAACTGGCCGGCGCCCGCCGGCATCAGGTCCGGCTCCGTCGCGGCACGCGCCGGGCCGGACGCGAATGCCGATGCGGAGGCCAAACCCAGGCCGAGAGTCTGCAGCGCTGTCCGCCGGCTGGCGATCGTGTTCATCGTGATCTCCCTTAAAGTGACTTTGATCGGCGAGAGTGAGCGATCTCCCCCAATCTAACAAACCAATTGTTTGTGTCGGACCAATCGATTCCTTCGATGAGCGCGCGCGACAGCTCCGGAACGCCGAGGCTCCGGCTTTGCCCAACATCTTCTGCGGTGCGGACGATCCGGTTCGCCGGATCAGGCGCGCTTGCGGAAGAACTCGCGCCAGACAGAGATCAGGAACGTCGCCAGACCCAGCACCGTCAGCACTTCACCGGCGATCAAAGAGGGAAGTACGCCGGTCCTGTTGGTTGCCAGAAGCACGGCAAGCGACGGGACCATGGCCAGGACACCGGCGGCCGACAGCACGAAATTCGTCCACGCCAGGCGCGGCGACATCGTCTGCGCCGTCAGGGCGTAGAAGGTGCCGTAAAGGCTCATCGTGACCCAGCCCACCAGGTTAAGATGCGCATGGGCAGGCGCCATCGCGAAGTCGTTGCTTTCGCCCATGTGCATGCCCCAGAACATGCCGATCAACACGCACAAAGCGCCGAACAGAAAAAAAGCTGCGGAAACACGCGGCACGAATCCCTCCCCCGTGAGTTATAATAAGTAAAAGGTATCGCGATCGCCGGGGAAAGGCTACGGGACGGTCGGGCCGAATACCGCGTGGAAAGCATTACGCAAGGCCACGTCGACGTCGGCCATGGCCACGGGCAGGCCAAGATCGGCCAGACTGGTGACCCCGTGTTCGCGGATGCCGCAAGGAACGATGCCGGAGAAATGCGAAAGGTCGGGCTCGACGTTCAGGCTGACGCCGTGAAATGTCACCCAATGCCGGACACGAACGCCCAGCGCCGCGATCTTGTCCTCGCGGCCGCCGGACCGCGCGACCCAGATGCCGACGCGACCGTCGCGGCGTTCGCCCTTCACGTTGAACTGCGCCAGCGTGCGGATCAGCCATTCTTCGAGGTCGCGCACATAGGCGCGGACGTCGGCCTTGCGTCGTTTCAGATCCAGCATCACATAGCCGACGCGCTGTCCTGGCCCATGATAGGTGAACTGGCCGCCGCGGCCGGTCTTGAAGACCGGGAAGCGCGCATCGAGCAGATCGCTGTCCTTGGCGCTGGTGCCGGCGGTGTAGACCGGGGGGTGCTCGACGAGCCAGGCAAGTTCGCCGGCCCGCTTGTCGACGATGGCGGCGACGCGGTCTTCCATGAAGGCCACGGCGTCGGGGTAGGGGGTCAGCCCTTCCCGAACCTGCCATTCGACAGGGGCATTGGCGGTCTGCGTTAACGTCTCCGTAAGCATGTCGACCTAAGGATTCCCCTGGCACATCTGGATATGGTTCATGTCGACCAATCTTTCCAACGTTAAAGTGGAAATCTCCGTGGTTCTTGGCCGCTCGGTCATTCCGATGCACCAACTGCTGCGGATGGGCCGCGGCGCCGTGATCGAACTGGATTCCCGTCAGGACGATCCGGTGATGATCCTGGCCAACGACCGGCCCGTGGCCAAGGGCGATATTGTCATCCATGGCGACCGGATCGGCGTCTCGGTAACCGAGATTCTCAAGGGTTATCAAGAATAATACATTTTAATTTTGTATAATAATTTATTCCCCGTGAAAACCTTGCATTTTAAGGGTGCTGCACGTAACTCTTAACACGATGGCGCAAGCCCAGGGTTCGACGTGCTTCCGATTACACTAAATCCGCAGATGGTCCGGGTTGGCCTCGCAGGGGCCGGCGACGGCTTGGCGCGACGGGCTGCCTTCCTGGCCGACGCCGGCGTGAACGCCGTCAGCGTCGCGGTGGAGAGCAGCGACGCGGCTCTGCACTGCCTCTCCCTGCTGTTTGTCGCCGGATTGGAGCGGGATGTCGCCGCCGAGCTGGCGCGGCGGGCGCGGTCGGGCGGGGTGCTGGTGAATGTCGAGGACATTCCCGAGCTTTGCGATTTCCACGTTCCGGCGGTCGTGCGCCGCGGCGCGCTGATGCTGACGGCGTCCACGGGCGGACGCGCGCCGGGACTGGCCAGACGCCTGCGGGAATGGTTGCAGAAGCGCTTCGGTCCGGAATGGGACGAACACCTCGAGACCCTGAGCACGGCTCGCGAGGGCTGGCGCGCCGACGGACTGGCGCCGGAAGAAGTCTCGCTGCGCACGCGCACGATGATCGAAAAGAAGGGCTGGCTGTCGTGAGCGCAGTCACTGTCATCGATCGCGTGAACGGTCCGGCGGTCTCCGAGCGGGCGATCCACGATCCGGCCATCGCAGCGCAGCTGGCGCGCCTCCAGGCAGCGGCGCACGGCCGCGACGCCCACGGCATCCTGGATCTGGCGCTGCGCGGCGAACTGGCCGGCAAGACGGCGCTGGTCTCGTCGTTCGGGGCGGAGTCCGCGGTGCTGCTGCACCTGATGGCCGAGATCGATCCCAACACACCGGTGCTGTTCCTCAACACCGGCAAGCTGTTCGGCGAGACGCTGCGCTATCGCGACCGTCTGCAGGAACTGCTCGGGCTCGGCGACATCCGGTCCCTGGCGCCACATCCGGCCGACCGCGCCGCGCGCGATCCGGAAGGGACGCTGTGGGCGCGCAATCCGGATTCCTGCTGCGACTTCCGCAAGGTGGTACCGCTCAAACGGGCGCTGGAAGGTTTCACGGCGCAGATCACCGGCCGCAAGCGCTTCCAGACCAAGAACCGCGCCGCCATGCAGGCGGTGGAATTCTTCGACGACCGCTTCCGCTTCAATCCGCTCGCCGAGTGGTCCCAGGCCGATCTGGAAGCCTATACGGTCAAGCATGCGCTGCCGCGCCACCCGCTGGTCGAGGACGGCTACCCCTCCATCGGCTGCATGCCCTGCACGCGGCGCGTGGCGGCGGGCGAGAGCTATCGCGACGGCCGCTGGGCGGGGCTCGAAAAGGACGAATGCGGCATCCACGGGGTGGACGGCGAGGGCATCTAACCTGCCTTGGCACCCACGCCATTTCGGCCGATTTCCGTACCCTTCACAAGGCGGGACGGGTTTGCTACACCCCGCCACCCTGCGATGCGGTCGTGGCGGAATGGTAGACGCACTAGCTTGAGGTGCTAGCGGGGGAAACCCTGTGGAAGTTCGACTCTTCTCGACCGCACCAGTTTCGACGACCTACGTTCCGTTAGGCAAGAGCGGTGGGCAGGGTAGCCATCTGCCGCCCCTCAAATCAGCGTCCAGTTTCCGGAGAACTGCGCATAATTGACCCAATCGCTCTGCAAAAGCTTGCCGTGTTCACGCACGTCCACCCAGGCCTTCCAGCCGTTTGATTCCGCGTCGAGTTGCATGACCTCGGCAGTGCGCGATGGATTCTTATTGGCGCGATATTTCTGTCCGACGGCAAATTTGGAGACTTCCTCCGGCTCGTCGCCCAACAGCGCTTGAGCTGAGACGCCCAGCAGCGGGGCGAGCTTGCGTGCTGTCTCCGCACCCATATTCCGTGCGCCGCGCTCGATTTGGGAAATGTACTGCGGAGCAACAGCAGCCAACTCGCCTAGCTGGCCCTGGGCCAGACCGCGCCATTCACGAATCACCTTGAGCGGTACTTCGCCCGCCGCAAGACGTCGCGCAATCGCGGCCGGGAATTTGTCGTCATTTCGAGCAGCGATTGCGCGTTCGATTAAAGCTGCATCTTCTCCGCGGCTGTCCGTAAGGCTCTTATATTCAGCCCAAGGCAGCACGGCATAGACGGGCTCGTTCTGTTCGTCGCGGATGATCTGCACTTTCGACATTCGGCTCTCCATTCTAGCGGTACACTTCTCGGCGGTGGGCTATATCCAACACCGTGATCGCCTCCGCCACTTCTTCAAAAATCACCCGCCAATCCCGGTGACGAAGGCGCAGAAAGTCGGACCCTTTCAGCGCCACGACATCTTGCGGCCGCCCGTGGGCATAGGCGTCCATCTTGTCCATTATCGCGTCACGGTCCTTAGCCGGGAGGGATTTCAGGGCCTTGATCGCGGTGCGGCTGTATAAGACGGTTTTCACCCCTGATATATAGCTTACGCTCTATTGTTTGTAAAGCATATGCTGTTATCGATGAGAGGCGCGGGTGGCGGTTTAAGTCGCCGTTACGCGTGAATGGACTCGCATGTCCTTTTTTTTGACGGTTGATCCGCAACAAATGTGGTTCTTTTCTCGACCGCACCAGCCTTCGCTCCCACCACACAAATCTTTCACCCGCCATTCGCCTTTTGACATTTCCGCCGTGCGCCACGTCAACTTGGCGGTGCAAAAGCGGGCTGTGATGTGGCCGCCATTCTTCGTAGAATGGTTCCATGATCCCCAATTCCATCCCGTCCCTCGATCACTGGCTCGGCGATACCGCGGACATGCTGCGCGACACGGTGCGCAGCTTCGTCGGCGACAGGATCTCGCCCATCGCCGACGAGATCGACAAAACGAACGAGTTCCCGCGTTATCTGTGGCCCGAGATGGGCGCGCTCGGCCTGCACGGCATCACCGTCGAGGAAGAATATGGCGGCTCGGGGCTCGGTTATCTCGAGCATGTGATCGCCATCGAGGAAGTCAGCCGCGGTTCGGCCGCCGTCGGCCTTTCCTACGGCGCGCATTCCAATCTGTGCGTCAACCAGATCCGCCGCAACGGCACGGAGGAACAGCGCCGCCGCTACCTTCCCAAGCTGATTTCCGGCGAGCATCTCGGCGCGCTGGCGATGAGCGAGAGCGAGGCCGGATCGGACGTCGTCTCGATGCGCCTGCTCGCCGAGAAGCGCGGCGACCGCTATGTGCTCAACGGCACGAAGATGTGGATCACCAACGGGCCGCGTGCCGACACGCTGGTGGTCTACGCCAAGACCGATCCCGCGGCCGGGCCGCAGGGCATTACCGCCTTCATCGTCGAGCGCGGCTTCAAGGGATTCTCGACGGCGCAGAAGCTCGACAAGCTGGGCATGCGCGGCTCCGACACCGCCGAGCTGATCTTCCAGGATTGCGAAGTGCCGGAAGAGAATGTGCTGGGCGGGGTGGGGCGCGGCGTCAAGGTGCTGATGAGCGGGCTGGACTACGAGCGCGTGGTGCTGGCCGCAGGGCCGCTCGGCATCATGGAAGCGTGCCTGGATATCGTCATTCCCTATGTTCACGACCGCAAGCAGTTCGGCGTGCCGATCGGTTCGTTCCAACTGATGCAGGGCAAGATCGCCGACATGTATGTCGCTCTGTCGGCGGCGCGGTCCTACGTCTATGCGGTGGCGCGGGCCTGCGACCAGCATAAGAACACCCGCAAGGACGCCGCCGGTGCGATCCTTTATGCGGCGGAGAAGGCGACGTGGATGTCGCTGCAGGCGATCCAGTGCCTGGGCGGCAACGGCTATATCAACGATTTCCCGACGGGGCGGCTGCTGCGCGACGCCAAGCTCTACGAGATCGGCGCGGGCACCAGCGAAATCCGCCGCTGGCTGATCGGGCGGGAGTTGTTCG
>VFSW01005604.1_pt1 | contig 18555 bp, 20 predicted proteins | sample 5358111 | NCBI WGS metagenome assembly VFSW01 (sample SAMN11554181, study PRJNA540505) | mine drainage metagenome | isolation source: sediment from site ElyBrook_90M | place: USA: Ely Copper Mine, Vershire, VT | collected 2017 | reverse complement strand
GAGCAGATGCACCGGGAAGATGACCAGCTGCGGCGCCCCCTCCCCGAACTCGGGCCAGCCCCGGACGATCCCGAGCTGGACAAGTATCAGGAGCAGATCGAGAAGGATCTGGCGCAACTGGAATAAATGATAATCGCGATTGCAGCGCTTCTCGCCGTTGGGGTGATCGTCTTCATCCTCGCCGTGCGCGCCAGGGATTTGCCCGCTCCGGAGCCTGTCTCCCCCTTTCAACACCTCGACGAGCGCAAGGCCGCTATCTACGAAAACCTGCGCGACCTGCAGTTTGAATACCGCGTCGGCAAACTGTCCGACCAGGACTACCAGCAGACCAAGAAGGACTTACAAAAGGAACTCGCCGGAGTGATGGCCGAAGTGGACCGCCTGAAGCTGCAACTCAGTCCCAACGGCGCCGTGCCGCCCCCGCCTCCGCCCGAGGCCAGAGCCTTCGATCCGCTCACCTGCCCGCACTGCCACGCCAGGTTCCCCCAGCCCCTGAAATTTTGCGGCGAGTGCGGCAAACCCATGGGGGTGGCGCAACGATGAAGATCAGCGCCGCGGGTATCCTGCTTTTGGCCCTGCCCGCCTTCGCCGCCGTCGACGGCACGGTGATCAACAAGACCACCGGCAAGCCCCAACCGGGCGCCACGGTGACTCTGTATAAGCTCGGCCAGGCGGGCATGGAGTCCGTCGAAAGCGTGAAGTCCGGCCCGGGGGGACAATTCCGCATCGATCGGCCCACCGCTGGGCCGCACCTCATCCAGACCGCCTTCGACGGCGTCACTTACAACCACCTGCTGCCGCCGGGCGCCCCCGCCAGCGGCCTGTCGCTCGAAGTCTATAACTCCTCCAAACAGCCCGGCGCCGCCCGCGTGGCCCGCCATTTCGTCATCTTCCAGCCCAGCGGCGGCCGGCTTGGCGTGAATGAAGGTTTCGTCTTCAACAACGATGGCGCCACCACTTATAACGATCCCGATGGCGGAACCCTGAAGTTCTACCTGCCGCCCGCCGCCAACGGCGCCGCCAAGGTGAAAGCCACCGCTCCGCAGGGCATGCCCATCGACCGCGCCGCCGAAAAGACCGCCCGGAAGGATATCTATAAGATCGACTTTCCCATCAAGCCCGGCGAGACCGACATTCAGATCACTTACGACGTGCCGTATACTTCGGGCGGCGTGTTCGAGGGCAAAGTGATCGCCGCGCCCCAGGAGGCTACCCTGCTGGTGGTGCCCGACGGCATCGCCATCAAGGGCGAGGGCCTGGAAAGCAAAGGCCAGGAACCCCGCTCGAAGGCCGCCGTCTACAGCGTCAAATCGGCCACTTACAAAGTGGAAATCTCCGGCGACGCGCCCGCGCCCGCGGCGGACTCCGATTCCGCCGATAGCGGCCCCTCGCTTGAAGAAGTCTCTCCCAAGGTCCTCCGCGGCAACATGAAGTGGATCCTGGGCCTGGCTTTCGCCATCCTGGCCCTCGGTTTTATCGTCCTCTACCGCGCCCCGATACCAAACACACTTGTGGACGCACACGCCTTGCGGGCGGCCGCGGCGTACCTGGGCTTCATGGCGAAAGCGGCATCAGATCGCCCCTCAGCGGCTGCCAAACCTTTGGGACGGCGTGGACCTCCAACGAAGAGCGCTTGGAGGGTCACTAATCCCAATATCCCGTGCAAGCGGCCATTTAATCTGTTGCAGCGCGTTTTTGTTTTCACCAGCGGCGACGCAAACGCCCTGGGGGCGGGAGTGCTTGCAGGCTATCTGCAAGATGCCGCTGAAAACACTCTAGAGGAGGTCGTCAAGCAAGTGGGAGCCATAGAGTTTGTGTCTCACTCTACAGTCGAGGCTGAAATTGACCGCACAAAGAAGATTCCCGAGGCGGCATTTCAAGCGATGAGTGCTATCGCCCCGGCTCTCGTAGCTCAAGCTAGGAGCGGGGCAGTTGGCGTGTGTGTTCGCACACTCGATGATCCCGACTCCGGTCAAAGCGCTGCGTTGTTTTTGCTCTATCTCAACGCTTAACACAAGGCGTGCCGCGGCGCTGCACAAAAGGTGTGTTGTGAATCGGCGCCGGGAGCCTCCTAAATCTTGGGCTTGCTTTATGGCATAATGACCGAAGGAAGAAGCCCATGGGCCTCGACATTTCCCACAAGACCGAGACTCGCCTGGCCGTCAAGGCTCGCGAGCTTGGCCTGTCCATTGACGCTCTCCTGGAATGGCTCTTAAATGAGAACGGCGATCTGGCGATGGCCGCCGGTCGCTGCACCGCCCCTGAGCTGCCAGCGTGGCGCCTCGGCGCGCGCGGCAGCTTCCGCCGGCAGGACATCTACGATGACGTCGGTTGAGCCGGGAATTGTCGATGCGAACATCCTGGTTTACGCTCTTGACGTTGAGGCGCCACAGCACGCCGCCTCGCTCGCTTTGCTTCACGCGGCTCGCAACCCCGCCACAATCCTGTTTGTGACATCGCAGATCCTTGCCGAGTTCTATTCGATTGTCACCAACCCCCGGCGTGTAGCTGTGGCGCGTTCCCCGGTTGAGGCGCTTCAGGCACTCTCGGCTTTGCTTGCTTATCCGGGTATTCATGTGCTGCCGGCCCCCGCGCGTGTCGTGATTGGCTGGATGGAACTGGTGGAGCGCCGCCCTGTCACGGGCGGCGCCGTGTTTGATTTGCAGATCGTAGCGACTATGAAAGCCAACAACGTCGAGCGAATCTATACCTTCAATACGGAGGACTTCGAAGCGTTTTCCGAATTGGCGGTTCTGACTCCGTCCTGCTGAACACTTCTGCGGATGTCACAAATATCTCCCTCGCTTCCAGATATACTGATGTTTCAAAGGGACGGGCTCCAAATTCAAAAGGCGGAGATCACAATGCCATGATGGCTGCAGACACAAATTCCGGCGATGGCGCCCGCCGGCCGAAGATGTGTCACCTCTACCGCGCCCAATCGGCCCCGGCGCCCGCCCCCAAAGGAGAGCATGCACGCGGTCGCGGCTGAGGGAGTCTGGAAGTTCTACGGCGACTACCCCGCGCTGCGCGACGTCATGCTGCAGGCCGCCCCGGGCGCCTGCGTCGCCCTGATCGGGCGCAACGGCGCGGGCAAGACCACCCTGCTCCGCATCATCGGCGGCTTCTCCAAAGCCGGACGCGGCCAGGTCCGCATCTTCGGCAACGATCCCCGCGATACCGAAACCCGCCGCCGCGTGGGCTGGATCGGCCACGGCATCGCGGTCTACGACGAGTTGTCCGCCTTCGAAAACCTGACCCTCTTCGGACGCCTCTACGATCTGCCCGATCCGCGCAAATCGGCCCTCGATTGGCTCGAGCGCACCGGCCTCGAGCGCGTCCGGGACGGCCTGGTGCGTGAGTTCTCCCGCGGCATGCGCCAGCGCCTGGCCGTGGCCCGCGCCTTTCTGCACCAGCCCTCCGTGCTCCTTCTGGACGAGCCTTTCACCGCCCTCGACGACCGCGCCATCGCCGTGCTCCAGCGCCTCCTGCGCGAGGCCCTGGCCGAGGGCCGTACCGTGGTCATGTCCACCCACCAGTTGCGCGAGGCCCTGGAACTGGCCACCCACGTGGTCCTCTTGAATCGCGGCAAAACCGCGTTCCAGGGCGAGCGCACGCCGCGCATGGTGGAGGATCCGGGCTGGGTCTACGCGCACTACGGCGAGGATTGATGGAGTTTTTCCGCCAACTGTGGGTGGTCACCCGCAAGGATCTGCGCGCCGAACTGCGCACCAAGGAAGCCGTCAACGCCTCGCTGGCCTTCTCCCTGGTCATCCTGGTGCTCTTCAGCTTCGCCTTCGATCCCCTGGAAGATCAGACTCGTGAAATGTCCGGGGGCCTGCTCTGGATCGTCTTCGCCTTCGCCGGCGCCCTGGTGCTGAACCGCAGCTTCGCCCGCGAGATCCCCAACGATTGCCTCGATGCGCTGGTCGCCGCCCCCATCTCCGGCGCCGCCCTCTTTATGGGCAAGGCCCTCGCCAACTTCCTGCTGGTACTGGCCGTCGAGCTGGTTTCGTTGCCGGTCTTCGGCATCTTCTATAATGTCCACTGGACCAGCCATTTCTGGTCGTTGCTGCTGGTCCTGGCGCTGGGTACCTGGGGACTGACCGTCATCGGCACCATCTTCAGCGCGCTCACCGTGAACATCCGGCTGCGCGAGTTGATGGCCCCGCTGCTGGTGTATCCCATGCTGATTCCGGCCCTGATGAGCGCCATGAAGCTGAGTGTGGATTTGATTGCCGGAAAGCCGCTGGGCGGCGAGAACGAAATCTGGCTGCGCCTGCTGGTGGCCTTCGACGTGATTTTTACGGCCCTGTCTCTGGTCCTGCTGGAGACGGTGCTGGTGGGTTAGGAGCGTTTTCATGCGCGAAAAGTTGATCTACGTTTTGGGCGCAATCGCCGCCATTCTGTTGGCGCGCGACCTCTACTCCATCTTCATGCAGCTTCCCGACGAAGCTTCCCAGGGGATGATCTACCGCATCATCTTCTTCCATGTCCCCGCCGCCATCACCGCCATGCTCTGCGCCGCCGTGGCCTGCGTCTCCAGCGTCCTGTTCCTGGTCACCAGGAACTTCAAACACGATGCCGTGGCCGTGGCCGTCACCGAGGTCGGCCTCGCCTTCCTGGCCGCCAACCTGGTCACCGGCTCCATCTGGGGCCGCATCATCTGGGGCATCTGGTGGACCTGGGATGCGCGCCTCACCTCCGCCCTGGTCTGCTGGCTGCTCTACGCCGGCTACCTGATGCTCCGCCGCGCCATCGAGGAACCCACCGCGCGCGCCCGCATCGCCGCGGTCTTCAATATCTTCGCCTTCGCCGACGTCCCCATCGTTATCTTCTCCATCAAGTGGTGGCGCACCCAGCATCCCCAGCCGGTCTTCTGGGGAGGCGGCAGCATCGATCCGGCCATGTACCTCACCGCCGTCCTGAACCTGGTGGCCCTGGTGCTGCTAGGCGTCATCCTGGTGCTGATCCGCCTGCGCCAGGAGGAAGTGCAGCGCGAAATCGATTCCATGCGCCGCTACGCCCACGCTATTTAGGTAGGACAGGCTTCAGCCTGTCGAAACGGAAATTCCATGGACACACGCAATTTCACATTCATGTTTTACGGCTTTCTGGCCGCCTGGTTGATCCTGGTGGTCTATGTGCTCTCGCTGGTCTCCCGCGAGCGCAAGATCGCCGAGCAGCTCAAGAATCTGAAAGGCATGCTGGAGTATAAAGACCACCCCTGAGGGCTGTGGCGCTCCCTTGCGGGCCGGTCTCGCCTTGACGGCAACTAAATGAAGGCAAATGAAGCGAACTTCCTCACGTTCCTCGGCAATGACCAGATCCCGCCGGACGCCGGGCCGTGGCGCACGGTAGAATGAACAAGGTGAGCAAAGCCCCTGCATTCACAATGGAGCGCTATGGCCGGCTGCCGGACATGGACCGCTCTTTTGACATAGCTTATTGGCAGCGCCTCGGGCCGGCGGCAATATTCGAGGCGGCCTGGCAGATGGTCGTCGATCGGCAGGCGATGGCGCCCGGCGGTTCCCATGAGCTCAGACTTCGAAGAACTGTTGAGAATTTTCAACGGCAACGAAGTTAAGTACCTCATCGTGGGCGGATACGCCATGATGCTGTACACGGAGCCTCGCTACACCAAGGATCTCGAGGTATGGGTTCTTGCCAATCCGGAGAACGCCGGGAGGGTTTGGCGGGCGCTCGCTGAGTTTGGCGCGCCGCTCGCGGGCCTGTGCCCGGATGATTTTGCCCACGAAGGCTTCTTTTACCAGATCGGCCGGCCGCCGGTGCGGGTTGATATTCTGATGTCGATTGACGGGGTCAAGTTCGAGGAAGCCTGGCCCGGGCGCACGCAGTCTCATCTCGGCGCACAGCCCGCGTGTTTCATCGGCAAGGAGGACCTCTTGAAGAACAAGCGCACGACGGCGCGGCACATCGATCTTCACGATGCAGGCCTGCTGGAATGAGCAGCATGATCAAAAGGCGCAACTTCCTTGCCGCGGCGCCCGCCGCGCTGCTGCCGGCGCGCGCCCAAACCGCCGTCCGCGGCTTGCCCGCGCCCATCGTCAAGGATGTGGCCGTCATCGCCACCGCCCCCGCCGGCCTGCGCCTCTCCGTGGTCAAGATCACCACCGATCAGGCCGGCCTGTACGGCTACGGCTGCGCCACCTTCACCCAGCGCGCCGAGCTGGTCAACGCCGCCGTCGAAAAATATTTGCGCCCCTTCCTCATCGGCAAGCCCGCCGACCGCATCGAAGACACCTGGCAGGCCTGCTACAACTCCTCCTACTGGCGCAATGGCCCCGTGCTCAACAACGCCATCAGCGGCGTGGACCAGGCCCTGTGGGATATCAAGGGCCGCCAGGCGGGCCTGCCCGTCTATCAGCTCCTCGGCGGCAAGTGCCGCGAGGCCGCCGCCTGCTACACGCACGCTTCCGGCGCCGAGATCGAGCAGACCATCGAACAGGCCCGCCGCTTCATGGACCAGGGCTTCCGCCACGTGCGCGTGCAGGTGGGCGTGCCCGGCATGGCCGCCTACGGTTCGGCCGGAAACGGCCCCACCTTCGAGCCGGCCTACTACATCCGCCGCGCCCTGAAACTGTTCGCCGAGTGCCGCAAGCAGCTCGGCGACGAGGTCGAACTGCTGCACGACGTGCACGAGCGCGTCTCCCCCAACCAGGCCGTTCAGTTCCTCAAGGACGCCGAGCCGTTCAAGATGTTCTTCATGGAAGATCCGCTCGCGCCGGAGGACCTCGCCTACTTCCACCAGATCCGCGGCCAGTGCGCCACTCCCATCGCCATGGGCGAGCTGTTCAACAGCCCGCACGAGTGGACTCCGCTCATCACCGGCCGCCTCATCGATTACATCCGCATCCACGTGAGCCAGGCCGGCGGCGTCACGCCCGTGCGCAAAATCGCCGCCATGGCCGAGATCCACGGCGTCAAGACCGCCTGGCACGGCCCCGGCGACGTCTCCCCCGTCGGCCATGCCGCCAATGTCGCGCTCGACCTGGTCTGCTACAACTTCGGCATCCAGGAGTACTCGCCCTTCAACGATCGCCTGCGGGAAGTCTTCCGCGGCTGTCCGGTGATGAAGGACGGCAACCTCTACGCCAACGAGGCGCCCGGCTGGGGCATCGAAGTGGATGAGAAGCTGGCCGCCAAATATCCCTACGGCAGCTTCGAGGGCGCTGAGCGCAAGGGTCTCAACGGCGGCTGGGGCGAGGTCCGCCGCCGCGACGGCACGATCGTCAGGCAGTAAGGCCGGGTTGACCGTCCGCTCATCCGTTTGCCATACTGAACCCATGAAACTCACGCTCGCCTGGCCGCTGGTTTTGGTCTCTTTCGCGGCCCTGGCATCGGAAACCCGCGTGCAAATGAGCGACCTGCCGCCCGCGGTTCAGAAGACCGTCCGGGAGCAGTCCAGGACCGCCAAACTTCGGGGCCTGGCCAGGGAAGTCGAGCACGGCAAGACCTTCTACGAAGCCGAGACCACCGTCAACGGCAAGTCCCGCGACGTCCTCATGGACTCGGCCGGCGCGATCGTCGAGGTCGAGGAGGCGGTTGCCCTCGAAAGCATCCCGGCGCCCGCTCAACAGGCTCTCAAGACCCGTGCCGGTTCCGGAAAGATCCTGCGCGTCGAATCGGTCACGCGCGGCTCGGCCGTAAGCTACGAAGCCGTCATCGAGAAAAACGGCAGGAAGTCGGAAGCGGCCGTGAATTCCGACGGCAGCGTTAATAAGTAGGTCGGGCGCCCGTCTGTAGTGGAGGAGACCTCCATGAAACTTCCCTCCGCGTTCTGTCTGCTCATCGCCTGTGCCGCCCTGTCAACGGCCGCCGAGGCCCCCGGATTCAAGATAACCAGGAAGTACCCGGTGCCCGGCGATGGCGGCTTCGACTACATCGTGTTCGATGCTTCCGCCAACCGCCTGTATGTCTCCCACGGCGCCGAGGTCGATGTGGTGGATGCGGATTCCGGGAAGCTGCTGGGCAAGGTGGAAGACACGCCCGGCGTGCACGGCATCGCCATTGTTCCGCAATTGCACCGCGGCTTCGTCACCAACGGCGGCAACGCCACGGTGTCCGTCTTCGATACCGCCACCTTCAAGACCGTGGCCCGCATCCCCGTGGCCGAAGATCCCGATTTTGTGATGTACGACCCGCACTCCAAATACGTGTTGGTGTGCCACGGCGACTCCGCGCAGATCACCGCCATCGATCCCCAAAAGCAGGCCATCGCCGGCAAGATCGGCCTGGGCGGCGGGGCCGAAGCCGCCGTAGTGGACGGCCGCGGCAACGGGTTCGTGAACCTGGAGGAATCCGCGACCGTGGTCCACTTCGATCCCCAAAGCTTTGCCGTCAGGCAGAAGTGGCCCATCGCCGGCTGCAAGACGCCCACCGGCCTGGCCATGGACACCGCCAATTCCCGCCTGTTCATCGGCTGCCGCAGCAAGGTGCTGGCCGTGATGGATTCGAACACCGGCAAGGTGATCGCCACCCTGCCGATTGGCGACCGCGTCGACGCCGTGGCTTTCGACGCGGACAACAAGCTGATCTTCGCCTCGAACTGGGACGGCACGGTGTCGGTCGTCCGCCAGAAAAGCGCCGATCAATATGAATCCGTGGGCGACATCCGGACCGAGAAGAGCGCCAAGACCATGGCCTTCGATCCCCGCACCAAGCGCCTGTTCCTCTCCGCCGCGGAGATCGTGCCCCCGCCCGCCGGCGCCAAAGCATCGCGCCCCAGGGCCAAGCCCGGATCGTTCGCCGTGCTGGTGGTGGAACGGCAGTAGCCGCCGCGCCTGTCGCGGCATTCGCCAGCCTGTTATGCTGAGGTTTCTTCTTCGGTATGGCGAATATCTTTCCCTTTCAACCCTATCGCTACACGGCCAAGGCGGGCACGCTCGCGGACCTGGTGACCCAGCCTTACGACAAAATCTCGCCGGAGATGCAGCGCCGCTATCTGCAGGCCAGCCCCTATAACCTGGTGCGCATCATCCTCGGCGAGCGCCGCGAATCGGATTCCGAAAGCGACAACGTCTACACCCGCGCGGCGCGCCACCTGGCGGATTGGACCGCCGGCGGCATCCTGGCGCGCGACGCCGAACCGGCCCTGTTCGCCTATTTCCAGGAGTTCACCGTGCCCGACAGTCATGTCCGGCTGGTGCGCAAAGGCTTCATCGGACTCGGCGCGGTGGAGGAATATTCCGCCGGCGTGGTGCACCGCCATGAGCAGACGCTCTCCGGCCCCAAGAAAGACCGCCTGGAATTGCTGCGCCACACGCACGCCCATTTCGGACAGCTTTTCATGCTGTATCCCGACCCGGCCGGCGACATCGACGCGCTGCTCGACGAAGCCGCCCAGGCCGCCCCGCTGGGCAGCGTCACCGACGAGGACGGCACGCGCCACTCCATCTGGAAGGTCGCGGACCCCGGCCGCATCGCGCGCATCCGCGCGCTCATGGCGGACAGGAAACTGCTCATCGCCGACGGCCACCACCGCTACGAAACCGCGCTGGCCTTCCATCGCGAGAATCCCGCGCTGCCCGGCGCGGACCGGGTCATGATGACCTTCGTCAACATGCACTCGCCCGGCCTGAAGATCCTGGCCACCCACCGCCTGGTGAGCAACGTCGCCGGTTTCGACGCGGGCGAGTTCATCCGCCAGGCCGCCGCCGGCTTCGAAGTGGCCCAGGTGCCGGGCGTGGAAGCCTTGCAGCGCGCCTGGGCGGAGTCTCCGCGCCGCGCCATCATCGGCGCCGCCATGGGCAGCCGCCTGTACCTGATCGAAGCGCGCGACGCCGCCGGGCAACTGGATGTCCGCGTGCTGCACGAGCGCCTGCTGCGCCTGCTGGGCATCGGCGAAGAGGCCGTGCGCGACGAGAAGAACCTGCGCTATGCGCGCGGCCTGGATGCCGCCCTCGAAGCCGCCCGCGGCGGCGCCGCGCAGGTCGCCTTCCTGCTCAAGCCGGTCGCCGTCGAAGAAGTCGCCCGCATCTCCTTCGGCGGCGGCGTCATGCCGCAGAAATCCACGGACTTCTATCCCAAGTTACTCAGCGGGCTGACTATCTATAAGCTGGACTAAGCGGACCGTCACACGCCTAATCGTGCCGCAAAGCTTCCAGGGGATCCACGCGAGCCGCGCGGCGTGCCGGTATGGCCGCCGCGATCAGCGCGATCCCAATCATGCCGAATATACCAAAGGCGAGCGGGACGGCGCTCGTCACCGGCAGGTCCGGAATCAAGCTCGTCGCGACGCTCCTGCTCCAGAACGCCACGCACGCCCCGATCGCCAGCCCCGCGCAGACCATGCCCATGGCGTCCCGGAGCACCATCCGGGTGACTTGGCCCGGGGTCGCGCCCAGCGCCAGCCGGATGCCGAATTCCGGAATGCGCCGCGTCACCGTGTAGGCCAGCAGTCCATACAGTCCCAGCGCCGTGAGCAGCGATCCCAGCGCCCCGAATGACCCGGACAGGGCGGCGATGAGCCTCTCCGGAACAATGGATGCGTCGACCTGGCTGGACAACGTAGTCACACGCGCCACCGGCGCCGTCTTCAGGACCGCGCCCACGGCGCGGCGCACATCGCCCACCACCCGCTCGGGCTCCGCGCCGGTTCGGAGCACGAAGTCCTGCGCGCTGACTCCTCCGTCGCGGAACGCCGGCAGGTACACGATACGCTCCACCGCTTCGCGAATCTCATAGTATCTTGCGTCGCCCACCACGCCCACGATCTCGTACTGCTTTGCCTCCTTTTCGCCCGTGGCATGATCCAACGTGACATGCTTCCCGATAGGATCTCGGCCCGCGAAGTAATAGCGCGCCATGGCCTGATTGATAATCGCTCCGGGTGCGCCTTCCTGGTCCCGGAAGCTGAAGTCGCGCCCGGCCAGGAGCGGCATGCCGAGGGTCTCAAAATACTTCGGCGCAACATATCCGATCGAAATGTAGCGGCGATCCTCAGGCCGTTCCTGGTAGCCCTCCGCGCTTGCAAAACCGGACGCCCCCGCGCCCGAGAGCGGCGTCGGCGCGCAGAGCGATGCCGAGCGCACGCCCGGAATCCGTTGCAGGCGCTCCAGCAGTTCCTGGTAGGCGCGGGCCAACTGTTCGCGGCCGTATCCGCTGCGCGAGGGATCGAGCGTCACCAGCAGAACGTGATCGCGCCTGAAGCCCAGGTCGATATGCCGCAGGTTCGTCAGGTAGCGCACAAACAAGCCCGCCGCGCTCAACAGCACCATCGACAGGGCCACCTGCGCCACCACCAGGTTCCTGGCAAAGAAGCGACGCAGCCTGGTGTCGCCGGACCAACCCACGCCCCGCAGGGAACTGGCCGGCGCGGAAGTGAATGCGTTCCAGGCGGGCGCAAGGCCGAACAGTACTCCGGTGAACCATGCTATCCCCGCGCTGAAAAGTAACACGCGCGCATCCGGACTTAGTGAAATCTCGAGCGGTTGCGGCAGGCCGATGATGGGCCGTCCGGAAGTCAGCATCCGGACCAGCGCCCCGGCGCCAAAGTACGCCGGCGCCATGCCCAGCAGGCTGCCCGCCGCGGAAAGCAACAGGCATTCGGTCAACACCTGCCGCATCAGGCGAGCCCGGCTGGCGCCCATCGAAACGCGGATGGCCATCTCCCTCTGGCGGGCGGCGCCGCGCGCCAGCAGCAGGCCCGCCAAATTCGTGCACCCGATCAGCAGCACCACTCCCGCCGCCGCCATCAGCACCAGCAGGGGTGTGGCGAAACGGTCGCGCAGCAGCGAAAGCCCCGCGCCCGCCGGCTCGATTTCCACTTTCAATTGCCGGATCAGCGGATCTTCGCTGGTGCTGGCCCTTTCCTCGATGGTGAACCGGTACAGCACCGTCATCTCCGCGAGCGCCCGCGCCGCCGTCATGCCTGGCTTCAACCGCGCCACCATCGCCAGTCGCACCCCCGGAGAAGGTTTCAGCGGCAGCCAGATGTCCGTCCTCGATCCCACCTGCAAGCCGGCGAATGCCCGCGGAGTGACACCGGCGACAGTCACAGGCGCATTCCCGGCCAGGATCGGCTTACCCACAATGTTGGGATCCAGGTTGAATCTGTTCTTCCAATAGGACCAGCTCACCACCGCCACGGCGGGCGCGGCGGCGTCGCAGTCGCGCGGGCCAATCAGCCGGCCGAGCGCCGGCCGCACCCCGAGCACGGAAAAGAAATTGCCGGTCACCGCCTGGCCGTTCACCGCCTCCGGGTCAAGGCCCGCGCTCCGCACGCTGACTTGCGCCGGCGCCGAAGCCGCGATCAGCCCCGAGAAGACATGGTTGTGATCCCGGTAGTATTCATAGCTGGGCCGGGACCAGAAGCCGTTGCCGCGAGGCTCGCCCGGGTAGTGCTGCAGCAGTTCCACAAGCCGCCCCGGTTCCCGCACCGGCAGCGTCCGCAGCATCAGCGTGTCGATCAGGCTGAAAATTGCGGTGTTCGCGCCGATGCCGAGAGCCAGCGACAACACCGCGACGGCGGTGAACGCGGGCCCGCGCCGCATGGTCCTCAAAGCGTAACGGACATCCTGCCCGAACATCACAGATTCCCGCGCCGCGCCTGCTCCCGTTCCAGCGCCTCGAACAGCGCCTTGAAGTTGCCTTTGCCGAAGCTGCGGCTGCCCTTGCGCTGGATCACTTCGTAGAACAGCGTGGGGCGGTCCTCCACGGGCTTGGTGAAGATCTGGAGCATGTAGCCCTCGTCGTCGCGGTCCACCAGGATGCCCAGCTCGCGCAGGCGGTCGATGGGTTCGTCGATCGGTCCGGTGCGCGCGGCCAGGTCGTCATAGTAAGTGGAGGGAACCCGCAGAAACTCGATGCCCTGATCCCGCAGCCGGGTCACCGTATCGATGATGTTGTCCGTCGCCATGGCGATGTGCTGCACACCCGGCCCGCCGTAGAAATCCAGATACTCTTCGATCTGCGACCTACGCTTGCCCTCGGCCGGCTCGTTGATCGGGAACTTGACCCGCTCGTTGCCGTTGGACATCACCTTCGACATCAGCGCCGAGTATTCCGTGCTGATGTCCTTATCGTCGAAATGCTGGTACAGGCGGAAGCCCATCGCGTCGCGGTAGAAATCCACCCAGGTGTTCATGGCCCCCCAGCCCACGTTGCCCACCATGTGATCGACGTATTTCAGACCCGCGGGCCGCGCCACGGCGTCGGGCTGCTCCACGGGCGCGAAACCGGGCAGAAACCCGCCGCGATAGTTGCGCCGCTCCACGAAGGAATGAATCGTGTCGCCGTAAGTGGCGATCGCGGAGATCCGCACCTCGCCGTGCCCGTCGCGCAGAATTTCCGGCTCGCGCACGCCCCTGGCCCCGCGCCGCGTGGTCTCGCGGTAAGCCGATTCGGCGTCGTCCACCCACAGCGCGATGTCCCGCACGCCGTCGCCGTGCAGCCGCACATGTTCGGCCACCGGGTGCCCGGGCGCCAGGGCGCTGGTCAGCACCAGCCGGATCTTGCCCTGCTCCACCACCCACGAGGCGCAGTCCCGCGTGCCCGTCTCCGGGCCGCGATATGCCGTCAGGCGCATCCCGAAGGCCGACCTGTAGAAGTAAGCCGCCTGTTTGGCATTGCCCACATAGAACTCCACATAGTCGGTGCCGTTCAGCGGCAGAAAGTCCTGTTGCGTCTCCCCTTGCTTCTCCTCTAACACGCGCATAACCCCTCCCTGAATAACCCGGCGAGCGATTCCCTTAACCGCCGGCCGCCAGTTTCAGCGCCCTTCCCGCCGCTTCCAGGCAGCGGCCGTTCTCCTCGTCCGTGCCCGTCGATACCCGAACGCAGTGCGGCAGCCCGAAGGCCCCCAGCGGCCGCACGATCACGCCTTCCCGCAGCAGCACTTCGGTGAAGGCGTGCGCCTCCGCCGCGCTTCCGAACGGCAGCATGACGAAATTGGCCTCCGAAGGCACTACCGCCAGACCCAGCCCGCCGAACCCGTCCGTCAGCAGCCGCAGCCCGCGCGCGTTCATCTCCAGCGAGCGGTGCAGAAATTCCTTGTCCGCCAGCGCGCCGATGCCCGCCGCCTGCGCCAGCGTGCTGGGCTCGAACGGCAGCTTCACCTTCAACAAATTGGCGATCAGCTCCTGGTGCGCGAATCCGTAGCCGATGCGCACGCCCGCCAGCCCGTAGATCTTCGAAAACGTGCGCAGCGTGATCACGTTGTCGTAGCGGTAATGCATCGAATCCGGATAGCGCGGATTGTCCTTGGCGTACTCGAAATAGGCCTCGTCCAGAATGATCAGCACGCGCTCCGGCACGTGCCGGTAGAAGCTGTCGAATTCCTGCCTGGTGAAGATGGTCCCGGTCGGATTGTTGGGATTCGCCAGGTACACGATCTTGGTGTTCTCCGTGATCGCGCCGGCCAGCGCCGCCAGGTCGTAGTGCCACTCGCGATAGGGCGCCGTGCGGTACATCACCCCGCGCGAACGGGCCAGCACCTGGAAGCCGATGAACGCCGCATCCGTAGTCAGCACTTCGTCATCGTCACAGAGGAAGGTCCGGATGATGCCCGACATGATGCCTTCCGAGCCGCTGCCGGCGATCACGTTTTCCGGCTTCACGTCGAATTCCGCGGCCAGCGTGCGGCGCAGGTCCAGGCCGCCGTTGGGGTAAAGATTGAGCCCCCCCAGGTGGCGGCGGATGGCTTCGAGCGCCAGCGGCGAAGGTCCCAGCGGATTTTCGTTGGACGCCAGCTTGGTCACCCGGCTCAGCCCGTAGGCGCGGCGCACCTCCTCCATGGAGCGGCCCGCTTCATACGGCCGCAGCGATTCGATGTAGGGCGGAACCAGGGGCATCTTGCTGTCCTTTACCATGGTAATTCCGATGGCACGCAAAGGGGATTCGACCATTTGACGCTTCCCACCACGCTGCGCGCGCTGCGCTACCGCAATTTTCAGTTGTTCTTCGGCGGCCAGTGGATCTCGCTCACAGGCACCTGGATGCAGAATGTCGCCCAGGCCTGGCTGGTCTACCGCCTGACGGGGTCTTCGGTCCTGCTCGGCCTGGTCAGTTTCGCGGGCCAGATTCCCGTGTTCCTGATCGCGCCCGTGGGCGGCATCGTGGCCGACCGCTTCCGCCGCCGGCGCGTGGTCATCGCCACCCAGACCGCTGCCATGCTGCTGGCCCTCACGCTGGCCGCCTTGACCCTCACCCGCCAGGTGCACATCTGGCACATCGTGGTGCTGGCGGTGCTTCTCGGCGTCACCAACGCCTTCGATATCCCGGCGCGGCAGGCCTTCTTCGTGGAGATGGTGGGCCGCGAGGATCTCATCAACGCCATCGCCCTGAACTCCTCCATGTTCAATGCCTCGCGCGTGATCGGTCCTGCGGTGGCGGGCATCCTGGTGGCCGGCATCGGCGAAGGCTGGTGTTTCTTCGTCAATGGCGTGAGCTACGTGGCGGTCATCGCCGGCCTGCTCGCCATGAAAATGAAAGTGCCGGCGCAGCCGCCGGCCCCGCGCACCACCTCGCCGCTGGCCGACGCCATCGAAGGCTTCCGCTTCGTGATCGAAAGCCCTCCCATCCATCACCTGATGCTCCTGCTGGGAGTCCTGAGCGTCACCAGCATGCCGTTAACGGTGCTGATGCCCATCTTCGCCGACCGCATCCTGCACGGCGGCGCGCGCGGTCTGGGTATTCTGATGGCCGCCTCCGGCGTGGGCGCGCTGGCCGGGGCGCTGCTGCTGGCCTCCCGCGAAACCATCGCCGGGCTGGGCCGCTGGGTGGCGCTCTCGGCCGCCGCGTTTGGCGCCGGCCTGCTGGCCGTCGCGGCTTCGCGCTCCTTCCGGGTGTCGTGCGCGCTGCTGTTGCCCGTGGGCTTCGCGATGATGGTGGAGATGGGATCTTCCAACACCCTGATTCAGCGCATGTCGCCCGACCAGTTGCGCGGACGGGTTATGTCGGTCTATTCCATGATGTTCATGGGCATGGCGCCGCTCGGCGCGGTCTTGAGCGGCGTCGCCGCCGCGCGCTGGGGTGCGCCCATCACCGTGGCCGCCGGTGGCATCGTCTGCATGGCCGCGGCCGCCGTCTTCGGACGGCGCCTGCCCGGCCTGCGCGACGATGTCCGCCGCCTCGTCGCCGAAGCGCAAATGGACGGCGGATGATCCTCCCCCGCTCCTTCTACGCGCGTCCCACCGTGGAGGTCGCCCGCGGCCTGCTCGGCAAAATCCTGGTGCACGGCGAAACCGCCGGCAGGATCGTGGAAACCGAAGCCTACCTGGGCGGCGGCGACATGGCCGCGCACTCCGCGCGGGGCATCACGCCGCGCACCTGCGTCATCTTCGGGCCGCCGGGCCACGCCTACGTCTACTTCATCTACGGTATGTACGAGTGTCTCAACCTGGTGGCGGAGCCCGCCGGCGCTCCCGGATGCGTGCTCCTCCGCGCCCTGGAACCGCTCGCCGGAATCGACGCCATGCGCCGCCGCCGGCCCGCCGCCCGCACCCTCCGCGATCTGGCCTCCGGCCCCGGCCGCCTCACCCTCGCCATGGGCATCACCCGCGCGCACAACGGCGCGGACGTGACCCGCGGCCCGCTCACCGTGCGCACCCCGCCGCTCGCCGAGCCATTCCAAATCCAGGTCACCCCGCGCATCGGCATCCGCCACTGCGCCGATTGGCCCCTGCGATTTGTCATCCAGGGGAACGCCTTCGTCAGCCGCTAGGAAAAATCGCGCCTCACCGGATAGTCCACGATGATGGCCTTGCCGTCGCTCAGAGCCTTCACCGAATGGCGCGCGTTCGCAGGCACGATCGCCACCAGACCGGCTCTGGCGATCCGCGCCTCGCCGTCGATGGTCACCTCGAGTTCGCCATCGATCACCTCGTAGACTTCCTCCTCGGGATGGAAGTGCTCGTGAATCGACGCTCCGCGCTCAAATTCGTAGTGCGCGAAGGTCATGTTCTGCGAGTGAAAATACCGTCCGTGCCAGCCCGGCAGGCGCTCCCTCACCGGCAGGCTGCTGGTATCCAGAAATGGCATGGCTTCCTCCTCCAAACTCTCATACCGTCTGTTCGACGGCGATGACCACATGTCCCTTCTTGTGTCCGGCCTCGGCGTACCGGTGGGCTTCGGCAATCTGGTCCAGCGAATAGCGTCGATCGATCACCGTCCTGAGTTTTCCGGCCTCGATCAGCTCTTTCAGAACCAACTGGTTCGCGGCGGCGCCGTGTGCAATTCCGCCGACCACTGTCGCGGCGCCCGTCATGGAAGCCCACATGCCTCGAAGCATCGATCCCAGGATCGGCAACACTCGTCCGGACCCCCCTATGCGAACATAGTGGCCGCCTCGCTTCAGGGATTTCAGGCTCCGCGAAAACCCGCTCATGCCCACCGCATCGAAAACCATGTCATAGACCCGGCCCGCGCTCGAGAAATCCTCCCTGGTGTAGTCGACCACCTCGTCGGCGCCGAGAGACCGCACCAGGTCCAGATTGGCGGTGCTGCATACGCCCGTGACGCGCGCGCCGAAGTGCTTCGCCAGTTGCACGGCGAACGTGCCGACACTTCCCGACGCTCCGTAAATCAGCACGTTCTGTCCGGCCTGGATCTTTCCTTTTCTCAGGAAATACAGCGCCGAGAAACCGCCAAACCACACCGCCGCGGCTTCCTCCAGCGTCATGTTGACCGGTTTCATCGCCAGCGTGCCGTCCTCGGGCACGCATAAGTATTCGGCATGGGCGCCCAACTGGAACCCGGCCGATCCGAAGACCTGATCGCCCTCGGCGAAGCGCGTTACGGCCGCGCCCACCGACTCGACCGTTCCGGCGAACTCCATCCCCAGGATGTGGATCTTCTTCGGCCTCCACAGCCCGTTCATATACCTTACAAAAAATGGATCGGCCTTTCTGAACCTCCAGTCTGCCGCGCAAATCGTCGTCGTATGGATGCGAACCAGGACCTCGTGCTCCTTGGGAACAGGCTTTTCGACCTCTTTGATTTGGACAACCTCCGGAGGTCCGTAGGCGTTATAGACGGCGGCCTTCATGTAAGCCATGGTTCACTCCTCTGTCGGTCCGGCCTTCCCGCCTCGCATGCCGCCGGCTCTTGTCTTACCTGGCCGCCAGCCGGGTGATCTTGCATATCATAGCGCAGCCATTGCCTCCCGGCCCGGATACTTCTGATAGACTGATTAACCGCAACTCCACTCGAGGGACCATGAAACCAATCGCCCTGTTGCTTCCGTTTGCCATGGCCTGCGCCCTTGCCGCCGCCGTCAACCATCCCGCGGAACTGGCCCGTTCCGTCACCATCTACCGCGATAACTACGGCGTCCCCCACATCTTCGGACCGGACGACCCCAGTTGCGCCTTCGGCTACGCCTACGCGCAGGCCGAGGATAACTTCTGGCAGATCGAGGACAGCTACATCCGCGCCCTGGGACGCGCATCCGAAGTCTACGGCGCCGGGACGCTCGACGACGACCTGGTCATCCGCACCCTGGAGATCCCGCGCCTGTCCCAGGCCGAATACGGCCGCGCCGCCGCCCCCGTGCGCGATCTCCTGGACGCATTCGCCGCGGGCATCAACTACTAC
>VFSW01005603.1_pt1 | contig 18555 bp, 17 predicted proteins | sample 5358111 | NCBI WGS metagenome assembly VFSW01 (sample SAMN11554181, study PRJNA540505) | mine drainage metagenome | isolation source: sediment from site ElyBrook_90M | place: USA: Ely Copper Mine, Vershire, VT | collected 2017 | reverse complement strand
CGGAAGCCACTTCCGCTGGCTGGCATCTCCCGCATCCGCGACTGCAGGCTGTCCTGCCGCCCATGGGATGTCTTTGACTGAAGCACACTAGGCGCGGTTCCGCAACTTTCGGGCACGACACCACGTGCTGCAAAACTGGTCCAAAAACCGGCTGCACCGCGGCGCAATTGTAACTGATCATCATCCTAATTTTGGGATCTTGAGGCGCGCGCCAGCACTTCGACATAACCATCGAACGGGGTCGGCGTAGGCATCAAATAACCCTGCTCCTGTTCGGGTACGTCGGCAACGGCGATGCCGGCATGCTCTGGATGCGGCACTTCTGACCACAGGACGCGGCAGCGGGCTTCCAGCCATCTATTGAGTTCGTCGAACGAGTGAAAGCGCTGTTGTTTGGAATTCATCCAGATACGACGGTGAGTGTCCAGTACGTTATTCTCGACCACTCCCTTCTCCCAGCCGGAGGTCGCATTGCAGAAGTCCAGGGCGAAGAGGTAGTGCGCCGTCATGGCAAAGAAGCGCGCATTGACGATACGCCCGTTGCCTTCGGAGACCTTGTCCACGGCGAACTTCATGTTGTCTATAGATACCGCGCTTCGGCACACCGCCGAAGGCGGCGAACGCCCAGGCATGGGCATCGAAGAGCATCTCGTGGCTCTGGGTGTAGTACGCGGCGAGGAAGAAGGCGCGGCTGGCGCAAGGCTTGGTGTGTGCTGCCAGAATCTTGCGGTGAATGCCGCCCACCACCAGCCATTCCTCGCTCCAGTCAAACTGGAAAGCTTCTCCCATTTCGAACTTAAGTGGCACAAACGCGGATTTGACCCCCGACCATGGCCGCCTGGTGGCACCCGTGGCGGATGAAGTCCGTGACGAGGGTATAGCCGCCGGTGAAGCCTTCCTGGCGTAGGGCATGGAACAGCATCCACGCCGTACGGCGGTCTCGCCTAGAACGGCGTGAATCGGCTTCCAGCGCCAATCGCAGTTTGGGTTCGAATGGCGCCAGCCTGCCAGGCTTTGGCTCTTTAGTATCGGCTAATGACGGTGTCTGGCGCCTTAAGCCATTTCCTGATGGGGTTGCCGGACAGACTCGTGCGTCGCTGAATCTCACTGATGGACAGATGTTCACGGAAAAACATCCGCCGGATCCTGGCGTACATGACCAGGGTGATCACTCCTTGTATTCTCCTGCTTATCAAATAGGCAGGATACGTGGATTACCTGGTCAAAATTCAACCGGTACAAATGTGCTTGTTGGGTCATTTTTAGACCGGCGTCGACACTCAACGTTATAAAGTCAGAATGCACAACGAACGCACCCCCGTATGAGCCGAATCGAAGGATATGGATTTCCCATCCGGGTTCCAGCGCGGATGAAAATCGCAACGCCTGACACCGCGGCATTCGAACGGTATTTTGAACCGTGCGATCTCCCATCCCCTGTCACTTTCAATGTCGTAAATGAACAATCGCTGCTGTCGGAATCGATCCGGATAGGTATCGGTGACAAAGTAACGGCCATCCGGTGTACATTGCGGGTGGCCATCTGATGAAAACAACTGATCGCCTACCCGACGTGACACCCCATTGCGATCCAGAAAAATGTTGTAATTCCAGCAGCCATCGCCTGAACGAGAATACGCCAAGACTTCCCGCTCACCACGCCACGCGACATGCGAAAAATCTGTGCCAGGGAATCGATAGAGATCATCTCCATTAACGCCGATTGAGTACAAGCGCGTATACAGTGCCCCCTCTTCTGTCGCCACTGATGATAAAACAGAAAGCGATCACCTGTGGGAGAAAACAGTGCGTGCGAGAAAAAATGATAGGCTCCCTTCATTGACTCACAATGCTCGATACTGGCAATCTCATTAAGCGTAAGAAGCGCGCGATGTCGGCCAGAGTACAAATCCACCACATGGAGCTCATCCCAGTCAGCGGCATCCGACTTGCCCCACAAATGATACCCATACCCCGGGGCGCCTTTGCCTAGGCGCCGGAAACAATAAGAAACGCCAAACCGACCTCGTGCACAGACACTAGCCAAGTGGTATGGAAATGATTGCAACAATTTTCCGTTTTCGTTTCGCACTTCCCCAAGCGGCTTTCCGTCGACAATGCTGTTCACAGCAAACGCATGCTCCGTACCGGCTACCCATTGCAGCGAGGCACCTTGCTGCCAATTCCATGCCTCCGTCGTGCCTAACTCTCGATAGCTGTTCAAATCTCCGTCTTCGAATATGCCATATGTTACCGGTTTACTTTCTATCTTGGCGATCGGCGCCCTGAAATCAAATTTGTGCGCCAGCAGATATTTTCCATCTGTGGGCCATGGACATTTGTCGTGGAAACCGAAGAAGTACCCGGGTCTGACGATCAGATTCCGGTCGATGAGAAATTCAGCGCGCGGCACCCACGCCAAAACACGTTGATAAGCGTTGACAATCGGCTCTCTCAGCCATGGATAATCGCCAATTGCCCGGTGAATCAGCGACTCGACTCTGTTCACTGTTGGCCATTTCCCTCGTGCTGTTCGAATATCGCTTTGCGAAGCGTCTGCAGACTCGCTTCGCTCTCGTCGTCACGGGTCCTCTTGAGCTGCGCTAATCTATTTTTATATTCGCCTCTAAGTGTCAAAGCGTGTTCGATCCCAACAGCTACTGCGCTCGGCTCATGCTCGACGAATATCGCGGCATTGCCGAAATACTGGCGCAGTGCGGCTGTATCGGACGTGACAAAGGGGACGCAGACTGCCAATGCCTCATACCCTGCAGACTGAAGGCAATCTTGATCGCAGGTCAGCGCGACAATACATGAAGCACCGGCCAAAAGCTGATCGTAGTCACCATCCGACAGAAAATCGGTGAAATAGACACCAGAATGTCTGTGAAAACGCATCCGATAGACATTGGGTGTCTGCCCAGTAATATAGACAGTCGTTTTCGCAGAGACTATTTCTGCCGCATGAAATAGTACCTCGAAAGGCTCATCCCGTGCATACGACATGACGAACACACAGTACTCACGGCCTCTTAATTCTCTAGTCCCAGTAGAAAGCTCGGGAATATGATCTGGAAGTACGAAACAACGCCGATTGAAAAACTGTGCCTCTGGTAGAAGCCCCTTGTTGGAAATTATTAACAGGCTTGCTGTCGATAGGCTCTTGCGCTTCAAAATACGGAAGCACCATCCCGCTGCTCCGCTCAATTCGCGCCGCAACGCTTTGGTGTGGCAGTCGCTGACCAGCACCACGGAATACGGTGCCAACTTCTTGTAGAGAGCGAGGATAATCATAAGCAGGAAGGAATACTGCAGCAGTATTATTCGCGGACGCCACTTGCGTAGAATTGACAGCGTCCACATCGCGCTAAGCCCATGTCTCCCGACGATACCCCCTTCTATCTGGATCTCACACAGACGCGTATTGAGAGCACGAGCGAGGGTACGCGTTCGACGGGAACGATGCCAACTAATCCAAAGCATGAGATCTCGGTTCGCTACACGTTCTCCACTGTGCCATTTGAAGGCGATGTCACCTTGGGTCGCCGTGCAATCGTTACCACGTCGATGGATCCGGACAAACCCTGTCCTCGACGGACGCTTGCCGAAAACTCCGGCGATCTTCTCGCAAGAACGCGGCTATATCTCTCCGATTCCTGACATCGATATCCGTTTGATTTCGGTGCTTTCGCAAGTGCTTCACGTTCTCTGGCTCACGGAGGTCGCCATACGTCCAAGCACCGCTTTCGTGCCCAATTCTAGTCCCTCACCGGGCACAACCAACAGTTACCTATCACAGAGAAACTGATACAGCTCCATATACCGCGCCGCACAGGCTGCGGCCGAGTAGCGGCGTTCTACCTGCAGACGTGCCCTTCCCGTTCTGTCGCGGGCTGCCTCTGGATCGTCCTGACTGCCAATGACCGCCGCCGCATACTCCGCGATGTTCTGATGCTCGACCAGCACGCCGAATTCCCCGCTCCCCAGAACTTGCGGAATCCCCCCGACTGCATGCGCAATTACGGGGACGTTCAATGCCATTGCTTCCAGCAAGGTCATCGGTAATCCTTCGTGATCGGACGTAATAATCAGAAAATCCATGAGCCTCAGATAGGGCGCAAGTCTTTCCTGGAATCCCATGAAGTGGACTTCGCGCTCCAGACCCAGATTGTCTCGAAGTGCCTTTAGTTCTTCCGCTCCGGGGCCGTCGCCGAAAATGAAAAAGCAGAACCGGTCCGGAAAACGTCTGGCCAGATGAAGCGCGATGTTGAGGAACACATCGACGCGCTTTACTGGAACGAACCTGCCAACGAACGCAATTCTTGTGCAGCGCGCATCTCCCGGCAATGGCTGTGACGGCAAACCCTCTCCGGCCAGTTCCTCGGCATCGATGCCGTTTTCGATAACCACGATCTTCGATTGTGGCAGAAAACCCAGTCGACGACCCAGTTCCGGCGACACCGCCACCACCCTCGCGGCGAATACCCTGGCGGACAACCGGTCGAGCATACCGTAGATGCGCTTGGCCACAGCCCACGGTCTGGAGTTCTCTTCCGGCAGCCCATGAACGGTCTGCACAATCGCTGTGACGCCCGCGAGTCTCGCGGCCACCGCCCCGATGACGTTCTCCTTTCGTCTGTGTGTATGCACGACATCCGGTCGGATCTTCCGAAGCAGTTTCCATGCCTCGATGAATATTTGCATTCCTCCCAGCATGGACTCATCCAAAACATGCACATCCATACCTAAGCTGCGCAGACGCTGCTCCAAGATCCCTGTATTCAGAAGGATCGCCACGATCGTACATTCTGCGCTATTGCGCAGCTGCCTGATCAACTGATATAGCTGCACCTCCGCGCCTGCATAAAGGTCTCCGGAAGCAATGTGCACTACCGTCGACAAGTTAGTACCTGGCTTGCGCATATGTATTTTCGAAAACCCAAGATGGTGATCCCGATGCAGCTGAACACACGCCGAATGACGCTAATACACCGCCGACACCGGAATGCGTGACGGCAATGCGGTAGGTTCGGATTGCCAGGCACTTCATCGCGGCATATGCGTTCCTTGCACCTCGCGTCAGGCCCAAATGACCGTCCGCAGCCGATACCCCCGGCAGCGGCGACTGCGGTGGTTGTCTGTTTCCCGGCGCCGACCTATACTTCCCATGCGCGCCGCCCCGGAATATATGACCGTCAACCGTGGCTGACCGGCGACGGGGAAAGGTGGGAATCCCGCCACACCGGCTTGAAACCGCGCTTTGCCAGCACCCACGCATGCAGCATGCAGCACGCCCGGGGATGCACCATGAAGAAACCCGGCCATGCCCATCCTGCGCATCTCCTGACCAGGCCGTACGACTGTATCGTCATGCCCGGACCTAGCACCCATACAATGTCTACCCGCCATTGCCCGTCTGGCACCCCACAAGGCCGGATGCCTCCTTCCTGTCTTGGCGGCAGTTTTTCTGCAGCACGGACAAGAAAAACTGGCAGGAACCCCGGTTTTCTCGCCCCCTGTTCCGGACTGCATGCGGCCAATGCGGGCTTCGTGCTGACCAGACCAGGCACGGTCCGACACGCGGGCCACACGGCTTCCGCCAACGGGTCCGACAGGGTCGGGCACGGCTCTGCGGAAAAACGTAGGCATGGAATCAAACGGGACGCTGTGCACGTCGTACCTGTCCCGCACCCATGAGCCGCCGAACACCGAAGGCCGTGGTGAAACACATGGCTGAGTTCGCGGTGGCGAAGACGGCACCGCTGCTGTGGCGCTCACGCGATCGTTCGCTGGTCGTACTCATGTACCATCGGGTGCTTCCGCCCGGCGATTCCCGCCTGGAGCTAGAACAGCCGGGAATGTATGTACACCCCTCAACTTTGCGCCTCCATCTGGTAGCGCTGAAACAGCACTTTCAGCCGGTCCAGCTCGACCACTGGATTCAGGCAGCACTCGACAACACCTCCCTGCCGGAACGTGCATTCGCCATCACGTTCGATGACGGATGGGCGGACAATTTTGAACACGCGTATCCGGTACTGGCCGCGGAAAATGTGCCAGCGACCATCTTCGTCGTATCCGACATGGTGGGCACAGGACACCTCTTCTGGCCCGAACGCCTGGGAACCCTTCTGCGACAGGGTCTGGCGCGCCACGCAGCGCAGCTCTATTCTTTCGGCGAGTTCGCCTGGCTCCGCACCCTCGACGCTCAAATGCCATCATCCGTACAGGAGCTGAATCCGGAGCGCTTGGATCGAATCATCAACAACGCCAAGCGCGACGATGACGCCACGCTGAGCGCACGTGTCGATGACATGGCCTCGCGCCTCGGTGATTCCCAGTGCCCACGGGAAATCGAGCTCTTGGACTGGGAACAGATTCGCGAAATGACGCGCAGTGGACTGATCTCGATCGGGTCACATACGCGCCGACACACACGCCTGTCCGACGACCTGACCGCGGAGAGGTTGCACGACGAGATCGCCGAGTCCAAACACGTCATCGAGAGCAATGCGGGCTGCGAAGTACGACTGTTCTGCTACCCCAACGGCGACGCCACCGCGACGGCGCGCGCGCTCGTTGCGAAACACTATCTCGCCGCGTGCTCAACCATGCCGGGTTGGCACAGCGTCCGGGCCGACCGTTATATGATCCGGCGGGTCGCGGTGCACCAGGACATCGCCGGTAACAAGACGTCGTTCCTCGCGAGGCTGTCCGGATGGATCTAGGATGCGCGTCGCTGCAGACCCCAACCGTTCATTCCCCGATCTGCTGCAGTATTCTGGCAATGCTCGAATCTATACGCGAATAACAAGTCTGAAAATAGGCGTCACCGCAACCGAATGGATCGGCAATATAGGGATTCCCGGGACTGTCCCAGATTCCCAGAAGCGTAATCTGGGCCATTGAACTGCGCACGCGCTCCATGCGTCGCAGCCGTCGCGCCTGCCATGGCTCCATAGCGACGAGCAGATCCTCCGGGCCGATTTTCAGATCGTCTATATGCTTGGCTATATGTCCACTGAGATCAATCCCGCGCTGATCCGCATTACGAATGGCGTCGGGATTGGCGCGCGCGCCGGCTTGTGCCACCAGCCCTGCCGAAACAGCCCCCATCCGGCGCCCAGTCGCCACCGCCTCGGCATACGGGCTGCGGCAGATGTTTCCCATGCACACAAACACCAGGCGCTCGACGTGCGCCCAATTTATACGCTCAAATCTCCCGCAGAACCCTAAGCGGTACGCCAGCAGGTACCGGAAGTGCGTTACCATCGCTCGCTTGCCTCCGTGCCGCTGTGCAATCATCTCCTGCCATTTTCTCAACCTTGATTGAAGCGGTGCGGTGGCAGCTACGTATCGCTTCGTGACTGGAGGAATGATTCCTGTACTCATGAGTTACGCATCCTAGGTCGCAGCCGCGCCTTGCCCCACTCAATCCATGTGCTGTACTGCAGGAAGTCCTCCAGCGTCTCTGGAAAGACGAACCGGTCGAGCCGCCGCGGAAGGCCTCCGCACTCCTGATCCTGGCACGAACGGACATAGCCTGCGCCAGAAGTCACAAACGCGGAAAACCCAGCATCGCGCAGGAACTCGATTTCGCGTGTTCCGAAAAACCCACTGGGAAAATTGAAAATGGGCAAAGGCTTGGCAAGTTCGTGCCGCATACGCTGCCAGGAACCCGTAATTTCGCTCTGCGCATCCTCGCTGGACATGCCGGTCAGGATCTGATGGCTCACCGAGTGCGGCCCGAAGGAGAAAAGTCCGGTGCGCTCGAGTGATCTGGCGTCCTCCCAACTCATGGGCGCGTACGCGCGCGGCGCACGTTCCGGGATCGCCAATTCTGTGGCGTCAGGCAGGGCGTCGAGCACAGCGAGTAATTCCGGCTGCGCCATCGACTTGCAGCGCGTGCGCAGATCTTCCACGGCGGAGACACGCTGTGCGCTGGTGCGCAGATCATAGAATAGCGTCTGCGAACCGGCCCGAATCGTCACCGACGTGCGCGTTGTAAATCTGAACACATACGCGATTTGGTCGTCCCACGGCCACAAGGTCTGGTCGATAAAGCCCGTGATCAAGAATATCGTGGCCGGACAGTCGTAGCGCCTGAACAACGGTGCCGCGATTTCCGCCTGATCGTACGTGCCATCATCAAACGTGAACGCAACACTGTACCCCTTCGGAGGCGCGCCGCAGTTTAGATCGGTGATCAGCTCCGAGAGTGACACCAGCCGGCAATTCTGGCGCCGCAAGCGCTGCAACATTGATTCTACGAATTGCATGGAGTGCCCAGGTATGCCCTGGGCAGGATCTTCGATGCGGTGCATCATGAAGACCGTTGCCAAGCATCGGGTGATTGGGCTGAAAACGGTGCACACCCTCGGGTGCGCGAGCATGCGGATAGCAGCCTGCTTCAGAATTTTTTTTGTTCGACGAATCACAGTGGCAACCTGCGGCGCACTGCCGCATATGCGGCATGTTCCGCACTGATCTGGCCTCCAAGAACTCCCCCACCTCGACAAAATTTTGTCGCTTTAAGGATAAGCATAGCTGATCTAACCGATGAGGTCATCCTGCCTACACCGAGAATGTGTCCTTGCGCCATCCTTTTGTGCCACCCTATTCTGGTCGGGACACGGATCCAGCCTCCCATCCTTGGCTCCATAGCTTTGCCTAGCATGAAACCCGCCGCGGCCAATGCAAAGCCAGGTCCCTGTCCGCCCATTCGCGCCCTGTCGTTGTGTCCGCAGACATCCACAGGATGACACCACCTCCCACCTCCAGACACCCGTTTCGGTGGTTGGCGGCATGGTGTCTGCTTCGTGCTGGTCATTCCCGGCTGGCCCGGGGCGCCGCGCGCGATACCCCAGGCGCAGGAGGCGCTTAGCGGCGGTAGAGCGTAGTCCATTCGCTGAAATCCAGTTCGAGTATCGCTTTTATCCCTTCGGTTCGCTCGAGCAGGATCGGCCGCAAATAGCACTCAACGGCGGCAACATCCTGTAATGAGCGCTCCACGCGCTTTTCTGCAAGGCGGCCCCCGATCTGCCGCCAACTCCGTGGGACTGCCGGTGCCAGCGCGTCCCACGCCCGTGAATAGCGAAGCCTGTTGAGAATGCCGAAGCCGCTGACCCGCTTTGACTCGGCGGGCGCTGCATTCCAACGCGCGCGGATCCCTTCCGGCCGGAACCCGCTGTCCAGCTGCAGCCATTCAAATATTTCCCGTACTACATCATCTGGCTCTTTCACCATACGCTCGAACGTGGTCGCGAACACACGTTCGCGGCCGAAAATATCCAAATAGGGTCTCAGCTGCATCGCATAGTCGCTGAACGCCACGTACTGCGGATTGTGCTTGACGGCCGACAGCATACCGCGCCATTCCTTGCCCCACTTCATGTCGCGCACGTTATGCCAATAGTGGCTGATCGCACGCTCGACCGGATCACGCATCAAATAGATGAAGCGTGCGTTGGGGTTAAATCTGGCGATCCGCTCCGGCACCCCCTTGTATACCGGCAGTTTGGTGTAATGGGTGCTCGATTCACCCACCACGACCGCACCATTCGCTTCCGCAAACAGGCTGCGGTACCACTCGATCCCTTTCGACCATGCCAGCTCCTCGACGAAAAATCCCGGCTCCTTCGGCTCGCACATGAATATGGCGGGATGTTCGTTGAGATAGTTGTGCAAGGACGTTGTACCCGACTTCATCGCACCGATGATGAACAGGTTTACATCCGGCGATACTTGCATAGACACCTCGTGCATAGACACCTCGTGTACGCTACGCCGCCCAGGACGTATGTGCGCCGGCCATCGATAAACGCGACGGGACGTCCCAGTCTTCATCGCGTACTCGGTCTCGGCGCACCCTTTGCGCCTGCGCATCCGCTGTGGCACGCCGCGGCCGCCCTGCGGTCGAGCCGCGCGCGCTTACCGAGCGCATGCAGAACGCTCGCCCTGGCAACGGCTGGACGGCGGCTTGGGTGTCCTTGGCAAGGTGGCCTTACGGCCAACCCACCCGGACCCTACGCTTCCCGCGGACACCTCGCCTCGGTGCTTCGCACCTTTCATGGCTCGCAGCGACTGGATTGAGTCGCATCGTCATTGCCCCGGCGCAAGGGCACCTTCAGGCTCAAGATCCGTCTACCCCAGAAAAAATGGCCCGGACCGCCTTAGGGTTCCGGATTATTGCCACAATCCGGGCACGCTCCTCCGGATCAAAAACTGGCAGTACCAGCAGTAGTCCAGCGAATAGCAGCATCTCCATTGCATGGACTATGATTGCCCAAACGAGATTCGCCGGCACAAAACGCGACAGCAGATAGACCGCCGCCGCCACACTGCAGATCTTCACAACCTTCCCCCACCGTAAGCCCATGTCATAGCAAGACTGCGATACGCTGTAGATCCACACGAATCTCGCCGCAAAGCCGATCAGTGTCGCAACTGCTGCCCCGATTGCCCCGAAACGTGGTATCAGGATCAGATAGCCAAGGGCAGCAACCATCGCGGCTGCAACGGTCGAATAGAACGTATGCATTGTCTTGTCGTGAAGCAACAGGCCGACATTCGTAAAAGAAGTCCACGCCTGGAACACATACGCGACGACAATCATCGGTGCCACCTGATAGGCGCCCCAGAAACGATAGTTGGACATGATCCGCAACACGTCCTGGGCAAACATGGAAATGCCCAGAGCCCCGAAGATCAGCGCCGCACTGATGACAACAAATGTCTTATTGAAAACAGTCTGCGGATCCTTACTCTTCAGCACGACGTAGCGCTGGCTGTCCCAGATTGCGCCAAAGGGGGCCCAGCCCACGGCAAGCAGCAAATAACCGAACCGATACCCCAGGCTGTAGATTCCAACCTCTGAGGTATTGCCAAAATGACGAAGAAAATACCGGTCACTGCTGGTGAAGAAAAACGTAGCGACAGCCGACAGCACCAACGGCCAGCTGAACGCCGCCAGTTCGCGCGCCTTGCTGCCCGAAAACCGCAGCCCGATCCTCGACATGAAATAGGCCGCCAGCACGACGAACATGATGCTGCCGGAAAGTAGGGCGCTGTAAATGACACCAGTCACCCGCAGGTGCTCGATCACAACGAAATAGATGTTGAACCCCAGTTGTAGCATAAGCCGCAGCGTGCTGAGCGCCACGAATACCCACGGACGCTGCTCCGCGCGTAGACTGATGAAAGCGAGCTCCACCAGCGCCGAAAGCGGGAGCGTGATACCGTACAGGCGCATCTCGCCAGCACGCTTGGTGCTGCCGAACGCCAGCAGCGAAAGTTCCCTGCCAAAGCCCATCAGCAGCAGCAGGCCGCACAGCGTCAGACCTGCTACCATGATCAAAGCTGTAGATATGACCTCGTTCTTGTCCTTGGTTTCGGAATAGCTTGCGTGATATCGAAATATCGCCTCCCCCACCCGCAGACCGAACACGACCGCGAATAGGTCGACCGTCGCGGACAGCAGTTCGATCACACCATAGTCCGACGGATTCAGATGGCGCGTATAGATCGGCAACATGACTATGCTCGCCATATTGCGCAGGATGGTGCCAACCGTGTAGATGGCCGTATGCCTGACCAGCGTTTGCGTTTCGCGACTCACAGCGTTCTCAGCAGTCAGGCATGGCGGCGTGCGCGAGACCGCCGGTCAAGGGTGGGCACTGGGCGCCCGGTCATTCCTCAGCGCACGGCGATAGGCCTGCTCCATGCGGCGCGCATAGTCGTCCATATTGTATCTGGCAAGCACTTTCCGGCGTCCCCGCTCACCCATCTCGTGGCGCAGCCGTTCGTCGCCGAGCAGGGTCGCAATAGCTCGCGCCAGCGCGGGTGTGTCCTTTGGGTCTACGATCAACCCATCCTTCCCATCGTCGATGATTTCGCGTGGCGCACCGAGATTCGACGCCACCACAGGAATTCCACAGGCCATCGCTTCCGTGATCACTAGCCCGAACGGTTCCGGACTGATTGACGCATGAACGACTACGTCCATGATCCCATACAGATCGACGACCTTGTCGATGTAACCGGTGAAAATGAACCTGTCCGTCAGGCCTTGCTGCCGAACGAGATCGTGCAGATCGACCCACAGTTTCCGGTCTCCGTCCGAAACGTCTCCCACTACAAAAGCGACCGCATCTGGCATACTCCTCAGCACCTCGCTTGCCGCCAGCACGAACTCACGATGACCCTTCCAGCTGACGATCCGTCCGAAAATTCCGAAAACCCGCTGTGCCGGCCCCAGGCCATACCGGGCCCTGATCGACTGCACGACGCCGGGATTAATGGTCATTGGCTCGGTAGGGTTGGGGATGACTTCGATCATCTGTTCCGGAACTCCTTTTCGCACCAGATCTTCCTTGATGTGGGTGGATACTGCTACGAACCCGTGCGCCCTGCGCGCGAGAAAACGCTGCAGGAATCCGTGTTGGGCGGGGCCGTGGGCGTGAACTATGAAGCAGCGCCCCAGCGCCCAGGCCACCAGTGCCGCCTCCGAGTTATACAATTCGTTGTTCAGATGAATGACGTCAATCTTTCCGCGAACAATGCGCAAACCGAGTCGCCATGCGTACACGGTATTCATCACCGCCGAAATCAAAGAGATCCCGTACATGACCGGGCGCGTGATCAGGTTGGACATGGGCATCCGGCCGAGCCAGCGCGTTATCCGGGCGTGATCCTCATAACTGAGAGGATGTCTGACCACGTCGACCTTCCCCCAATTCCCGAAATGGCTGCGCAGGATTGCTGTGTCCATTTCGCTTATCACTTGGCATTCGACCTTGGAAGCATCAATCGCCCGCACCAAGCGGGAGGCCACGATGATGGATCCGCCGAAAGCGGTCGCCTGATCGATGATCAGGACCCGGATTTTGCGTTCCTTCACTGCGCTGGTCCTTACGCCGGTACGCATACGTTCTTCCGCGACGGACTCTGCCGATTGCTGCGTATTATCGGCCACTCGCCGCAGCGGCGGATCCATGGCCACTTCGACCCAGTCACCGGTCCGAAACCAACGCCAGCCCGCAGCCCACCATTTGATATGACTTTCCATGTTCCGACCCATCCTTCTGCCAAAAGGCTCCTAACACCGTCGTAGGCCGATACCACGCCAAGCATCACGACCGCCGAAACTCGCCAGACCGCAACTGGCAGCTGGTATCGCAGAAGCCATCACGGCAAATATTTGACAATTAACGGCCCCATTTTGTTTGCGACGCAGACAGGCAGACGTCGCCAGGCCGCTATTGCCAGCCGGTACCGGGGATTATCAGGAGTAAGCCGAGGCATATCCCGGTTTTTGGCCAGCCAGTAGTGCCAGTAGAGCTGCTGTTCCGAAGCTCCCCACTGCTTCTTGAATCGGTAGGTGCCACTACCGATGGAGCTTCTCCCGAAGTCGAATATACGATATCCGTTTTCAATCGCCATCCTTAGCGTTTCGGCATACAGAAGCATGTTGACGCCCAGCGGATTATACTCCCTCAGGGACGATGCCCAAGGTATCTCGAGGCGATCCCGGAATCCGAGCAAGAATCCGGCCGCGACCGGCTGTCGCTTGTACCGAACCAGAATGATCGATGCATCTCCCGGGAGAGCGCGCAGAATCGCATCGAAAAAAGAACGCGGATACACCGGCGTTCCAAGATCCCGCATGTTGCGCGCAAATACCGCATAGAAATCGGACAGCAGTTCCACCCCGCCGCGCAGTACCTCGGCGCCTTCCTTCTGCGGCCTTCGTATTTGCGCACGCAGTTTGGCTCCGAGCGCAGCCCAGAGCTGCTCATTAGTCCCGGGCAACGGCAACTGCATGACAACCTTGTCCGTCCGTACCTGCCAGCCTTCATGCGCAACCGTATCACGGAATTCTACATGGCCGCATCCGATTCGCTGTGCCTCTCCGGCGGCCGCCTCCATCAACTGCCGCGCAAGCAACGCAGACCGTGCCAGCGCTCCACCATAATTGAAGTACGGCATCGAGACCAAATAGTCTCCAAACAAGCGGCTGCGTAGCCGCACCAAAGGCAATACGCCCGACAGTCCCGTGGCGTCACGGGCGGCAAGGCGGATGATCTCATGGCCGAATACCTCATGAATCACTCGATGCCAGACCGACCGATGGTACAAGGTTGACTGCGGGTGATGTTCCACAAACGCGTCCCACTCGGCCACAGATCGTGCTTCAAGCGACGCGATTTCGACACCTTCCGGCAACCCACCCACGTCGTGATCATCGGTGCGTACTCCCGCGGCGCGGATCCCTCGTTTGGGGTCAAAACCAATCGTGTTCATCTTCCCTGACTCTTCCGGCCCTGCAGCGCGGAAGTCATGCCCGGGAAACCGGGCGCCAGGCCATTCAGCTGATAGTCACGGATTGACATGCGGTGCCCAACGGACTGCCGTAGGTCTCCATTGCATTGCGACTGATGCCGCCCCCCTGCAGACCACAATCTATTTGCTCACATGGTCGGACGCAGACACCGAGTGGCTGCCTTGAGCGCCCGGTCCCACGCCCGGCCTCAGGCCGAGCTCGCCGAGGCTGTCGCATACCGTTCCGAACCGGAATTCCCCCAGCAACCGGCATAGCATCGATTCACATTTCGCGAGATTGGTATAGTGACGGAAACGCGATAGCCGGCTCGCGCGGATTCGTGGCTGACCGGGATCGATTTCCCACGGATGCAGGTAGAAAATGAACGGAATTCCCTCGTCGCGGTTGATACTTGCCAGCGCCATGCGTGTAATCGAATAAGGGAAAAGCCGGAAATACCCCCCGCCGGAAACGGGCAAGCGCGCGAATCCGAGATCCTTGGTGCTGAGCGGGAACTCCAGAATGCTGGCACCACCCGCACCGCTTATCCAGTGCGGTTTGCGGGCAGCACCAGGAATCCCGTAGCGATCATGACGAATCGGAAATACGCTTGAGTCATATTGGAAGCCTAGTTCTGCCAGGATGTCGATCGCCCACAGAGATTTCGCTGTAATCGAGTAGCTGGCAGCGCGGTATCCGTTGACCGGTACCTGGATGATGTCTTCCAACAGCGCCTTCGCCGTCTTCGTTTCGTCGCGAAACTCGCGCGGCGTCTGTTCGTACACAAGCTTATGGGTGAGCCCGTGGCAGGCAATTTCATGCCCAGCGTCCGCGATCTCGCGCACCAGATCCGGATAGCGGCTGGCGACCCATCCCAGCACGAAAAACGTTGCCCGGATATCGTAGCGCGCCAGCAACTCTATCAGTCTGCGGGTGTTGTTCTCGACGCGGCACTCGTAGCGGTCCCAGTGCGCACGGTCAATGACCCTGGCGAAAGCCGAAACATGGAAATAATCCTCTACGTCCACCGTCATGGCGTTCGTGATTGGTACCGCACCAGTACCGGCAGCGCCTCGCGCAGCAGCTTCTTTCAAATTATTCAGCAGGTCAGCCATTCGCACGCACTCGCTGGACGCCAATTTCTTGCCAATACCCATACTACGGCCGGAGGGTGCCGCCGCATGCTTCCCTTCCGGGTGCGACCTCTGGAAACAAGCCACCCAGACATGCTACCGCCTGCAAAGCCGCGCTTCGCACCCGACCCACCGGCCCGATACCGGCTATTTTCGGTATAGCGGCCGGTCACTCGCCGCTTGGCGCGATCTGACGCCGGGACCGCACACCCCGAGTACGACGGTAGTCCGTGTGGATACCTCTACCTCGACCCTTTTCCAAAAAGGATAACCTGCACGGTCTGAAATATGACGACCAGATCCAGGAATAGGGTATGATTCTTCACATAGTAGAGGTCATACTGCAACTTCTCGATCGCATCTTCCACAGAAGCGCCATAAGAACAGCGTATCTGGGCCCAGCCGGTGATACCAGGCTTGACGTTGTGGCGGCATACGAAAAAGGGAATCTGCTGGGACAGCTGATCGACGAAATACGGCCTTTCCGGCCGCGGCCCAACGAAGCTCATTTCGCCCTTAAGCACGTTGAATATCTGCGGCAGCTCGTCGATGCGCAGTTTGCGTATCACCCGACCGACGTGCGTAATGCGGTCATCGTTCCGGCTCGCCCAACGCGGCTTGCCGTCCTGCTCGGCATCAGTACGCATGCTGCGGAACTTCAGGACATCGAACGGCACACCCCCCTGTCCCACGCGCTCCTGACGGTAAAAAACAGGCCCTGGACTATCAAGCTTTACTAGTATTGCCGTCACAACCATCACCGGCAGCGAGATCCCGAGCAGCAATACGCTGAAGAATACGTCAAACATCCGCTTGATCGCATCCCGAAGCGGTCCGCGATCGAATCCGTCGGAGAATATCATCCAGCTCGGATTCATCGACTGCAGCTGCACGTATCCGGTCTCGCGCTCAAAAAAAGAAGGCAGGTCGATGATATCGATGCCGCTGAGCTTGCACATGAGAACATCATCAATCGGTAATCCGCCGCCACGCCGGTCACGGACGCCAATCACGATTTCGTCAACATCGTACTTCTTCGCGATTGCGCACAGCGACCCGTCATCGGTAAGAATCCTGTCCTTGGCTACAAAATGATGCGCGCCCTGCAGCGCCAGGTACCCTACCACGCGGAATCCATACCGACCATTCCCCGATTTTTCCAGGGCATCCACTTTCGCCGCGCGTGTTCCAGTACCGAGCACCAGGATGCGTCGCTTGTTGGCGTCGTAGCCAATTATCGTGAAATAGGCAAGGCGGGCACCGGCAATCGCCAGAAACGCGATGACATAGGCGATACTGAATATCCCACGGCCGAGGAACAACTGTGGCACTGCGTAAAAAGCAATGGTCATGGCTGCCAGCCCGACAATGAAGCTCGCCCCGAGTCGCCCGTAATGCCATGACTGCGGTTGGTGCTCTCGCTGGTACAGACCCATTGCGATCATGATGCCGAGCATGATTGCCGCAAACACGATCGCCTTCAGATAAATCGGTAGCACCGGACCAGGTATGCTGCTGAAATGTCCCTCGAACCGTATCGCCATGCCGGCGTACATCGACAGGAACAGAATCACGGTCTCGACGGCGCCGAGGACCAATAGCGATGCGGGCATGTAATGTTTGAATATCCGAACCATACAGCGTACTCCCTAACGCTAAATCCCGCATGATGGCGGACCCACCTGAACGGCCGACCGTCGATGCTGTACCGAAGCCGCATATGTGCGCCGGCCCTCGGTATACGCAACGGGACATCCCAGTCTCCCTCGCGTACTCGGTCTCGGCGCACTCTTTGTGCTTGCGCATCCGCTCTAGCACGCCGCGGCCGCCCTGCGGTCGAGCGGTGCGCGCTTATCGAGCGCGCACCAAACGCTCGCCCTGGCAACGGCTGGACGGCGGCTTGGGTGTCCTTGGGCCAAGGGGGCCTTACGGCCAACCCGCCCGGACCCTACGCCTCCCGCGGACACCTCGCCTCGGTTCTTCGCACCTTTCATGGCTCGCAGCGGTCGCAACAACGCCCGCGCGACCGCGGTGCAGCTGCGTGCCTCAATGAAGACTACTTAAATGGGTCAACTCCCTAAAAAAGCAAAGCACGTTTATCAACGGATCTGTTTATGGTTTCATGAGCGGGTCGCCAGCTACGTCATTGATTATTCGCACGTTTCTAGCCTGCCACAACGTGTTTATCCTGCGGCGACGACCGGATTGCAGGCGAGTCCACCCCCGCCTTAAGGCAAGGACTTAATTTTAACATTAGTCCAGAATTTTCGGAAAGAAACTGAAACGCCTCTACCGTCGGTGTCTTGTACTTCCTGGTCTTTGCAGGGATGTGGCATCACTTCGCTAGCAAAACGGGTGCCATCCGTTGATGACCAGGCCATGGAATCCGATGGCCGCGGATTCCACGAAAACGATGGCAGTTGACCGAGGGCTTCTGCCTTGAACCTGCCACACCGCCGGTGCCGCCGTAGCACGGTAATTGAACCATCTTCAGCCACGCGTCCAGACTGGCAGTGTGGCTGCCTCACATAGGGATCGACGCCACCGTCTCACATCAGGCGCCTCCGGAATCGGACCAGTTCGGGGCAAGCGCAGAATTCAACCTAGATTCGGCAGTTGAAGTCACTGCTGCATGGGCAAGCGCATGATTCATAACTATTTGTGCCACAATGCGTTTTCACCGATTTGGTGAACTGCGGAGCAGTTGAAATTCCAAAGAAATCCACTGCATATGGCTCGTTTCTGACGCCAACTGCCGAATCTAGGTTCAACAATAGCGTGCGCCTGCAGTACAATGGCGGCGCGAGATTCGGCAGCAACTAGCGCCGGGTGGATGCGTTCGGGTCTCCTGCCCTACGCGTGCGATACCGGCAAAATGAAGGGCAGTTTCATGCGATCAAGTCACGACTGGCAGGATTTCCTGCGACGCGGGGGTGCCGTATTGACCGACGGCGAAGTTAGTCACTTCGGAGATCCGCAGGCTGAACGCCGGCACGTTGCCGACAACGATGTCATTGCAGATCTGTCGCATCTGTCGCTGATCTGCACCACCGGGGAAGATGCCTCCAATTTTCTCCAGGGCCAGCTCAGCAACGATATCCG
>VFSW01005602.1_pt1 | contig 18556 bp, 15 predicted proteins | sample 5358111 | NCBI WGS metagenome assembly VFSW01 (sample SAMN11554181, study PRJNA540505) | mine drainage metagenome | isolation source: sediment from site ElyBrook_90M | place: USA: Ely Copper Mine, Vershire, VT | collected 2017 | reverse complement strand
AGTCATTCGTGCTAATCGCCGATTAAGTTCCAAACAGAATGAAGCACTACACTAGCGGGGAGAAAATTCGTTGACTGAGACACTGTATACATATACAGTTTCCACATGGCGCTGACAACCGGCATCGAGTGGACCGACGCGACTTGGAACCCGATGTCGGGATGCACGAAAGTCACACGCGGCTGCGACAACTGCTACGCGGAACGCATCGCAGAGCGCTTTCGCGGAGTGAAGGGGCATCCATTCGAGCGCGGCTTTGACCTGACACTCAGGCCTCACAAGCTGCGCGAACCGCTTTCATGGCGTGCACCCAGGCGGGTTTTCGTGAACTCGATGAGCGACCTTTTTCATAAGGACGTTCCGAGAGAGTTCATTGACCGAGTGTTCGAGACGATGGAGCAGGCGCACTGGCATGTGTTTCAGGTGCTCACCAAGCGCAGTTCCCTCATGCGTCGCTACATCAACGAGCGTTACGGGCAGAGCATCGCGCCACCGCACATCTGGCTGGGTGTGTCAGTCGAAGATCGCAAGGCGCTGGTGCGAGTCGACCATTTGCGACAGGCACAAGCAAGCGTTCGATTTATTTCGTTTGAGCCGCTACTCGAGGATCTAGCTCAAGTCGATCTCACCGATATTCACTGGGCGATTGCCGGGGGCGAGAGCGGTCCTGGCGCACGTCCGGTGATGCCGCAATGGATTCGGTCCATTCGAGACCAGTGCAACGCCCAGGCGGTGGCGTTTTTCTTCAAGCAATGGGGCGGCAAAACATCGAAGGCGCGCGGCAACAGCCTAGATGGTCGACGTTGGCTGCAATACCCTCGGGTAGCGCGAGCGGGTACGATGGTGGCGGTTGCGTCAGAATAAAAAAGAGGGGAGCTTGTGAGCGGTCCGTATACCGGGCGCGAACAGACCGAGGCCAAACACTTCATCCTGAAGGGCTATCTTCAGGCGCTTGCTTTCAAGGTGCTGCGCGGCTGGGACATCACGTATATCGACGGCTTCTCTGGTCCGTGGGAATCGCAGACGGAGGATTTCCGCGATACCTCGTTCATGATTGCCATCGAGGTGCTGAAAGATGCGCAGCAACGGATCTTTGAGGACACCGGCGTCCGGCGTAAAATCCGCTGTTTCTTTTCGGAGGTCAATCCAAGAGCGTACAAAGATCTCGCGAAAGCTGTCGCCCCGTATCATCGTCCACAAGATAACTTCGAGGTCGTGACCTTCCAGGGCGAGTTCGAGAATGCCGTCCCGGAAATAAAAAAATTGATCGGCAGCGCCTTCCCCCTGATCTTTATCGACCCCACCGGTTGGACGGGGTACGCATTTCAGAAAATCGAGTCGATCTTTGAGTCACCGAAGTGTGAAGTCCTAATCAACTTCATGTACGATTTCATCAATCGCTTCGTCGCGAGCCAAGACGAAGGCATCATTGCCACCATCGACCCAATCTTGGGTGGGCCTGGATGGCGACATCGTCTCGATAAATCGCTCTCCCTCGGGCTCGCCGTGGAGAAGCTCTTTCGAGAAACGCTGAAGGCCGCTGGCAAATTTGCCTATGTGGTCTCAACGAAGATCGACAAGAACACTGCGGACCGGCCGCATTTTTTCCTGGCCTACGGTACGAAAAGCCGGGCGGGTCTCAAGGCGTTTCGGCAAACGGAATACCATGCGCTGAAATCGCATGCGAGAAACCGGGCGAATGCCAAGGAGAAAAGGAATGAGGAGCGGGCGAACATGGCCGGGTTATTTCCGGGCCACGAAGCTGACGTTCAGGAGGCGGGAATCGACGAGATTGTGGCTGCGCAAAAGGCGTTGGCATCGGCTGAACTCGTGTCTCGCTTGCAGCAGGGACCATCGAATTTCGCAGACGTTGTGGATAAGTTGCTACAACCCTTTGTGCTGCGGGAAACAAATGTGAAGGACATCTGCGTCGAGTTGGCACGAGCCGGGAGGTTGGAGAACACCTGGGGAGGCGGCAACCGCAAACCACAGAACTCGGACGTCATTCGGCTCGCGAATGAGTCCGGGTAACGGGCGGCGAGCGCGGCGTTGTTCGAATGGAGCCACGGTAGTTGCCTTGAATCATCTTGGTTTTTCTTAACTTCACGATAATGTGGCGTGAGAACTGAAGCTCAAGGAATGACCCGGACGATCGCTTTGCCGCCCATGGGGCCGTTGCTCTGCGGCAGGTGCAATCGGGATCGCTTGGCAGGCGGACAGAGGGCACAGCACCCGCGTAAGCATCCCCGTCAGCACACAGTTTATAATTAGACACTTCCGGTTTTGTTGGCCTCGGCATGAACGTCACGGTCGGCACGCGGCCGAGACTGTCATGCAGCCGCTCCTCGTTGTATTCACGTAACCACATCTTGGTGATTTGTCTTTCTGCATCGACCGAGTCGACGCCCATGACCGCGCCTTAAATGCAGCTAAGATGCTGGTTCAGTCTTGGTGGGAGAGCGTCTGAGATCCCGAAAGATTTCGGAGGGTCGGGCAGAAGTTTTGGAACTTAGTCTTCGGTCACCGAAGTAAACTTGAAACATGAGCACTCGAGACGAGTTTAGCAAGCCGACAAAACAGGCGCTTGAGCTCCGAGCAAACAGCCGCTGTTCCTTCAGGGGCTGTCCGCAGATCACATCCGGCCCGAGCGAGGAATCCGCTGAAAGCGTTAATCGAACAGGCGTCGCTGCACACATTCACGGTGCTGCCTCCGGGCGCGGATCCCGGCGATATTTACTCTCAATGACAAGCGAGGAGCGCCGCCATATCAGTAACGGCATATGGCTGTGCACCGCGCACGCTGATCTGATTGATGGCGATGCCGTCACCTACACAGCGGACGATCTTCGGGGAATGAAGAAGGAGCACGAGGAAAAGATTAAAATTATCCAGCGAGATCGCCTGACGACGGACCAACCAATTACGGATCTTATCGCGGTCGGAGACACAATATTCGGTGGCGAGGTGGCTCTTATAGAACGCGACCATTGGAGTGTGCGTGTGCGTCATTTCGTCGATGGCGACATTCGCAGCCTGATTGGCTTTATCGATCGCTTCGACCAATGCGTCGCTTCTGACCGAGGCTTAATTGTCAATGCCTTGGGTGATGGTCGCGTGCTCGCCGCCCCACCAGCGCTTTCGACGGAGACGGACGGCGGCTACATCCTGCGCTGTCCAATTTCGCCGAGGGCTCAACGCATCAGCGCTGCTCGGCTGCCCATGGATGTTGCGCTCGGCGATAACCACGACTTTGTCGCAAAGGACGGGCAGCTCGCGACCGTCTCAGGGGTCGAGGCGCTGCCCCAGAAGCTAAAAACCGTGCTATCGCTTGAGCGTGGAGAGAGCCCATTTCATCCGCACTTCGGCGCGCGTCTTTCAGAGTACTATGCCAATTTTGGCGACAGCCCCTGGTTTGCCAAAATATTAAAGCTTGAGCTGACTCGCCACGCGGCGATCCCATACTATGATCCCATCCTCAAGCGCGCATACACACCCTTACAATGTATCCAACGGGTCGTACGAGTCGAAGTTCTAGCTGATGCACCCTCCAAGAATTTGTTCCCTATCCGAGTAACCTTGGAGGTGAAGGGCATCAATGGGCAGTGGTCGCGCGACCTTAGCATCTATATTTCGGAGAGGCCGGCACGCCGACTATCGATTGATGAGCTCCTCAGGGGACCAGGTACGTTGTCCAGCGAATAAGGGTGTCGCTCCCATGAAGAAGAGGGAGAGAGCCTACTGGGTGGTTTCACCCAACGTCCGATATAGCGCGCGGAGCGTCAGCGCATGGAGACGGGCGTCTGTTGAGTTCGGGGCTGCCTTTATGGGTTGGTCTCCAGACAATCCAGAGCATAGCCGGATAGGCCCAAAGTTCGCCGGCAGGGTCCAAGGTGGCATCGATCCCCGTGATGTGATCCTCATCGCCCGCCGAGGCGGAGGCGTACCGGAAATAGTTGGCGTCGGTGTGGTTCAAGGTGAGGCCACCGCGACATTGCCCGGTTTCACGGCGCCCGAGGAATTCGGCTCTTTACGAAGGTTGAGGCCCTTCGTGCCCTGGAGCCGGTCGTCGCCGAACGAAGTACCACTGCGGGCGGCTGTAAGGCATATCAGAGCCCTGGCTCAGCTGCATCCCGATACAGACGAGGCGCATAGACGGGTCTGCCAATGGCTGGAACAGCACCTAAGAGAGCGCGTGTCGTCTGGATCGGGTCCGGAAGGCTCGTCGATCGGTCGCCGCTCCAGTCGCGCGGATGACGCGACGTCGGGCGCAGTCGCGATCGTGAGCTCGACGCATAACTACCAACTTGACTACACGTTGCGCTCGAAAGTGCAAGTTCGGCAGGCGCAGAAGGTCGAGGCACGTCTTCTCGAGAGCTACAAGAAGTGGCTCGAAGTTCAAGAGCGCAGGCTTGATTCCGTGAAGAATGGTGGTCTCCAGTGCGACGGTTACGAGGAGGCACGACAAAATCTAGTAGAGGCGAAGAGTTCAGCCACTCGCGAACACATAAGGATGGCGGTCGGTCAATTTCTCGATTACGCTTTTCAGGGGAAAGAGAGGCTAGGGGATCCAAACAAAGCTCTGCTTCTTCCAATGAGGCCGTCCAATGACGTTGAACGATGGCTCGAGGCCGTTGGGATCAAACTCATATGGCCGATGCGGGGCGCATTCCTGGATCACGCAAACGGACAATTTACTTGACTCATCTTCACGGACAGATTGATGGAGCTTACTAAATCCAAAACGCCTCTTGAGTCGCTCTCTGGAGAATCAATTGGGTGACAGTGACGAGGGGGCAGGTCAGGCGCCCGCGCCTGATCACGCCCTCGCAAAGCAGCTGCAGGTTGAGAAAGAGAAGAACGATCTCATTACCTCAATCGCTCAAGGCGATTTCTCTACGCTCAAGGCAAAAGTGGCCGCCATGCTGAACCTTTTTCCCATGACTCGAAATAGTGACGTTTCGTTGGCACTGAAATATTGGGAGGTATTCCAGCCGGAAATCTATAAGCCAACCGGTATTCTGCCTCGTGACTTGTTCAAGCTCGAGCGGCTGCACTACATAGTTCGAGCTCGCGCGAAGATCCAAAACGAGTACGGCTTATTCCTCGCCGATGCGAAAATTAGAGGCCACCGAAAAGGGCGCGAAGAGGAGATGGACGAGGCAGTAATTGAGGACGCGCCACCAAGAAAAGTCGTGCTCATTTACGCGGACGAAACGGGCAAGACTCAGAACTTCGCCATTGTTGCTTCAGTATGGGTGCTAAACGGATATGCCGTGTACGCGATCGGGCGCGCGATTGAGCGTTGGAAGAGCGCGTCAATTTGGAGTGATAGGGAAGTCCACTTCTCGAGGTTCGGAAAGGCCGACTTTGTAACGCTTGAGGAATATCTCGGGGTAGTGACCGGTCAACGAGAGTTCTTAAGCTTCAAAGCGATCGCCGTTAAGCGAAATCTTGTAAAGCGCTCGATTGAGGACACCGTTCTCAAGCTTCATGAACACATGATGCTCAAGGGCGTGGATCATGAGGTATCGACAGGACGAATCGATCTTCCGAGGGATTTTGAACTGACGGTGGACGCGGAAGACTCGCTGGATGCGATTCATCTTGAGGAGATGAAAATCCGGGTGAATCAGCGGCTTAGTGTCGGGTATTCAGAGAAGACGATCTTGTCGGCCGCGCGCAGTGCATCGTCGAAGAGCAGCCATATGCTGCAGCTCGCGGATCTTGTCGCCGGCGCTACAAACCGACGCCTAAATCATAATGGAGATCGAAATCATAAGGACGATATGGCCGACTTGATTATTGAAAGACTCGGTTTGAGGCTTAACGACGAGGCCGTGCCGGAACTAGACGCAACAGCGCTGTTCACGCTCTGAGGAGGTAGTGTTATCGCTGGGATAACTCATACAGTAGTTGTTCCCGTCGATGGCGCCGGCCTCGCTCCGCAGAACCGGATTTTTGTGTCGCCGACTGACGGCCAAAGATCACGAAATCGCCACAAGTCAAAGGGTCTACGCCGACGAGTGGAAGCATTGTTAGAAGAGGAAGGGAAGATTTATTAGAAAAGAGCCCGTAGGTTTACGTCGGCGGACTCCGGCCACTTAGGGTTGCGACGCGGCAATTATTGGTACCGTATTGCGGCGGTGGTCGGCGGTAAGTAGCGAAATTCGTGGACTGCAATCTAAGTCGGTTTAGCCTCCGTATCGTCGGGGATCTGCTGGTCAAGTAGCTTTTCCTGCCATTCCTTCAGAAGCCTCCGTTCTTCTATGATGCCGGATTGGTTGATGAGTCTTTGCAAGTCGGCATGCACTCGTTCGACTCGCAGCGCAAGGTCGACGATGATGCGAATGCACGCTTGCGCGCGCTTTGGCGTCTTTTTCGAGACTAACGAACGCGCTGGCGGCCAATAAAACGACCCCGAGGCGGTCCTCTGTGGAAGCGATTCATAGAGAAACCAATACTCTGCTGGGTTTACTCTAAGTATGCTCAAGGCCACACTTCTTTGCAGACCCACAAGCCGTCGATCAGTCCACTTCAAGAAACCTTCAGCAGCCGATCGAAATTCTCGAGGAATATTGGGAACAGAGGAATCGCTTTCCGAAACAACCACGGCCTCCGACATCAGCTTCTCGACCGAGTCCAGCGCCTCGCGACAGTATTCGAGCGACTTCGTGGGATCGGACGCGGTTAAAGCACACTCGGCTGCCTTGACGCCATCTCGTGTCTTGGTATTGGCGATGAGATCCGCTTCCGAGAGATTATCAAAATCGACGCCAAAGAATTCTCGCGCGGTCTCAACAAGAAACCGAGTCGCGGCCAAGCGCTGTTTCTCGGCCTCCGACAACGCAGGGTTGACGCCCTGGTGCTTGAAGGCCACGCGAGCGGCGTTTAGCTCTGCCATCTCAATTTTGTAGAGCAGCCGTTTGCCTGAATTGGCTTTATCAATCGCCTACCAATGGTCCAGAAAATTTGCGCGAGCAGCTAGCGGCGCACCCACGGAGGCAGCGGCTTCGTGCGCCATCGCTTCCACTGCATCTTGCAGCAAGGAAATGGCCATGCCAGCAGCGAAAGCATGGCCCGAATCGAGTTCGTTCAGAGCCGCGCGATACAGAAATTTCGTCCGGATGATGCGAATTGGGGATGTCATAGAAGGTCTTTCGCAGCAAGTGATTGGCCGGGGTTAGATTTTAAACAGAAACGCTACTTAGGACGGGGGTAACGTCGGGGTGGGAGAGAACGATCGAAATCCAAAAGTCATCGACGCAATGGATGAGGAAATTTACTCAAGATCGCAAGCGGCGGTGCGAATGCGCGACTCCGCTTCGGCACTTAGCGCGCTTCCAACCCAATTACCCGTCAGTGCTCGAGCCGGCAGAGGCCGTCGTCGCTGTCGTCGAGGCGATGCTTTGTTTCAAGGCACCCAGCCCGTCACACGCCGCCACTAGCCGTTCCGCGTAGGCGAATGCCGCCGTGCGAACACGGCCTTCGGAGACCCCGGTCAGCCACAGACCTGCGATCGCCGCGCAGGCAAACAGCGAGAGACGGTGCGCCGGCGACATCAAAGGGATCCGCGCGGCCAGATCAGGCAGCGATACAGCGGCGAACAGGCCGGCGTCGATGGCAAGCCATCCGATCGCAAGGGCCGCTGCGGCCAAGCCGATGCTGCGCATGCCGACCATGTTGCGTCTGAACCCGTAGGCGACGTTCTCCGCGAACAGCAGTCCATGCTTACCCGTGTCCCGGGTTTGCTCCAAGAGCCAGCGCGTGGCGGATTCGTAGACCTTGTCCGCTTGCTCCGGGTCCCGCTGCTCGTCTTCGAGAGTCGGGAAGCGAACACCGAGAGCGGCGGCTAGGAACGAGTGCGCCCGTGCCTTGGTGATTGGATCGAGCTGTTCGTTCCGGTGCCGCATCAACTGGACGGATGGCTTGCCACCCCAGGCACGAAACAGTGCCGGCTCCAACTGTCGGCCGCGTTGACGGGCCAGCCCGGCTATCCAATACAGTAGGCCACACGCCACGATCGCCAGCGTGACGTTGCTCAGCAACGAAGCTTGCGGCGCGAACACGCACATCGCCGCAATAGCCAAGGGGCAGACGGCCAGCAGTGCGGGATACAACCGCGCCTGCCGCTCATACGGATCGGCGAACTTCGAAACGGCATCTATCAATCCCATGGTTCCACCCTGTCCGAAAACTCGATCGGCGTCGCGGCGGTCCATCCGTGCCGCTGCGGCATCTGGTGGCTATGGCGCAGCGTGTTTCCGCGCGTCGCATAGGGCTGAAACCCGCGCCGCAAGAAGGCGTTCAAGACCATCTTGCGGGGGTGCGACTGCGAGTCCTTGCCGGCGGACGCGAAGGCGAACCTGCCTGTCGGCGCTCCGGTGAACGAGCTCCGCGGGCCGATCAGACGGTCGAGAGTTGACGGCGAGACGTTGTGGCGGCTGCCGTGATGAGGGATCTGGATAAACTTCAGCCGGTTTGGAAGATCCAGCTGATTGAACTCGGCACAGCTGGCGGCATTGCCCAGCGCCTGCACGCCGGCATCCCCCGTCAACAAGACAGCCTCACCATCCAAGTTCCCGTAAAGCACCACACTCGATTCGTTTTCGGCCGAGGTGCTGACGTCCTCGCGAAGGTGCTCGAGGCTCCAATGCTCCATGAGCCACTGCCCTGCACGGGCAGCAAGCGCCAGCGCACCCGCAATGCCTGCCGGTGCCCGGCGCAACCCCAGCTCGGCTTTGACGTCGGGTGACTTCTCGAACGCGGGGATGAGGTCGTGGATGTACCAATCGCGGTGCGGTGACAACACCCAGAATGGTCCGATGGCCTGCCCCTGGTACGGTTCGGTGATCGGAATGCCCCGGCGCTGCGCCAGCCGCGCAACCTCGTAGGCCGCGCGCATTTTGTCCTGCAGGCGAGCGGCGAGGCTGGCTTCGGTAATGCGGCCATCTTCGAAGTATCCGTGAATGGTCTGGGAGTGCGCCCATGGGCGATGCATCCAGATCTGCTGGACATCCAGCTGCTCTAGCACGACGGCCAAACCAGACGCATGGTCGCCATCCGGGTGGGAGCTCACCACGTGGTCCACCCGCGTCGTGCCGTAGTGCGTGCGCACGTGCTGAACCAACGCCTCGCCAGCATCTTTCGTGCCGCCGTCATAGAGCAGGACCTGGTAATCCCCGGGGGTGCCCCAGCGGACGGCGATCGCATCCCCGCTGGAGTCACCGTTCCCGACGGGAAGGAAATCGACTTCGTAGCCCACATCGCCTCCATAAACGCATGCATCAACGTTCTTGATGCATTTCATGCGAAGAATTCTGCTTGTGACTCAGCCGCTTGTCAACTAAACTCGCATCATCGTGATTGATGCAATTCATAAACCAATTGGGGCCTGCGCCGAGATTCGGTCGGGCTACCCCTTCCGCGGACCCGTCGAGCCGGTGGCCTCCGGCGGGGTGCTCGTCGCGCAGATGAAGGACATCGATCCGTTCGGTGGGCTGCGCTGGGAAACCCTGGTTCGGACCGCACTTCCAGGAAGAAAGGCGCCTGACTGGCTCCAGCTGGGCGATATCCTTTTCGTGCCGCGGGGTAGTCGCTTCTTTGCGGCAAGCATCGATGCGCCGCCGGAGCCGGCAGTCTGCGGGCCGCATCTCGTCCACCTTCGCCTGCATGCAGGTGTCGGCGTGCTACCCGCATTCCTTGCCTGGCAGGTCAACCAGCCCCCCTTACAGCGACAGCTTCGCGCCGCGGCCGAGGGCTCCAGCCAGCTCAGCATCCGCATTGCCGAAATCGAAGCGCTGCAGATCGCCATCCCGCCGCTCGCGCAACAGATGCGCATCGTCGCGCTGACCGAGGCGGTGCTACGGGAGCGTCAGGTCTTGACGCGACTCATCCAGAATCGGGAGCAGGAACTTGTCTCGCTCGCGAACACGCTGGCGCACGCCGCCGGCCTAGACTTGCATTGAAGGGCTCAAGATCATGAACAACACGGCCATCAGCCAGGACGACATCAACGCCGCCGTATGGTCCGCCTGCGATACCTTCCGCGGGACCATCGACCCCAGCATCTACAAGGACTACGTCCTGACGATGCTCTTCCTCAAGTATGTGTCGGACGTCTGGCAAGACCACTACGACGAGTACAAGCAGAAGTACGGCGACAACCCCGAACTGATCGTCGAAATGCTCAAGAACGAGCGCTTCGTGCTGCCGCCGGACTCCAGCTTCTATGCGCTGCATGCCCGCCGTCATGAACCCGGCAATGGCGAGCGCATCGACAAGGCGCTGCACGGCATCGAAGATGCCAACATCACCAAGTTGCGCGATGTCTTCCAAGACATCAGCTTCAACTCGAACAAGCTCGGCGACGAGCAGCAGAAGAATGACATCCTGCGCCACCTGCTGGAAGACTTCGACAAGCCCGCACTGAACCTGCGGCCCAGCCGTGTGGGCACGCTCGATGTCATCGGCAACGCCTACGAGTTCCTGATAAAGAATTTCGCCTCCACCAGCGGTAAGAAGGCCGGCGAGTTCTACACGCCGCCCGAGGTCTCGCAGCTGATGGCGATGCTGATGGATCCGCAGGAAGGCGACGAGATCTGCGACCCCACCTGCGGCTCAGGCTCGCTCATGATGAAATGCGGACGCCTGATCCGTGAGCGGGCCGGCTCGCGCAAGTACGCGCTGTTCGGCCAGGAGGCCATCGGCAGCACATGGGCCCTGGCCAAGATGAACATGTTCCTGCACGGCGAGGACAACCACCGGGTCGAGTGGGGCGACACCATCCGCAACCCCAAGCTTCTAGACAGTGACAGCACGCTCAAGCACTTCGACATCGTCGTCGCCAATCCGCCCTTCAGCCTAGAGAAGTGGGGATTCGATGGCGCTGAGGCGGACCGTTTCGGCCGCTTTCGTCGCGGTCTGCCGCCGCGCACCAAGGGCGACTACGCCTTCATCCTGCACATGGTCGAGACCATGAAGCCGGGTACGGGCCGGATGGCGGTGGTAGTGCCTCATGGCGTGCTGTTCCGCGGCGCGGCGGAAGGCAAGATCCGCCGCAAGCTGATCGAGGAGAACCTGCTCGACGTGGTGATCGGTCTGCCCGAGAAACTGTTCTACGGCACCGGCATCCCGGCGGCCGTGCTGGTGTTTCGCAAGCGCAAGGCTGACGACCGCGTGATGTTCATCGACGCCAGCCGCGGCTTCGAGGCCGGCAAGAACCAGAACGTGCTGCGCTCCACCGACCTGCAGCGCATCCTCGACACCGCGGCGGCGCGAAAGTCCGTCGCGAAGTACGCCCACCTGGCCACGCCAGCCGAGATCGCCGAGAACGACTTCAATCTCAACATCCCGCGCTATGTCGATACCTTCGAGGAGGAGGCAGAGATCGACCTCATGGCCGTGCGCCTCGAGCGCGAGCAGCTCAAGGCTGAGCTTGCGCGGCTGGAGGAGCAGATGGACGCCTATCTTAAGGAACTGGGGTATGAGTAAGCTGCCCGCTCTGAAGGCGCACAAGTTGTGAACCGGTGCTTGCCCTGGCGGTTGGCCACCGTCGCTGACATATGCGAGATGAAGAACGGCCATGGATTCGGCCCTGAGGATTGGAGCGATCAAGGGCTGCCCATCATCCGCATACAAAACCTTAACGGAGGAAGGAAGTTCGATTATTTCGCGGGAGTGCCTGAAGACCGTTGGCTTGTCGAAACTGGGGAGCTCCTCTTCTCTTGGGCCGGCACTAAGGGAGTCTCCTTTGGCCCGTTCATATGGCGTGGTCCTCGCGGCGTGCTGAATCAGCATATCTTCAAGGTGACGGCAAAGGCAGGCGTCGATATCGACTGGCTTTACTGGGCTCTGCGGCATGTCACAGACCGCATCGAAAGCCAAGCGCACGGCTTCAAGGCAACGCTCGTCCACGTCAAGAAATCAGATATCTATCAACAACCGGTGCAGGTGCCTGCAGCTGGCGAGCAACGCCGCATCGCGCGAATCCTTTCCACTTGGGACGCGGCCGTCGTTTCGGCGGAGCGGCTTCTACAGAACTCGCAGGTGCAGCTGAAAGCATTGTTAGACAAGACGGTTCTAGTTCCTGCGCGACAGGGGATATGGCCCATGCAGCCAATCGACACCATCGCCGATCGTGTACAGCGGCACGTTGAAGGCGATGACCAGCTCCCCGTTCTGATGATCTCCTCGGGATCCGGCTTCGTACGGCAGGACGAAAAGTATGGCCGCTACATGGCCGGCAAAAGCGTCGAGAACTACATCGCGCTGCAAGCAGGCGAGTTCGCTTACAACAAGGGCAACTCAAAGCGTTACGAGTTCGGCTGCGTGTTTCCCCTGAGGTCCTACGAGCGCGGACTGGTGCCTCACGTGTACGTGTGCTTTCGCTTGCACGAAGGTCTGCACGCTGCCTTCTTCGAGCACTTATTCGCAGCGGACTACCTGCACGACCAACTTGGCGCGCTAGTCAATACTGGCGTGCGTAACAACGGGCTTCTCAATATTCGGCCAGCAGACTTCCTCGGCTGCTTGGTTCCCGTGCCGCCACTGGATGCACAGACGCGCGTCGCATCGATTCTCGACGCAGGGTTGGCGCAAATCGCGAAGCATGATGAAGTTGTCCAACACCTACGAGAGGAAAAGGCCGCGCTCATGGCCCAACTCCTCACCGGAAAGCGCCGAGTCCGCCTCCCCGGTGCCGAGGCCTACGCATGACCCTCACTGTGCCAGACGCCCGAGAGCAATACAGCGCGCACCTCCCTGCGCTGCACCTGCTTTGCAACCTGGGCTGGCGTTTCGTCCCCAGCACGCAAGCGCTAGTCCTGCGCGGCGGCAATCGCGAGGTCTTGCTGAAGTCCCGCCTGATCGAGTTCCTGCAAGCCCACCGCTTCGACTACAAGGGCGAGCGTCACCCGCTGTCGCCCGGCGCCATCGACCAAGTGCTGCGCGAGGTGTCGAGCCTCGCACTGACCGAAGGCCTGCTGCCAGCCAACGAGCGCCTTTACGCCAAGCTGGCGCTGGGCGTCACGGTCACCGAGTTCATGCCTGATGGTAAGAAGCACCAGTCCACGGTGCCGCTGATCGACTGGGCCAACCCTGTGGCCAACCTCTGGGACGTGACCGAAGAACTGGAGGTGCTGTCGGCCCAGGGCACGCACACGCGCCGACCCGACGTGGTCGGTTTCATCAATGGCATGCCGCTGGTAATCATTGAAGCTAAGCGCCCGGATGGTGCTGCCGATGCCGCAACCCGCCGCCTGATGGTGACCGAGGGCATCAGCCAGCACCTGCGCAACCAGCGCACCGACGAGATTCCCCAGCTCTTCGCCTACGCGCAATTGCTCCTCGCAGTGAGCATGACCGACGGCCGCTACGGCACCACGCACACCGCAGCCAAGTTCTGGGCGCGCTGGCGTGAGGAAGAGTTCGACGAGTCCCTAATCGCGGCGACGAAGAACCGGGCGCTGCCCCAGGCCACGCGCGCTGCCCTCTTTGCCGACAAGCCTGCGGCCTTGCGTGCGCACTTTGAATCGCTCTGGTCGCAGCCGATGCTCCCTACCGAGCAGGACCGCTTGCTCGTCAGTCTTTTGACGCCGCCGCGTCTGCTGGAGCTGCTGCACGGTTTCGTGCTGTTCGACCGCAAGGTGGGCAAGATCGTGGCCCGCTACCAACAATTCTTCGGGATCCGGGCGCTGACGGCGCGGCTGCAGCAACGCCGAGCCGACGGCGGGCGCGAAGGGGGCGTGGTCTGGCACACGACGGGCTCCGGCAAGAGCTTCACGATGGTCTTCCTGACCAAGGCGCTGCTGCTGCACGAGGCGTTGAAGAACTGCCGGGTCGTGGCGGTCACGGACCGGCTGGACCTGGAAGACCAGCTCGCCAAGAATTTCATCAGCGGCGGTGCCTTCGGCTCTGCAGTAGCCACGCGCAAGGAAGGCGAGCGCAGCAAGGTATCGAGCGGGCGAGACCTGGCCCGGCGCATCGGTACGGGCACCGAACGGATCCTGTTCACGCTGGTGCACAAGTTCAACACGGCATCCAAGCTACCCGAGTGCCGCAACGATTCCGCCGACATCATCGTGCTGGTGGACGAGGGCCACCGCAGCCATGGCGCGGAAATGCATGAACGTATGCGCCGGGCGTTGCCCAGGGCGGGTTACGTGGCTTTTACCGGCACGCCACTGCTCAAGGACGAGAAGACCTCTGGCAAGTTCGGTCCCATCGTGCATGCCTACACGATGCAACGCGCGGTGGAAGACGGCACCGTAGCGCCGCTGCTCTACGAGGAGCGGGTGCCTGAACTGGACATCAACGAAGAGGCAGTCAACCGCTGGTTCGACAAGATCACAGCGGGCCTGGCTGACGCGCAGCGCGTCGACCTGAAGCGTAAATTCGCCAAGAAGGGCGCTATTTACGGCGCGACGGGCCGGATCGAGCTGATCGCTTGGGACATCGCCACCCACTTCAACGAGAACTTCAAGAAGCTCGGACTGGGCCTAAAGGGGCAGCTGGCCACAGACAGCAAGCTCGACGCCATCCGCTACAAGCACGCCCTCGACGACACCGGACTGGTGACCAGTGCCGTCGTCATCTCAGCTCCTGACACCCGGGAGGGAAACACCGAGGTGGACGAAGACACCTTGCCCGAGGTGCAGAAGTGGTGGAAGCAGAACGTGGCGCGTGACGCGGAAGGCTACGAGCGTGACGTGCTGGCCGGCTTTGCCAGCGACGGCGACCCGGACCTTTTGATCGTGGTTGACCGGCTGCTGACGGGGTTCGACGAGCCGCGCAACGCGGTGCTCTACATTGATAAGCCGCTGAAGGGACACAACCTGATCCAGGCGGTGGCCCGCGTCAACCGGCTGCACGACGCCAAGCGCTACGGCGTGCTGGTCGACTACCGGGGCATTCTAAAGGAGCTCGACACGGCGGTTCGCGCCTACCAGGACCTGGAGCAGCGTACACAGGGCGGCTTCGAGGTGACCGACCTGGAAGGCCTGTATCACTCGTTCAGCACGGAATACAAGCGCCTTCCAGGGCTGCACGATCGGCTGTGGTCGTTCTTCAGCGAGGTGGTGAACCGCAAGGACATCGAGCAGTATCGGCGCGTTCTGGCGCCAAAGCTGGAGACGGCGGCGGATGGCGAGACCTTCGATGTCCGACAGAAGCTGCGCGACGATTTCTACGAAGCGTTGACGGCATTCGGCCTGTGCCTGCAGATGGCGCTCGGCTCGCGTAGTTTCTTCGAGGATGGCAGCTTCAGCGAGAGCCTGATCGAGAGCTACAAGCTGGACCTGCGATGGTTCACGTCGCTGCGGAAGATAGCGCGCCAGGATGCCATGGAGACGGTGGACTACAGCGTCTATGAAGAACAGATCCGGCGTCTGGTGGACAAGCAGGTGATTGGCCGTGAGGTGCGTGACGCCGAGAACGTATATGTCGTGCACGAACTGGGCAAGGAAGAAGAGCCCGGGACATGGTCCGAGGAGAAGACCCGCAACGAGACCGACCTGATCCGCACGCGGCTGCGCAAGACTATCGATCACGATCTTGCCGATGATCCCTACGCGCAGAAGGTCTTCGCCGACCTGCTGAGACAGGCAATCGCCGAAGCGGAGGCCATGTTCGATCATCCGCTCAAGCAGTACGCGCTGTTCAAGGAGTTCGAAGCGCGCCTCGATGAACGACAAACCCCCGGCGTTCCCGTGGCGCTGCACGACAACCCGCACGCCAAAGCCTACTTCGGCGCAATCAGGCTCGTCGTGGGTGCGCGTTGGGATAAGCGGAGCGAAGCCGCATTCGTCGAGCAGGCGCGCGCGATCGACGACATCGTAAGGACCGCCGTAGCCGAAAACTCTTTGAACCCGCAGAATATCGAGGCTGCGATACGCAAGGAGCTTCTGCCTCGCTTGTTTGGCCTGCTGGGTCTTGATGCAGCAAAGAGCGTCATCGACCAGATTGTGCACATTGCCCGCCTAGGTATCGCTCGAAACGCATGAACGAGGACCGGCGGGTTCGCTATGGCGATACGGTCATTCCATACCGGGTTTTGCGGCTGGAAACGTCCTCGCCGCGGGTTCGTGTCCAAGTCGAGCCGGGCGGACGCGTGGTGGTTCAGGCCCCGGCAGACGCTTCAGACGCGACCATCGTCGAGGTCGTCAAGCGGCGATCGAGGTGGATCCACGAGCACTTGAGGTCGATCGCCGAACGTAAGGTGCTGCACAGCAAGCGCGACTGGGTCAGCGGCGAATCGCATCGCTATCTGGGTCGCCGGTACATGCTTAAGGTGCGAATTGCCCCTGCCGATTGCGATCGGGTGGTTCTGGCCGGCGGACAGCTCAGGGTGTCCGTGGCAGTGCACGATCCGCAGCGCGTCCGCCACCTTGTCCACGCTTGGTATCGGGAGCGCGCGGACGCCTGGCTCCGGAGGCGGGTCAGCGAACTGGCGAAGGAACTACCCTGGGTGCGCAAGGCACCGTCGGTGGCCCTCCGGCAAATGAGGAGCCGTTGGGGGAGCTGCTCGCCCGCGGGCCGGTTAACGCTCAATCCCGTCCTGATCAGAGTGCCGCGGGAGGCGGTGGACTACGTGATCGTGCACGAGCTGTGTCATCTTCGACATCACAACCACAGCCGGTCGTTCTACTTGCTCCTGGCTCGCCACGTGCCCGGCTGGCAGCAGGTCAAGAAGCGGCTTGACGCTATGGTCGACGGTGTTTACGCGGAGCAAGGCTGAAGTGGGGCCGGCCGTGTGCAAGTCGACGACCCCAGCGGCGATCAAGTGAAAAGAGTCTTGATCTGTTCGACGGCGCGCACTTACCGCAGGTCTCCGCACATCCGGTGGACTTCCTGCGAGCCACCTTTGTACCGCCGATCGCACCGCGTGTCGCGGGATTCCGGCTGTGCATTCAAGCGGAAGTGGGAATCACAACCGTCGGGTCGTCCGCCCACACAGAATCGTGTAGCGAATCGATCTGGACTCCATGCGTCTGTGCCCAGGCGGCAAGGTTCTCTGGCCGATAATTTGGGTCTTTGTTCCAACGATCAAAAACGCTTGCATCGATAGTCTCGTTGATTGTCGTGGTCGTTTTGTCTCCCGTCACGCTTGGGACGGCACCTATCGATCGGTAATACGGCCGCCACAGTTTGCTGGCGGCGTAGGCTCCCCAAGCCAGTTCGCGAAACGAATTATGAATTGTCGCCTTGTTTTCATCGCCGTCGATGTTGACCGTATCTTTGAACGTCAACCCATGTAGCTGAGCCTTCTCCATTAGCCATTTCAAAGGAATTTGCGCGAGCAAGCCGTTGGGGTATCCACCCCCGACGTCTGCGTGCGCTCCAACGAACCAGCGCTGCTCAACTTGATCCAGAGGCCGCGGCGGATATGTGTCAACGCTCTTCCCAATGGTTTTCTTCCAGAGCGTGGGTGCAAATGCCTTGCGGTGTTCATCGACTGCCAACGCGTGAAACGCGCGATCGTCGTTTATTCTTAAATCGGTTTCCAGGAAAGAATATTTCGATCGACTGATTACCGGTATGTCTCCAAAAGGAACTCCCAGCGCTCCCACTGTGTCGTAGACTCCCTGAAAGAAGATCGGAATCGCTCTAGAGTATTTCTTTAGTAACCGGTCTTCGGTTGAGAGCGTGTCGCTCGTCAGGTTCGCGAGTTCTCGGATTGTTCGTAGCCCTACTCCCTTTCGGTATCTGGCATAGAGTTGGTTCAAGGAAACCGGTGATCCCGCCGTTAGCAAGCCGCACTTGGAGACTAATCCCGCGAGACTCCTCGCGGTAAATGCGCCGCGGCTGAATCCAAAAAGGTATATGCGGTCCTCAGGACGGTAATGCTCCACCAACCATTCGTATGCTTGTATGACCTCCGCATCGAGTCCGTATCCCCATACGCCGCCAGTCCACGTTTCCCCGCGCTGCGTCCCCACGCCGGCGCTGTAATAACAAAGTTGGTCCGGACCCACGGCGTATAGCGACTTCATGCGCCAGATGTTTGTATCGTCGTCTGAAGTATTCCAAGTACCGTCCAGAAATAGGGCTAGTTTTCTTGTTCCGGCCATTAGAGTTCCTACAATTGAACTTGTACTAGTCGCGACTGATGGGTTTGTGCTGATCGATATAGTTAAACGCTCGACGCTAGATCGATTTTTCTCGGGTTCCGCCACTATAGACCTAGTCATGAGCATTACCAGCCCCGCAAGCGCGCCAACCGCACCGCACTCTTTGTCGCCCGTTGTTCTTGTGCGAACATGCCGCCGTCCTTCAGTTGAGTCCGGTCCACATGTCATCAAGGATCCGACATTTACGGCAGAGCGTGGTTACCAAACCGCTCACAAACGGCGGCGGCTATACAGTGAGTAAAACTCGTCCGAAACGCTCAGCCACAGGGCTGGCTGTTCCCTCTTTTGATTGTGACGACCTCCAATGAGCCTGGTTGGACTGGAAGCAAGAGCTTGTAAATTGCCTGCCCCGCGTTGATCTTCGCCCAGTAGCCCCGGCGTGGTACTGGAACGTTCGCGCGTTGACAGGCCTTTGATAAGCCAACGTCCGA
>VFSW01005601.1_pt1 | contig 18556 bp, 15 predicted proteins | sample 5358111 | NCBI WGS metagenome assembly VFSW01 (sample SAMN11554181, study PRJNA540505) | mine drainage metagenome | isolation source: sediment from site ElyBrook_90M | place: USA: Ely Copper Mine, Vershire, VT | collected 2017 | reverse complement strand
TTCTCCGATGAGCCTTGCTCCCCAAGGATGAAAGGACAGGATCTACCAATGCGCCTCGCCGACGATGGCCTCGAGCTACCCGACGATCCGATGGTGCGGGCCGACCTGCTCAGCGTCCGAAAGCGCGTGACCATGAACGGTCTCGCGATCGAGCTACCGCGCACGGCCGACGGAAGGCACGCGGACTACGCCCCGGCCCTCGCGCTCGTAGCAAGCAAGACCCGCGAGGAAGCGCACGGGGAAGACACGCGCCCCGAGTACCTCTCCGACGAGTGGTATGCCGCCGTGGAGAAGATTGACCTCGAGCTCTACGGCGCGGTTGATCAGAACCGCGGATCGGACTGGCTGCGCGACACTTTCGTCGCCCTCGGGTGCGAGGCGCCTCCGCTAGACCCCGAGTTCGACCTCGAACGAATCCGCCTCATTCGGGCGATCACACGCGGCGGGCCCCGTGCCACGAGATGACAGGTAGTAACGCCCCCGCGCCGCTGGACACGGCCGGGGGCACGACCGGAAGGGACTTCCGATGACGAGCAAGGTAGCAGGCGAGGGACGCGGAGCGGGCGGGGGACGCCCCGCAACAGGATCGATCGTGTGGGCCGACCCCGACACGAAGACGAAGCCGATCGGCGTGCGCGTCACGAAGGCGAACGGGAAGCGAGCGCTCGTCCGCTTCAAGCCGGGGACTACGCCCGATGATGCGCGAGCGCTGGCGCCTGTCCTCGCGGAGCATGCACGGCACGCCGTAGGCGAGCACGAGGGCGAGACCGTGGCGGAGTACGCAAAGCGCTGGTGCGAGTGGCGCAGCGGGCGAGGGCTCGGGTGCGTTGAGAAGGATCGCAAGACCCTCGCACGTCACGTGCTGCCCCACCTGGGAGGCCTCGGGATTGTCACGATCACACGAGACGACTTGAAGCGCCTCGTCGTCATGCTCGATGCGAAGGTGCAGCGCGGGTTTACCGTGGACGAGGCGGGCACTCGCAAGCCGTTCGGGTGGAAGACCGCGGCGAACGTGTGGGCCGTCGTTCGCGCCATGCTCCGCGACGCCCAGCGTGCAAAGCGCGTTGACCTGTGCGTGCGAGAGGACAACCCCGCGGACGGGATCGCGGGGCCGGACACCGGCGCGCGGAAGGCGAAGGCGTACCTGTGGCCGAGCGAATTCGCCGCGCTCGTCTCGTGCGACCGCGTGCCGGTACGCTGGCGCCGTCTCTTCGCCCTGGCCGTCTACACGTACGCACGTGCGGGCGAGCTCGCGGCGCTCGAGTGGACGGACGTCGACCTACCCCACGCGACGATCCACATCCACCGTGCGACCGATCGCGCTGGCGACGGGACCACGAAGCCCACCAAGTCGGACGCGGCGCGACGCATCCCGATCGAGCCGGCCCTCGTCCCGCTGCTCAGTGCGATGCACCGCGAGGCGAAAGGGCGCGGCCCCGTGTTCCGCATGCCCTCGATCGGCAGTCAGTCGCGCAAGCTCCGCGTTTACCTTGCGCGCGCGGGAGTGACGCGCTCCGATCTTCACACGACGGACACGACCCGTAAGGCGATGACGTTCCACGACCTGCGCGCGACCGGGATCACGTGGTGCGCCGTGCGCGGCGATGACCCGCTCAAGGTGATGCAGCGTGCGGGACATGCGGACTTCGACACGACGAAGATCTACCTGCGCGAAGCGGAGAACCTCGTCGCCGGCTTCGGCGCCGTGTTCCCTGCGCTCCCAGCCGACCTGCTCCGACCGCCCACGAGGGCGCGGGGAGTTTCGGCGTCGGTTTCGGCTTTCGGCCTCCCTGCCTTCATGGTCGCAGGGAGAAACAAGACCCTTTCAGTGGAGCTGAGGGGGATCGAACCCCTGACCTCTTGCATGCCATGCAAGCGCTCTCCCAACTGAGCTACAGCCCCGAACCGTGACACCGGGCAGGCTTGGGACGGCCCGGAACGCGAGTGTCTACCCAAGAACGGCCCTTCCTGCAACTCTGGTCGCCTCCAGGCCATCCCCAACCCGAGGCACTCCCCGCCATGTTCGATTTCACCGACGAGCAGAAGATGATGCGCAAGGCCCTGCGCCGCTGGGTGGAGCAGGAGCTGTCGCCCCACGTCGACGCCCTCGAGAGCGAGGCGATGCTGCCGTACGTGCCCATGCGCAAGTTCCTCGACATGTTCGGGGCGGGCGACATGGCGCGCAGCACCCTCGTGAAGCTGGAGAAGCGCGCCGCGGCCGGCGAGGCCGCCCCCGCCAGGCCCTCCGACGGCGAGGAGGATGACGGGCCCGCCGGCGGCGCGATGCGCGATCCCGCCCTGAGCGCCATCATCTCGATCGAGTTCTCGCGCGTCTCGCCCGGCTTCTGCATGGCCTTCGGCGCCTCGCTCGGCCTCTGCGGCGGCGCCATCATGCGGCGTGGCACGCTCGCGCAGAAGAAGCGCTTCGCCCTGCCGGTGCTCACGGGCGAGAAGATCGGCGCGTGGGCCATCACCGAGCCCGGCGCCGGCAGCGACGCCTTCGGCGGGATGACCACGCTCGCCCGCCGCGTCGACGGCGGCTACGTCCTCAAGGGGCAGAAGACGTTCATCTCCAACGCCCCGTGGGCCGACGTCATGGTCGTCTACGCGAAGATGGAGCACGGCGAGCTGCCGCTGCGCAAGCGCCCCATCCACGCCTTCGTCCTCGAGAAGGGCGCCAAGGGGCTCACGCAGGGCAAGCCCATGAAGAAGATGGGCATGTGGGCCTCGCCCACGGGCGAGCTGTTCCTCGACGACGTGTTCGTCCCGGCCGACCAGCTGCTGGGCGAGAAGGAGCGGGAGCCCTCGCGCGAGGGGGCGCGCGACGTCTTCAACGGCGAGCGCACCGGCATGGTCCCCATGTGCTACGGCATCATCGAGCGCTGCCTCGAGGAGTCGCTGCGCTACGCGAAGGAGCGCAAGACCTGGGACACCGCCATCGGCGAGTACCAGCTGGTGCAGGCCAAGCTGGCGCGGATGTACGTGGCCTACCAGAACGTCCGCAACCTGCTCTTCAAGTCGCTGTGGATGCAGCAGAAGGGCATCGCCATGAGCATGGGCGAGGCGAGCAGCATGAAGGCGTACTGCGCTCCCGCCACCACGGAGGTGGCCATGGAGGCCGTGCAGATCATGGGCGGCAACGGCTACATGCGCGAGTGCCGCGTGGAGCAGCTCGCGCGCGACGCCAAGCTCCTGCAGATCGGTGGCGGCACCGACGAGATCCAGCTGGTGACGTGCGCCCGCGCGCTGCTCGCGGGCGACATGCCGGGCCTGGGCTAGCGCGTTCGCCTGCGCCGCGCGAGGACGAGCGCCAGACCGCCCAGGGCGAGCATCGCCGGCTCCGAGCCGTTCGCGGCGCCGGGTGCGACGTAGCAACCGCACCCGCCGCTCGAGCCCGAGTTGCTGTCGCCGTTGCCGCCGTCGCCGCTCGTGGTCGCGTCCGTGTCGACGCCCGAGTCCGCGACGAGGGCTCCCGACCCCGAGCCGCTTCCGGAGTCGCCTCCCGAGCTGGAATTGCTGCTCGAGCCGGAGCTGCTGCCGGAGCTGGAGCCGCTGCTCGAGCCGGAGCTGCTGCCGGAGCTGGAGCCGCTGCTCGAGCCGGAGCCGCTGCTCGAGCCCGAGCTGCTTCCGGAGCTCGACCCGCTGCCCGCGTCGCTTCCCAGCAGCGCCACGCCGTCGGGCGTGCCCACTCCGGTGGGGCCGTCCCAGCCGACGCCGGCATGGCACATGATCCCCGTGCACGAGTTGGTCGGATCGTTGTTGCCGCTCGTGACGTCGTAGAACGCCGAAGAGTTTTCGTAGACCCAGCCCATGTTCGCGGCGATGGTGCTCGCGAGGTGAAGGCGCGCGAAGAAGCCTGCGACCATGGGTGACGCGCAGCTGGTGCCGGTCCCTGCCGCCCACCGTCCGCCCTCGTAGATGAGGACGCCGCCGCCCGTGTAGTCGGCAGCCGCCGACAGATCGTTCGTCGCCTTCATCGTGCAGGCGCTTCCCGTGACCGCCGCCTGGTAGCTGGGCCGCGGGAAGTTCGAGCTGCAGCCGCTGCCGGTGCCCTGACCCCCGCCGCTGCTCCAGACGACCTCGCTCCAGCCGCGGCTCGTTCCGGTGGCCTGGGAGAGCGTGGTGCCGCCGACCGACAGCACGTACTGCGAGGATGCCGGGAAGCTCGGCCCCTGGCCGCCCTCGTACTCGTCGTCGTAGTCGGTGTCGCCGGAGGCCGCGAGGACGAGCACTCCGGGGTGATTGTAGTGGGGGTTGTCCGCTGCGCTGAAGGGCGTGCCCGAGCCCCGCTCGGGCCAGCCGTAGCTGTTGCTGATGGCGACGACGCCGGGGATGGTCGCCGCGTAGTCGACCGCGGCGTCCAGGTCGGTGTTGGTTTGCCCCGTCGCCTCGACCAGCACGATGTTGCAGTCGGGGCAGGCGGCGCTGACCATCTCGATGTCGAGCGCGATCTCGGGCTCCCAGTACTGGTTCGCGGGGGGCAGGGTGGAGCTGCCGGTCTGGCTGACCTTCGCGAGGCACGGCGTGGCCGACCCGGACGTCGGAAGACCGCTACAGGCCGTGATGGGCCCGAGGCCGTAGGTGCTGCGGTACGTGGAGAGGTCGGAAATCGCCGAGGGCTCGTCGCCCACGTCGACGACGGCGACGATGGCGCCGCCGCTCGTTGCGCTGGTGGGCATGTTGTACGCGGGCGAGATCTGGTTGCCGCCGAGCCCGGCCGGCATCGCCAAGGGCTGCGGGGGACCCTCCTGGACGACGAGACTGCTGTAGCAGCGGGCCTCGCCCGGTCGGGTCGTCTCGGCGGGGCAGTTGGCCTGCAGCACCCGTCCTCGAGAGTCGATGTGGCGACCGGGGATCCACGCCACCGGGCCAGCGGAGTCGGCGCGGGCTGCTCCCGGGACCAGGAGCGTCGCCGGAGCCATCACGAAGGCAAGCCACCATCCTCGTCCGAAGGTCATCGCACAGCTCCTGGTGCAAGCCGCCATCCGCCGTCCTCGCAGGACGGCGTCCCCCGTTCGAGCGCACGAGCCATTGAAGCACGCGACCCGACACGCCGACGCGCTCTTCGATCGCGTGGGGCGCGTCACGACGGAAAGGAGACGCGCCGATCGCGTCGTCCACGGGTACCCACTGGCACCTGGCGCGAACTATTCCAGGCACGCAATAAGCGCGCGTATCCTCGACTGGCGATCCGCGCGCCCCTGGCGGGAGCTGACGCTTCAGTTGCCGTAAACGATCGTGCAACCCTGGGTGTAGAGGCCCAGGATGTTCGTTCCGCCGAACTCGACGGAGTGAACGTCGGTCACGCCACCGGCCTTCTTGGCTGCTGCGAGCGTCGCGTCGCCGATGGCGATCGCGTTGAAGATGAAGCCCGAGGCACATGCCTCGCCCGTCTTCGTCCCGCCCTTGTTCGCACCCTCGCCGAAGACGCGCATCATTCCGTGAGGGGTCTGAGTACCGCTGTAGATCGACCCGACGGGATAGGTGACACCGCACCCGAGCGATGCGAGGCCCAACAAACCCAGTCCAACGAGCACTTTGAACTTCATTTCGTCCATCCTCCCGACACAAAAAAAAGGTGAACTACAGGTAGCCTTGGGGGCAGTTACTATGCCTGCGCTCGGGGCGTCAATTGTTCCTTCGACCGTGCTGAATGATTCCCGCCCGATCGGCCCCGCCTTGCTTGATACGCGCGGCCCCGGGGGTTTGCCCCCGGAGCGCCCCGTTCGACGGGGCAGGGCCCGAATCCATCCAAAGCCGTGATATGCGATGGGCTCGATGCGAGGCAGGAACGATGCAGCGAAGCGCGCAGCTGTTGCGGTGTGCGCGCTGGCGTGCTGCACGGGCTGGGCCCGAGGGGCCTTCGCCCAGCCCTTTTCTAGCCTTCCGGGCGGCTCCGCAGGCAGCGCGACCATGGGCCAGGCCACATCCGAGCTTCCGGAGCGCGGCCATCTGGCGCCCGGGAGCGTGGCGGTCTTCGACTGGGAGCACACGTATCAGGGGGTGGAGCTCGAGGGGGGCCCGATGACGTGGCGCAGGGCCGGCGCGAACGGGACCGCATCCGGCTGGGAGCTGTCGATCGGTTCGGTGACCGAGTCGCGGCTCGATTCGGTGTTCCTGGGCGGGATCGTCCGGGCCCAGTTTCGCTACTTCGACAGCCAGAGCTTCGCCGCCTCGCCCTTGCAGAGCATGTTCACGACCGGGATCCGGCTGGGGGCCTTCGAGCCGGAGTCGCGCGTCGGCCTGTCGCTGCTCACGGTCGACGTGTTCCACGGGGCCTACAGCTTCGAGATGTTCTCACCGAGGGTCGAGGCCGGGTTCGGGCTTCGCATCGGCAGGTTCCGCGCCTCGGCGCACGTCTTCTCGGAGATGCTGTGGCGCTGGTGGGGCGACAACTACTTCGACCAGGGCATCGCGTTCGAGCTGCGCTTCGAGCCTCCAAAGACCAAGCCTCAGTTCATCGACCCGAACTGAGCGCCTCAGGGCGCGTCGGGCGCCGGACCGAACGTGGCGTCGGCGAAGCGCCGCACCTCGCGCGCGCTCCGCGGCTCGGCGGGCGCGGGCGGGGTGGGGTGGGCGGCGGGCCAGCTGCGCGGCGAGCCCCCCAAGCCCAACCCTCCCTGCGCCGAACAGACCCAACCGACCGAACACCCGCACCAGAACTGAGCGCTCAGGGCGCGTCGGGGGCCGGACCGAACGTGGCGTCGGCGAAGCGGCGCACCTCGCGGGCTATCCGGGGATCGCCGGGCTCGGGCGGGCTGGGGTCCGCGTCGAACAGGCGGGCCGCGTCGAAGGCGAAGCGCGTGATGTCGGGCCTCACGTCGACGTTGCCGAAGTGCGACAGCTCGAAGATGAAGCCGAGGCGCTGGCTTCGCTGGAATCGACGGTGGAGCTCGCGCTTCGCCTCGAAGTAGGCGTAGGCGGCGGTGCGGTTGGGAAACTGTCCGAGGGCGCCGACCCACCGGTGTGGGTCGTAATACGCTCCGGCGGGCAGGGCCGTCTCCGCGTGGACGCCGATCCACTGGATGGCGAGCGCCAGGGATGGGTTGTCGTTGACGGGCACGAACGCGGTGGGCGGTGCTCCTCCCGCACGTTCTGCGAGCTCGACCAGCTCGGTGCAGTAGAGGCTCTCGTGGTCGTCCCAGCGGAAGTAGGCGTCGAAGGGGGCCTTGCGGCGATACGCGTCGCGGGCGAAGGCAGCGACCTTGGCGCCGTCGACGCCGTCGGGCACCTCCATGACCTCGACGTACAGGTTGGCCGAGGCGTACTGCAGAAAGGGGCGCCGATGGACTTCGCCGCTCACGTTGTCGAGCGCCCGCGAGTGAAGGGGCAGGGTGACGACCTCGCCGGAGACCTCGTAGACGACCGGTTCACCGTCCTCGATCGCGATGACGCCCCCGTGGGTGAAGTAGTGGAACTGCTTCGGGATCAGCGCGAACACGAAGCTCGTCGCCTCGGGCGACTCCGTCAGGAGCAGCTGTCCGTCGCGCAGCGGCATGCCCAGGAAGTTGGCCGGGTGAGTGGCGTCGGCGCGGGCGCCGAGCACGCTGGTTCGCAGGGTGGAGCCGCCGCACCCGAGCATCGCGACGCCCAGCACCAGGCCGAGGGTACGAGCGTTCACTCGGCACCTGCGTCGAGGGAAACGGGGGTTGCCGTGGAGGTTGAGGCGGGAGTCGCGATGGGCGCGGCTGCGTCGGGCGCCTCGGGTTGGATGAAGCCCTCCGGGGGCGGCGCATCGGGGCGACGGCGGTAGTAGCTGGTCTCGCCGGGACCTGCTGGCGCGAAGGTCTGCCTGACCTCCGGCGGGACCGCGACGCAAGCCACGACGGCGGTCGCGAGGATGCCGATCGCGAAGGCGCGGGGCCGAGCCATCATGCGGCGCTCCATACTCCAGCTGCAGCGGGCTGACCACACGTCAAGACCAGCCGGTGGCCTCGACGACCAGCTGCATGGTCGTGGCGCTGGGCTCGACGCCGGCTGCTCGACAGGAGCGGAGCTTCAGTTCTGGCTGATGAGCACCGGCAGGCTCCTCGGCCAGGGGTAGCCGGGGGCGCCGTCGCTGGGCAGCGAGGACTCGATGACGAAGTAGATGAGACCGAGCGAGCTGAAGGCCGTCGGAGTCACGGTGACGTTGGCGATCTGCCCGTTCACGCCCGAGGTCAGGTCGAGGGTGACCGTCGCCGCGCCGTTGGCGATGGGCGTGCCCTGCCGGTCCACGGCGATCGGCTCGGTGAGGCCGTCGACGGTCAGCGTGAAGGGACCGCTCGTGGCCCGATCGCTGAACAGGCCGATGGGGAAGGTGCGCGTGGTGTTGAGGGCCATCTTGAGGCCCTTGCTGGTCTGGGTGCCGAAGTAGCCGATCGACGACAGGTTGGCGGTGATGGTGTCGAGCTGCGTGGTGGGCAAGAACGTCGTGTTGTAGAAGGGCTCGCTGGGCGCAGGAACGCACCAGGCGTGGCCGGCCGCCGCGCTCCGGTTCGACCACTGGAGCTGCACTTCGTACGGCGAGTAGGTGCTGACGTCCGCGATGCCGGCGTAGATCTCGCAGACGTCGCCCAGCTCGTCGCCGAGGAACTCCGAGAGGAACTCGAACGCGAGGTGGTTGTTGTCGAACCCGACCCAGCCGGAGTCCGGGTGCGGGTCGGTCACCATCTCGTTGAGCTCGTGGCTCGCGTCGAACTCGATGCTGTCGGTATCGAAACCCGAGCAGGCCGGCATGATGGCGTAGACGTAGTTGTGGCCGCGCGAGGTGGTGTGGTAGCCGCCGAGGCCCTGGGCGCAAGCGTCCTGCCCGTTGGGGGGAGGGCCGCCGACGTAGAAGGTGGGACCCGGGGGCAGGTAGAGCGCAAACACGGTGTTTGCCGTCTGCGCCGGCCAGTCCACGCCGACGTGGGCGTCGACCAGCGCGTCGAGGTCCCGGTCGTCGAAGTAGGCCGGGAGTGCTCCTGTGATGCTGACGTGATTGGCCGCGCCGCTCGTCGCGGGGCCGACGCCGTACTCGCTGTTGACGTCGCTCCAGTAGGTCGAGGCGCCGATGCCGTCGCCGAACGCGTTGTACGTGGCGGCGCTCGGATCGGCGCTCCACGTGACGGTGACGATGACGGGATTGGCCACGACCGACCCGCCGTTCTCGACGACCTGGCCCACGTCGGGCGTGAAGGCCGGGTACGTCGAGCTGGCCTCACCGTGGTCCGCGTCGACGAAGCTCGTCCCGGAGTCCACGACGCTCGTCCCCGAATCGACGACGTGCGTTCCGGAGTCGAGCACGGTCACGGCCCCCGTGTCGGCCTGCCCGACGATCGTTCCGCTATCTTCGGCGGTACCGGGGCCGGCATCGCCGCCCGCGCCTTTGTCGGGGTTGGTGGTCGTCGCTCCGCCGCAGCCGACGTAGCTGGCGACGAGCGCGAGCCCGACGACGCAGGCTCCGATCGCCCGATGCACCGCCACGGCCGCCGTCCTCGCCTTGTCTCGATTCGCCATCTGCGTTTCTCCTGAAAAGCACGCGGACCGTAGCGAGCCTTGCGCGAGGATGGCGACGCATTGACGTCTCAACCTGCGATGACGCACGCCCTTTTCCGACGCGGCGGCAATCGAACATCGACAGCGGCAGGGTGGCCCGGTGCGTCGTGCCGGAGCCACCCCTCGGACCGCCGCGATCAGTTCTGGCTGATGAGGATGGGCAGGTAGTGGTGGGTCGTGGCGCCCGGCAGGACCGCCCGGATGTAGAAGAAGGTCAGACCGAGCGAGCTGAAGGCCGTCGGAGTGACCGTGACGTTGGCGATCTGACCATTGATCCCCGAGGTCAGGTCCAGCGTCACGGTGGCCGCGCCGTTGGTGATCTGGTTGCCGTTCATGTCCTGGGCGATGGGCTGGTCGAGGCCCTGGACGTCGAGCGTGAAGGGGCCGCTGGTCGCCCGGTCGCTGAACAGGCCGATGGGGAAGGTGCGCGTGGTGTTGAGCGCCATCTTGAGGCCCTTGCTCGTCTGCTGGCCGTAGCCGAGCGAGGAGAGATTGGCGCTGATGGTGTCGAGCTGCGTCGTGGGCAAGAACGTCGTGTTGTAGAAGGGCTCGGGCAGCGCGGGCACGCACCAGGCGTGTCCCTCCTTCGCGCTCTTGTTCGACCACTGGCGCTGCACCGTGTAGGGCATCAGGTCCGTGGAGTCCCGGACGCCGGAGTAGATCTCGCAGAGGTCACCCACCTCGTCGCCGAGGAATCCCGAGAAGAACTCCATCGCGAGGTGGTTGTTGTCGAACCCCTGCCAGGCGACCCTCTGCGGATCCGGGTGCGGGTCGGTCGCCATCTCGTCCAGCTCGTGGCTCGCGGCCAGCTCGGTGTCGGCGACCGCCTGGCCGGCGCACGTCGGCATGATGGCGTAGACGTAGTTCTTGGTCCCCGACTCGGTGTGGTACCCGCCGATCCCGGTGGTGCAGACGTCCTGGCCTCCGGCATCGGGGGGGCCTCCGACGTAGAAGGGGGGGCCGGCAGGCAGATAGAGGGCGAACATGGTGTTGGCCGTCTGCGCCGGCCAGTCCACACCCACGTGCTGCTCGACGTAGCTGTCGATGTCCTGATCGTCGAAGTAGGCCGGGAGCGCCCCGGTGATGCTGACGTGATTGGCCGAGCCGCTCGTCGCGGGGCCGACGCCGTACTCGCTGTTGATGTCGCTCCAGTAGGGCGAAGTGCCGATCGCGTCGCCGAAGGCGTTGTACGTGGCGGCGTTCGGATCGGGGCTCCACGTGACGGTGACGATGACCGGGCTCGCGACGACCGCGCCGCCGTTGTCGGTGATCAGCCCCACGTCGGGTGTGAACGCGGGATACGTCGAGCTCGGAGCGCCGTTTCCGGCCTCGGGGGCCGCGTCGGCCACCTTCGTCCCCGAGTCGTGCGAGGTCGTCGTCCCCGTGTCGGCAGGCTCGGTCGTCGGGCCGCTGTCCGCGACGATGCTGCTGCCGGCGTCGTCCCCGCTGTTCTTTTCCGGGTTGATGGTCGTCGTGCCGCCGCAGCCGACGGTGCTGGCGACGAGCGCGAGCGCGACGGTGCTGCTTCCGAGCGTCCGATTTACTGCGGCAGTCGCAATGACCGTTGCAGATGATTTCTTCGCGTTGCGCCGATCCGAGATCATGAGTTCCTCCTGGGCGAGTCGGACCCGCCGTGAGCAAGGAGCGAACCATCCGAGGCGCATCGTCAGATGTGTGCGGAGTACGACGATCGCAAGGCGCGCGGCGTGCGCAGATTGACGACCCGCCGTGCGATAACGCGCGGAGATGACCGCGCTATTTCCGGGGCGAAAGGAAACGAACCGCGAGAGCGGCGAGCGGCTCAGCGCGTCGTGGCGGACCGGACGGCGCCGAGCTGCACGAGCTTCGACAGCCGCTGCGCGCGGAACTTTTCGACCTCGCCCTCGATCACCTGCACCTGCTCGCGCGCGTCGGACACGGCGCGATCGGCGACGTGCAGCTTCACGGGCTGGCGCTCGACGAACGCGCGGATCCACGCGACGCGATCGGCCGGCGCGACGAGGTACAGCAGGCGCAGACACACGGCCTGCAGTGCGGGTACCGGCAGCCCCGTGCCAGCGCGCGGCGCCGCCAGCACGACGGGATGCGACGTCGACAGCGGCTCGGCGAGCACCGCGAGGTTGTAGTCGTGCGCGTCCTCGATGGGGCGCGCGTCGGTCGCGGGCACCATGGGCACGATCTGCTCGCTCGCGAGCAAATCGACCATGGCTTGATGGATCCGTTCTGCGCGGAACGCCGGCAGCGCGCGCCGCACCTCGGCGACGGTCACGGGGGAGTCGACGGCGCGGGTGAGGATCGTGTCGAAAGGCTCGCCGAGCAGTTGCAGCGATGCGTGCGGAAACTTCACCTCGCGCCGCAGACGATCGGCCGTGACCATCGTGCCGAAGAGCGCCGCATCGAGGTACTCGACCCGCGCGACGGTATCGGGAGGTGCGTCGCACCTGATGTAGAGGTCGCCGCGAAAGAAGACGTTGGTGGCGTAGTCCTTCAGCGTCTCGGCGGCGAAGCGGTCGCCCGCCTCCTCGACGAGGGTGGCCGTGGTGCCGGGCAGCGTCAGGTGCGGCACGTTGCGGTACAGCGGCAGCTCGCCGCCGAAGCGCAGACCCGCGGCGGCCATCTCCCCGGCGAGATCGGCGAAGTGCATCGGGTACCAGTGGTCGTGGAAGTACTCGTGCACCGTGTACGCCGTGCCGATCTTCGCCATCGTCGCGAGCATGTCCTCGGCGGCGGGGTTGTCCGCGAAGTACTTCGCCCCGTGATCGCGCAGCGCGCGCGCGCCGTCGAGCGCGCGCTGCGCCCGCTCCGGCAGGGAGCCCTCGTGACCCGCGAGCTCGCGGAGCAGTCGTCGGAGGGGCTGCACGGCGGCCCACCCCGGCAGCGCGTTGTAGCTGACGTAGAGAATGCCCCCTGGCCGCAGCCGTGAAGCGGCCAGCGCGATGACCGCACGCCGCTTCTCGGGCGCTATCCAGCTCATGAGCCCGTGGGCGCAGACGAAGTCGAGGTCCGGCGGTGCGCCGCCTCCGACGAGCGCCTCGACGTCTTGCTCCAGCACCTGCACGTTGCGAAGTCCGCAGCGCTCCGCGAAGGCGCGAGCGAAGGCGACGTGCTCGGGGTTGATGTCGACGCCGATGAACCGGCTCCCGGGATGGGCCGCGGCGAGCGTGCACAGCGTGTCGCCCATGCCGCAGCCGAGCTCGCAGTAGTCGAAGGTGGCCGATGTCGAGGTCCGGAAGCCGCCGAGCCATGCGGCGGCGCGCAGCAGCGTGGGGCTGAGCTCCTTGCAGAACTGCCGCACGAAGGGGACGTCGGTGACGTAGACGGTGGAGGTCAAGGTAGGCGCCTTTGGCATCATACCGGGCGACGGGCGCGGGTCGACGGTTCGCACCCGCGGGGGTAGACCATAGGAATGCAGCACCCCGCCTCTTCCGGTCCGTACCGCGAGGCGTCGGCTCCCGATCCCGACCAGGAGGTCGTCGCCCTGGCGGCCCTTGTGGCGCGGGCGCAGCGGCTGCGGCGACGCGTGGCCGTCCCCATCCTCTCGGCGGGCGTGGTCCTCGGCGTGGTCGCCTACGCGGTGATGCGCGAGATCGTCTTCGCGGGCATCGACGCGCGCGCGCCGTACCTCATCTGGCTCCTGACGTGGCTGCCGGTGGTCGTGGGAGCTCAGGCGCTCGCGGCCTACGTGGGGCGGCGCGCCGTCGTCAGCAGGTCACCCGCGTGGATTGCCGAGATCACTCCACGCGGGGGCTCGCCGGTGCTGCTCGAGATGTTCGTGCGCTCGATCTGAGCGCCGCGCGTTCGCTACTTCGCGTTGCCCTCGATGTGGAACAGGCCACCTTGCTTGTGGCTGCACGCGGTGTTGGGCGTGAAGGTGACGTGGCCCCAGAACGACGTGATGAAGTCGTTCTGCGAGACCGGGTTCGCCGTGTAGTCGTACTCGCTCGACTCGGCGCCGATCTGGAAGCCCCACTCGCAGAAGGGCTGCAGGTCGACGGCAGCCCAAACCGAGCCGCTGACGAGGACTCCGGACGACGAGCTGCCGCCGTCGGGTGCGAAGAAGTACTGACCGACGTGGAGCCCGAGGCCACCCGAGACGGCAGCGATGTACAGCGGCAGGCGCAGGCCCGGGCGGACGCCGACGGTCCACTGCGAGAGTGTGGAGTTGAACGCGCTGCTGTTCTGCAAATCGGTGAGGTGACCGCCCTCGAAACGGGCCTCGACGAGGCCCGTTGCCCAGCGGCCTTCGTAGCCTGTGGCCAGCGAGGCTCCGATGAGCGTCAGTCCGGCGTTCAGGTGTCCTTCGTAGACTTTGCTCTGGAAGAAGTGCTCGTAGTCCCCGAACCCCGCCGAGGTCTCGATGATGCCGCCGCTCAACCTCCATCCGTCGTGACTGCCGGCGGGGCTTCCTTCGTACCAGTCGTCCGACGGCGGCAGGGCGCCCGTGACGTTGGCCACGCCGCCCTCGGGGGCATCGATGACCGCATCGCGCGCGTTGCAGCCCAGCGCCGCCACGTGGACCGTGTGCCTTCCTGGGGCGACGCGGTAAGCGACGTACGCGATGACCTCGCGCCCCGGCTCGCGCCGCATTCGCACGCCCAGCGGCAGCGACGACACCGTCGCGTCGTCGAAGAACACGGCGAGATCGTCCTGCGGCAGTGGCTCGGGCCGCCCGCACCCGACCGTGACGTGCACCTCGGCCGACGGCGTGGCGTCAGGCTCCAGCTTCAGATCGAGCGCGCGGGACTTGCCGTCCTCGACGACGACGTCGGTCACGATGGGGCGCATGTCGGGCGCGGTCACGCGCAGCGCGTGAGCGCCGGCGGGCAGGTCCGCCGACACGCTGGGCCCGTGGCCCGCCTCGAGGCCGTCGATCGTCACCGTGGCTCCGGCCGGCACCGTGAGGTCGAGGTGTCCCGCCTCCTTCCGCAGCAGGGCCGCGATCGCCGTGGGCGCGCTGCCGCCGACGGGCATGTCGAGCGACCAGGGCCGGAAGCCGTCCTTGGCGATGCGCACGTGCCGCGTGCCCAGGTCGAGGACCACCGGGGTCGGCAGCGGCGAGCGGCCCACGAGCTCCCCGTCGACCCAGATGTCGGCTCCCTCCTCCGACACGTTGATGGTCTGCGCCGAAGTGAACGGTGCGATGGCGCGCGACAGGTCCTGCGCGTCACGGCGGTCGCCGGGTGACAGGAGATCGCCGCCCTCGCTCAGGTAGCGCCCGAGCGTGGCGAGCGTGCGGGCGTAGTGCCGTAGGCTCTTCTCGCACACGGCGACGTCCCACAGCAGGCGCGCGTCGTGGGTCGCGTCGTAGGCCGCGCGGTACTTCAGGAGCGCCGTGGCGTAGTCGCCGTCGTCGAAGAGCATCTTGCCGGCGTCGTAGTCGCGCTTCGCATCGGCGGGCAGCGACTGAGCCAGCGGCTTCGCCCGGGCGGAGTGCTGGGCGAGAGCCTCTCCGGCGTTCGCACAGAGCAAGGCGAGGGTCGCGACCCACGCCAGCGTGCGCCCTGGAGTCATGCGGCGCTCGACGATACCACGCGCGGGGCGCCCCTCTGCGGGGCGGTGCTACCCTGGTGGGCGGCAATGCCCGCCGCACCCTCGCTTCCTGTCCCTGTGGGGGAGCTCGTCGCCGGCAAGTACCGCATCGAGAGGGTGCTGGGTCACGGCGGGATGGGCGTCGTCGTCGCGGCCATGCACGAACAGCTGCGGCAGCGCGTGGCCATCAAGATGCTGCTGCCCGAGGCCAAGGCGAGCCCCAACGCCCTGTCCCGCTTCCTGCGCGAGGCCCGCGCGGCCGCCAGCATCAAGGGCGAGCACGTCGCGCGGGTGCTCGACGTGGGCGAGCTCGACGGCGGCTCGCCCTACATCGTGATGGAGTACCTCGAGGGGCGTGATCTCGCGGCCATCCTTGCGGCGCTGCCCGAGCCGCGGCGCCTGCCGGCCGAGGAGGCCGTGGGCTACATCCTGCAGGCCTGCGAGGCCATCGCCGAGGCGCACGCCGCGGGGATCGTCCACCGCGACCTCAAGCCGTCCAACCTGTTCCTGTCGCGCCGCCCCGACGGCACGCCGATGGTCAAGGTGCTCGACTTCGGGATCTCCAAGGCGCTGCTGTCCGCGGGAGGCGAGGGCACGCTCACCACGACGTCGTCGTTCGTGGGCTCGCCCATCTACGCGCCGCCCGAGCAGCTCGTGGCGGCCCACGAGGTCGATGCGCGCGCCGACATCTGGGCGCTGGGCACGATCGTCTACGAGGCGCTGGCGGGTCGGCCGCCGTACGTGGGCGACAGCGTGATGCACGTGGCGTCCAAGATCTTCCACGAGGCGCCCACCCCGCTCGGCGAGCTGCGGCCGGAGCTGCCGGCGGAGCTGGTCACCGTGGTGATGCGATGCCTGGAGAAGAAACCGGAGGATCGGTTCCAGGACGTGCGAGGCCTGGCCGAGGGGCTCGCGCCGTTCGCGCCCGCGGCGAGCATCTCGGCCGAGCGCGTCGCGCGCATCGTGCTGGCGGGCAGCACTCCGGTGTCGGGGCCGTCGCCGCTGCGGGGCTCGCAGTCGGGCGCGAGCGCGAGCGTCGCAGCGACCGCGCGGCCGGGCTCGACGCGCGTGTGGATCGTCGGGGTCGTCGCGCTGACGGGCGTGGCGATCGGCTTCGTCCTCTTCTCGGGTCGCACGACGGGCGCTCCGGCGCCCGCGGCTTCGATCTCCATGGCAAACGCGCCGGTTCCGCCGCCGAGCGCTTCCGCGGTCCTCGGTGCGACCGCTCCCGCCTCGAGCGCTTCCGCCGACGTCCCGGACGCAGCCCCTCCGGCTCCGCAGGTGCCCTCGGGCACCGCCTCGCAGCGCCCTTCGGGCGGCGCACCGCCCCGCAAGAATCCCCTGAGCGTGGGCGTGAAGTAGCGGTCGCCTCTCGCCCGCCGCTACTGGATGCCGGCTTCCGGTCCGGCCGGCGGAGGCTTCGGCGGATAGCCGATGGGGGTCACGCACGACGACAGGTCGAACAGGATGAACTCGATCGCGTCCTCGTCGGCCGAAAGCTTCGCCGTGGAGTCGCAGCCGGTGGGCACCGTGGTCCCGAGCGCGGCGGTGTAGTCCTCGCCCGTGCCGTGCCCGTTGCCGCCGGACACGTGCAGGTCGCTGAACACCACGCGCCCGCAGTACTCGGGTACACCCGCGTCGTCCTTGGGCGCGTTGAACGGCATGTCCCACGAGAAGTACTGCGAGGTGGCCGGCGTGACGCCGGTCGACTGGACCCAGGGGGTCGCCACGTTGCCCATCCCGACCAGGGCATCGCCGCGGGGCACGGCGATGGACAGCTCGGGCGGGGTGCCGGTGAGCGCACCGACGTTGGTGAGCCATTGCTCGAGGGCCACGCCCTCCTGGAAGGCCATCCCGTTGGGCAGCGTCGTCTGGACGATGCCGTTGATGGGCGGCGTGTACGTGTTGCCCTCGCCCGGGTTCCAGGTCGCGAGGTTGGGGAACAGCGCGGGCGAGTTGTAGAAGAACTGGTAGTGGTAGTGCTCGGCGAACACGCGGCCGCCGTAGTCGACGTAGTCGGCGATCACCTGCGAATCGGCGTTCTGGGTGGGAGCTCCCTCGCACGAGAGCATCACGATGTCGTACTGCTCGATGTCCTGGTCGCTGTTCCAGAGCGCGGTCTGGGAATTCGGCGAGCTGGGGTTCGCGGTCGAGTAGCCCGGTCCGTTGATGCCCCCGATGCCGCCCTGGAAGACGTGCACGTGCTGCGCGGAGGCCGGGGCGCCCGTGAACTCGGACTCGCTCACGCCCACCCGCGTCAGCAGGCACTCGAGCGTGTCGGCGAAGCCGGTGGAGACGGCGATGTTCGGCAGGCTCGCGTACAGACCGTCGGTGCTGTTCTTCGGCAGGGTGATGGTGCCGCCGGGGATCTGGGTCGACGTGCACGACGGCACGCTGGACAGCACGATCTCCTTGCGCCACTTGCCGATCTGCACGACCAGCGGGATGTTGGTGCCCGACGGCACGTTCTCGAGCTTGAAGGTCCCGTCGGCGAGGGTCAGGGTGTCGACCACGGGCTCCTCTCCCGCGAACAGCTCGGCGCACGAGCAGGACGAGGAGTTGAGGCCCTGGGGCAGGCTCGGAAGCGCGCCGTTCTGCGTGTTGGGGATGAAGACGACGACGTTGTAGAGCGGGTTGTTGCCGGCGGGGTCGAGCACCTTGCCGGTGATGGTCGTCGGGGTGCCACCTTCGCAGGTGGCGATGTCGCACTGCAGGTTCGTGCAGCCGACCCCGGCGTCGCCCGGCGGCAGGCCGGTGGTGGAGTCGGGCAGCATGCCGTAGGAAGAGTCGCTCCCACCTCCGGTGCCGTCCCCACCGCCAGACCCGCCGTCGTGCGACCCGCCGCTCGAGCCGCTGCTGGTCCCGGAGTCGAAGCCGCTGTCGCTGTTGCTGCTGCCGCAACCCGACGCCGCAGCCACGACGCTGCAACCCGCCACGAGCAGTAGCGCGGGGATCGAGATCCTCATCGAAGCCTCTTGTATGGAAGGGGAGCTACTGGATGCCCGCCTCGGGGCCGGGCGGCTGCGGCGTGAACCCGACGGGCACGACGCACGACGACAGGTCGAACAGGATGAATTCTATCGCATCCTCGTCCGGAGAGAGCGCCGACGTGGCGTCGCAGCCCGAGGGCACGCTGTGGCTGCCCTGGTAGTCGCTTGCCGAACCCGACACATGCATGTCGCTGTAGACGACGCGCCCACAGTACTCGGGAACGCCCGCGTCGCTGACGGGCGGGTTGAACGGCATGTCCCACGAGAAGTACTGCGTGCTGGGGGGCGACACGCTGGGGTCGGTCTGCACCCAGGGCGTGCCGACGTTGGACGCGCCCACGGTGGCGGTGGCGCGGGCGTTCTGCGCGGGGACCTGGATCTCGCCGTTGGGCTGGAGCGCGCCCACGTTGCCCAGCCAGGCCTTGAGGGCCACGCCCTCGGGGAACGCGTTGCCGTTGGGCAGCGTGGGCTCGATGATCCCGTCGATGTTGCTGTTGTACGGCGAGTCGTTGCCCCCG
>VFSW01005600.1_pt1 | contig 18558 bp, 17 predicted proteins | sample 5358111 | NCBI WGS metagenome assembly VFSW01 (sample SAMN11554181, study PRJNA540505) | mine drainage metagenome | isolation source: sediment from site ElyBrook_90M | place: USA: Ely Copper Mine, Vershire, VT | collected 2017 | reverse complement strand
CCGCCAGCCATAGAAACTTGTTTTCCGAGTAGGCCATGCGGGGGCCATCGCGCAACTCCGCCCTCGAATTGCGAAACAGCGATCGAAAGCACAAAATCTCCAGCGCCATGCGACCCATCGCACCCAGCCGGGTGGAGGGGTTGTCCAGGCGATTGGCCTTGATCCAGGGAAGGGACCTTTGTTGCCCGCAGGTCGTGGGGATACGAAACGGAACAGGCGACCACACCCAGCCAATCACCTTGAAGCTGAAACCCACCAGAAAAATCAGCAGCGCCGCATACGGAAGCCAGTCCGCGATCAAGGACCGCACGGGTGCGATCTCCGCGCCAAGATACGCCAGCGCGGCCACCGATACCGTCAGCAAAAACGCCATGCCTGCTCGCAAGGGGCTCATCTCGGCTCCGCCTCCATCTCCCGCGCCTCTAGCTTTTGGTAGACCCTTTCCAGTTGTGCTGTGCGCCGTCGTGCTTCGTCCGCTTGCAGGGCGAAGATCTTTTCCCGACACATCATGTACAAATCAAATGCTATGAGCGCGGCCTGCTGGATACGCTGCAGGATCTCTTCCTGTTCCTCGGGCCACGCTTTCCATTGCTGCCGCAGGATGAGAGGAAGCTGAAAGAGAAACCCCACGGCTTGACTGGGAGCGGCCTCCTGCACGGCGCGAATACGCACAATGGCCTCCAGTGCCGCCGACAGGCGCGCCGCATCCATGCCCCCCAATACTTCCTGCAACACGATTGGGATGTTCTCCCCGATCGTGTGCCCCATGGGATTGCGAAAGGGGTCCTTCTTCTGCTCAAGAAACGGCTTGCCCTGCAAGGAAAAAGACTGGATGGTCTCGGTCAGCCATTCCTTGGCGATAGCGTCCATTTCCGCATTGTTCATCGCACGCATGATCGCTACTCTTTCGACCCGCACTCCGTCGCCGGGGCTCCGAAGGCCAATTGCTCCCCAGCCTGTATTTGGGTGCGGCTAGACGCATCCGGTCGGTTTGGGCAAGCCCGCCAGTTTGCAAGCGCCCTTGGCTGGACCGGAGGGGAATAACTCGTAAATCTGACCCAGCTTGAATCCAGTGTCCTTACACACCTTGCGCACCATCGGAGCAATGCCGAACTGCAGGTAATAATCCCGCAACATCTTGATCACCTTCCAGTGGTTCTCGGTCAGCTCCGTGACCCCTTCCGTGGTCATAAAGTCCTTGGCCACTTCCTCGTTCCAGATCTCAGGGTCCTGCAGAAAGCCGTCCTCATCCACCTCATACGTATGGCCGTTTGCTTCAAATTTAGGCATTGTGTTCACTCCTCTTTCGCTTATTGCATTTCGATATACCCGCACGGGCATTCCTGCGCGCACTTTTGACATCCGTTGCAAAGCTCCAGCTTGATCTTGAAGTGCTCTCCCTTGGGCTGTTTCACGAAACAGCTGTTGGAGCAGAGCATCCAGCAGGTCTCGCAGTCCATGCACGCGCCACAGGACATGCAGCGCCTGGCTTCTTCGAAAACCTCGGCCTCGGACAGCCCTAGCTCGATCTCGCTATCCTTCTCGCGTTCGGGCACAGGAATTTGCGTGCGCTCGTGGCGGGCCATTTCCTTGTACCAGCCAGGCTTCATCTTCTCCGGCTTGACAGCGGGAAAACGGAGTGGCTTTTCCAATGTCTTGCCGCGCAGCCGCGCGTCAATGGCCGTGGCCGCGAACTGTCCTTGAGAAATGGCAGTAGTCACCAGCGCCAAACCCGTATCATCGCCACCCGCAAAGATCCCGTCCACGCCGGTCTCGCCCCACTCGCCGGCTTTGATCCAGTTCTTGTCCGGCTGAATACCCACCAGTCCGTTCCATTCCGGCCCCTGGCTGATCGCCGTAATGATGGCCGTGGCCTCAGTTTCAAACTCGGAACCGGCAATGGGGACTGGACGCCGTCGTCCCGAGGCGTCGGGCTCGCCCAATTCCATACGGATACATTTGAGGCCCACCGCTTTGCCGTCCTTGACCAGCACCTCTACCGGCGCGACCAGAAAATCGATCTGCACGCCCTCTTCCAGCGCCCCTTCGATTTCCGGCTTGATGGCAGGCATCTCCTGGCGCGTGCGGCGATAGAAGATCGTCACGGAAGCGCCCAGCCGTTTGCTCATACGCGCGGCATCGATCGCTGTGTCGCCGCCGCCCACCACAATCACGCTTCCGCCCAGGTCGACGGTCTGGCCGCTGTTGGCGCGGTTCAGAAACTCTGTACCGGTGGAGACATTCGGCGCATCCTCGCCCTACACGCCCAGTCGCGCCCCTTTGTGGGCGCCAATGCCCACGAAGACCGCGGCGTACTCCTTGCGCAGCTGCTCCACGGAAATGTCGCGGCCCACCTGTGTGTTGCAGCGCAGTTCAACCCCGACATCCAGGATGTTTTGTATCTCAGCATCGAGGACTTTGCGGGGAAGGCGATAGCACGGGATGCCATACCGCAACATGCCTCCGGGATGATTGAATGCCTCAAAAACCGTGACACCATACCCGCGCCGCGCCAGTTGGTAAGCACAGGAGAGGCCCGCCGGTCCCGCGCCGATGACCGCAACCTTTTCTGAATGGACCTCGTCCGTCAATTTCGTCAGCTTCAGTGCCTTGGAAAGTCCAAAGTCTCCGACATATCGCTCCAGCGCATTGATGGCCACGCCGCCCTCTTTGACGTTGCGGTTGCAGCCGTCTTCGCAGGGGTGCGGGCAGACCCGCCCGCAGATTGCTGGAAAGGGATTATGTTCGGTGATCTTGTGCCAGGCCATTTCATAGGACTGCTCGTGGCTGCGGCCATACTCCTCCGACTGCGCGATTGCCGTCAGCCAGCCACGGATGTCCGTACCGCATGGACAGGTGCTGATACAGGGAGGGGTCTTTTCCACAAAATGCGGTCGCGTCCCGGAGATGTCCGCGCCGCTCCCTCCGCCTTTGATGACCGGTTTTTTGACTTCCTTAAAGAGACCCACGGCCGCCCCTCTTTTTACCCGTTGGAATACATCTTGCGTTTGAAGTCCTCAAGCTGAGTCAGCAGGCGGTCATGCAAATGCTCGTCTTCAATGAGGTAAGTCAGAAGTTGGCTGGGGACAAAGAGACGGCATTCCTTCTGCGCCTTCACCGCCAGATCGATGGTCTCCTTCTCCATCGCCGCGTGCCGCTCAATGCTCTCCCAAATCTCCCCCACGTCCTCCGGGGTCAGCGTGACGGCCTTCTTCTCCAGGCTGTCGAGGATGAACTGCTGCACCCGCTTGTGCATCACGGAGTCTTGCCGGATGATCTCCATCAACAGCTGGATGAACGGGTTCTTCGTCTTCTGGATGATGAGCGTGGTCGATTCCACGCTGTGGTCTTCAATCTCTTGCCACTGGCGCAGCAGGCTGGCAAGCGCCACTTGTCCACCCGCAGTTTTTTTCTTGTCCGGCGATATTGTCTTCATTGCGGTCCTTTCCTGATACGCGCCCTGACCTTTGGGCACTCGGCCGGGCGTGATTACTCCGGCGCGGCGCCTTCTTTGTGGGGCAGGGTGATAAAACTTCCCCCAAAATAGCTGTAGACACAGCGCCCGGAATCCATCAATTGCCGGATGGCGTGCTTGCAGTCGTCTTTGCTGCATTCCGCGTCGCCATATTTGGCGATCATGGCCTTAGTCAGGTCCAGGGCCTTCAGGTTTTTCTTTCCCTGGTATTCCGTGACCATGTTGAACATCTCTTCTGTAATTGTTTCGACGGGGACAGACATGGTTTCCTCCTAGTACCGGATGTGCGTCGAGCGCGCATATGTCAGGCCGGCATTTTTGAAGTCGTCGATGTGGTAGCGGGTGAACTCAATGCCCGTCAGCTCAAAGAAGCGAGGCCATCCAATGCGGTCGATCCACTCGCCCACGCGCTCATGCTTGCGGGCGTGCTCCACATAGACGTTGACGATGTTCACCACCGCATCCACCACCTCCGGCCAGCGCGGCGGATTGTTGGGCAGAAACGGAATCGCCAGCTTGGAAAAGCGCGGCTCGCTGCGGGCGTTGCTTACCTTGCCCCCCACCCAGATGGAGATCCCATCGTTGGCTGGGTCGTTCAGCGGCATCGACGGGCAGACGGTATAGCAGTTGCCGCAGTACATGCACTGGTCCTCCACCACTTCCACCGAAGGCTTGCCGTTCACCATAGCGGTGCGGATGGCCCCGGTCGGGCAGGATGCAATCACGTTGGGAATCTCGCAGATCTTGTTGATCGTGTCGTTATTGATCTGCGGCGGTTTGCGATGGATGCCAAGGATGGCGATGTCCGAGCAGTGCACTGCGCCGCACATATTCAGACAACAGGCCAGAGCAATGCGCATCTTGGCCGGCAGCTTTTCTTCCGTGAAGTGTTCATACAGAGCGTCCATGACGCACTTGACGATGCCGGAAGCGTCCGTGGCCGAGGAGTGGCAGTGGACCCAGCCTTGCGTGTGGACAATATTGCTGATGGCGTTGTTGGTGCCTCCCACCGGAAAACCGGCTGCATGAAGGTCCTGCTTCAACGGCTCGATGTTCTCTTTTTTGTCCAGCAGGAACTCAACATTGTTACGGCTGGTGAAGCGCAGAAATCCATCGCAGTACTTGTCCGCCAAGGCAGCGAACAGGCGGATGGATTGCGTGCTCAGCAGGCGGGGAGAACCGGCCCGCACCGTGAAGATGCGATCGCCTGTCTCGGAAACATGACAGAGGATGCCGGGGGCCACATTCTCGTGATACTTCCACAGACCGTAATTTTTCTTGATGACCGGGTGAAGGAACTTCTCGTAGCTCGGTGGACCGATGTCCGTAATGCGCTTGACGGGTGCTGTTGCCATGATCGTCTCTCCATTCCTCTTGGGCCGGAGGGACCTTGTCCTCCGGCCACCCGGCTATATTTTGTCTTCCGCCTTGAAATAAACATATGGATTGTCGCGGGGCGCCGAGACCATCTCCGGCACAGGATCCAATCCAATCGCGTCCAGAAAATTCGCCATGCCCACGCGCTGGATCAGTTCCCCGATCCGCTCGCGATTCTTGCCGTACTCATTCCAGAAATCCCAGACGCGGGAGGTCAGTTCCTTGATCGTGTCCAGCAGTTCGGCGGCAGGCACAAAGGGCACCAGCACCGAGGCCAGCAGGGCGCCTTGCACGATCGGCGCTTTGGCTCCGATCAGGATCGCAGCTCCCTTCTCCTTGCCGGGGCGCAATGCCTTCGGCATGACGTTGATGCAGTGCATGCAGTGCACGCACTCCCGGTTACTGATGGTCAGCATCTTGCCGTCCCATTCCATGCACTTCGTGGGACAGTGGCCGCACACGTCCTTCTGGATGTCCAACCCGGCTGCGGCGTACTCCGCTACCGCCGCATCGTCCTGCTGGATGTCGTCTTTCCAGGTGCCGATAATGGCCAGGTCCGAGCGGGCAATGGAGGCGACGCAATCGTTGGGGCAGCCGCTGAACTTGAACTTGAATTTGTACGGGAAGCCGGGCCGATGCATCTCGTCCTGATACGTCTGCGTAATGTCGTTGCAGGCAGCCAGTGTGTCATAGCATGCCCACTCGCAGCGCGCTTGTCCCACGCAGGCCGACGGGGTCCGCACGCAGGATCCGGACCCACCCAGGTCAAATCCCGCGGCGGTCAGGTCCTTGAAGGTCGGCTCCAGTTCATCGGTCGTGGTGCCCAGAAAAATGACGTCCCCGGTAGACCCGTGCATGTTGGTCAAACCGGAACCGTGCCGGTCCCAGATGTCGCACAAGGTGCGCAAAGCATCGCTGGTATAAAACCACCCAGAGGGCTGGTTGACGCGAACAGTGTGAAAGTGGGCGATCTGGGGAAACTGCTCGGGAATATCGCTGTAGCGTCCAATGATCCCGCCGCCATAGCCCATAACCCCGACAATCCCGCCATGCTTCCAGTGGTTCTTCTTGTCCTCGTACGAGACCTCCAGCACTCCCAGAAGGTCTTGCGAGGCCGGACTGATGTCCGTCGCCTGTTTTATCTCCTTCACAAAACTCGGCCAAGGGCCTTTCTCTAACTCATTCAGCATCGGGGTCTCATATTTTTTATCTGCCATGCTTTCTCCTTTCGCCCGCGCTTTCTGTTTCCCTGTTTCTACCTACGGAAAGTAAATAGTTGCCTATCAATCCACTTACTTTTCAACTTCGAATTATGAATAGGTTTTCGATTTTCATCTGCGTCTCAACTATGCGCTTAGGCCTATTTCCAATCGGTGATCGCCATCACGCATCTAACGATCAATAACTCGTTTGTAATTCACAAAACTGTCATTCTTCCGCTTCATAAACCTTCGCTGTCAAGCAAGAAATACTTATCGGCGATAAGCTACACAGTTATCCGATCCAAAGCTGCCTTTTTCTTTGTCCAAGTAGTTATGCATCGCCAGAGGCAGCCGTAACGGTCTGTGGCGCCGGGACCCGGCCCCACTGGTACAGCGCCAAGGCCACGGTCCGGTACACAACGTGCGAAAACTTTGTCAGCGGCAACATGATCAACACGTCCATCGCCAGAACAATGTGGGAGAGAAATATCATGTATCCGAAGACGGTTGGGTGCGGCATGTACACAATGATTTCCGTCAGCAGTCCGGTCAGCACCGTTGCCGTCAGCAGCAGCAGGAAAAACCAATCCGAGAAGGAGCTTTTGTCGTAGGGCGTATCTTCGGCTCTGATTCGTTCGGTAATGACAACGCTCAAGCCATAAAGGCAGACCAGCCCGCCCAGCGTGCCAAGGATGCGCATCGGGTACCAGGGCGGAACAGCAGAGCCGATGGGCTTTATGAAATAGTCCAAGGCGGTGGCGACCAGCATGGCCAGAAAGCCCCACATGATCGCGCCGTGTACCAACCAGGGACGCAGATAGACCGACCCCTCATGTTTTTCGCACTGGCGAAAGCGGTGATGGTTGATGACCTCCATCACGGCAAACCAGATGGCAGGCAGCAGAGCCGCAATGGGAAAGGCCAGACGTTCTCCTGTGTGGCCCTTGCTGTTCATCATGCGGTAGGCCATGGAGAGGACGCCAAAGGCCAGGCTGGCGCCAATCATGGCAAAGGCTGCAATCCCGATCTTGTGGATCCATTCTCCGGGGATGTAGTGGAAGAGATAGGTGGACCCCAGGCCGCTGAAGATGGCCCCGTTGCTGCCCATTTGCATCCCTCCATGTTGCGACAGCAACAAAAGCGTGAATAAGGAGGAGAAGACCAGGAACACCAAGATGTTGCCGATCGCCGAGCGATACATCAGCCGTGCCAGCCCGGTCACGTCGTAGCGGGAAATGGCATAGCGGCGCAAGGCCATCATGGTCTCGCCAGGATTGGCCTTACGCGGACAGACCTTGGAGCAATCGCCGCAATAGTAGCAGAGCCACGGGCTGGGGTCTTCGAGCAGCTTGTCCTTCATCCCCCACTGCGCCATCAGCATCTGTTTGCGCGGGAAGCCGTTCTGCTCCGTGGACAGGGAACAGACGGAGGTGCAGGCGGCGCACTGGTAGCACTTCTTCAGGTCCTCTCCGCCCAGGGCCGCCACGTCCTGGATAAAATCATTATCGGGTCTGGCAATCGATGTGTTGTCCATAATTAAAATCCCTTGTACGGATTGGGTGCGAGTGCCCGGATGCGCCCGGCAAAATCGTTGATCAATTGAGGTAGCCGTCTGCAATCGTCAAACGCGGCTTCCACCATCTCAATGCGCTCGGACTCCAACTGCAGCCGTTGCAGGGTCTCTTTCACGTTGTCCAGACGGCGCTCGGCCAATTCGCTTCCGCGCACAAAGTGGCACTGGTAATCATCTCCGTGCTTGCAACCGGCCAGCATCACGCCATCAAATCCGCTGGAGAGCGCGTCCGCAATCCAGACCGTGTTCATCGAACCCAGACAGCGCAGCGGAATCACGCGCACGCTGGCATCCAGTTGCGTCCGCTCCATGCCTGCCATGTCGAGGGCCGGAATCGCATCGTTCTCGCAGGCGAAGAGCAGGATGCGCGGCTTTTCTTCCTCTTCTTCGGGGACCTCGACCGCCTTGATCATGGTGGCGATCATGTCCACGGAATAATTTTTGAAGGAGATGATGCGTTCCGGACAAGCCCCCATGCAGACACCGCAGCGGCGGCAGCGGTACGGATTGAATTTGGGAGTTCCCTTTTCGTCTTCGTCAATCGCGCCAAAAGGACACTCGACCGTGCAGCGCTTGCACTGCGTACACCGCTGGAGATTGAAAAACGGAAACGACAGGTCTCCCGCGCGGGGATGCACAGCCGCACCCAGGCTGGCCAGCTCCACGCTCTGGATCGCTTTCATGGCCGCGCCGGCCGCATCTTCTTCCGCGCCCGCCCAGTCCATGGGCGAACGCGCCGCCCCGGCGGCATAAATGCCGGTGCGCTGCGATTCGTAGGGGAAACAGATGAAGTTGGAATCTGGAAAGCCGTGCCGCAGCACCGGCAGGTCCGGCCCCTGGCGATACGCCAAGTGCAGGATTTCTGTGTTCTCGTGCTGACGCAAACTGGCAACGACAGCTTGCGCTTCTGTCCGTTGCTTCTCGGATTCATTGCGCAGGACCTTGGCCTGCGCGTCATGCAATGTATGGATGGCCTCGCTGTCGGCGGCATTCGGGACCATGCCCGTGGCCAGCACCACCAGGTCTACGTCAATTTCAAACGGCCCCTCGAACAATGTATGTTCCACCCGCACCCGAACCTGGCCGTCTGGCCGCGGTCCTACTCTGGTCACCTCGCCCTTCATAAAAAAAGACCGCGGGTGTTCCTGCACCTTTTGATAGAACTTTTCATACGGACCCGGCGTCATCATGTCCTGATAAATGACGTACACTTCCGCATTCGGGTCCGCCTCATGGAGGTATTCCGCCTGCTGCAGCGTGGCCATGCAGCAAACCGACGAACAGTAAGGCAGGTGGTCGCCGTGGCGCGATCCGGCACACTGAATGAAGAGGGTGCGTTGCGGGGGCTTTTTGTCGGAGGGCCTGCGAATCCGGCCTTCCACCGCCATCCGTTCCGCTTCCAGATTGGTCACCACGTTGGGACTGGAACCGTATCCCAGTTCGCTGAGCCGCGCTGGATCGTATGTCTTCCAACCCGTCGCCATCACAATGGCGCCCACACGGACGGTGACCTGCTGGCTGGAGGTTGCCAGGGTGACATCGAATTGGCCCGGCTGGCCTTCCGTGCGCATGATGTTCGTCCCGGTAAAGACCTGGATGCGCGGGTGCTCCATCACCAGGCGCGCGCGTTCCTTCGCGTCATTGGTGGGGGATGCTGTATACGGCGCTTTGAGTGGCGTGGGCCGCTTCACCTCGGCCAGGCTGCCGCCCAGCCGTTCGTTTTTTTCTACCAGGACAACGTCATAACCGGCCTTCGCGGTCTCCAGTGCGGAGGTCAGGCCCGCAATGCCGCCGCCCACCACCAGAATGGCCTTCGAGACCTCGCCGGTCATCGGCTCCAACGGCTCCATTTTGCCGGCCTTGGCGATGCCCATGCGCAGATAGTCTTCCGCCATGGCCTGGGTCTCGTCGTCGCCCGCCGGATGACTCCACGCCACTCGTTCGCGCAGGTCCACCCGCTCCATTACCATGCGCGGGTCAAACGAGAAAGCATCGGTCTTGGCGCGCGCCGAGCAGGCGGCAATCACCAGTGTGTTGACCGCGCCGCTCTCCAGGTCCTGGTGAAGCAGTGCCGTGCCTTCCGGGCCGCAAAGAAACGGATGCGTGCGGCAAACCGGAGCCTTGCATTCCTTCTCAGCCATGCGGACCAGCGCGTCCATGGCGATTGTTTCGCCGATCCCACAACCGCTGCAAATGTATACACCCAGTTTTTTATCCACGGGGAAGGCCCTCCACCACGCATTGCAAGGCCCGCAGCGCCGCGCCCGTGGCATCGCGAATGCTGGCCGCCACCTCTGTGGGGCGGTGCACACACCCGGCTCCGTACAGCCCCTTGCTTTCGTTGGTCACAAAACCAAATTCGTCCAAGCCAAAGCCGGCTGGCAGTTCCCGCGTATTGGGTACCATGCCGGTGGCCAGCACCACCATGCTGAACCGCGCGGAGGTTTTCTTTCCGGTCAGGACCTCTTCCGCCGTCACGATCAGGTCGCCTGTGGCAGCGTCTTCCTCGACCTTTCCTACCTTGCCCTTGACCAGTCGAACGTTACCGTCCGCGGTCACTTTGTTGCAGAAGTCCTGCAACAGGCCCGGAGTGCGCAGATCGATGTAGAAGATGGTGGTCTTGCATTCGGGAAGCTGGCTGCGCAGATAGGTGGTCTGCTTCAACGAGGCCGAACAGCACACCGCCGAGCAATAAGGCAGATGGTTGGCGTCGCGCGAGCCGGCGCATTGCACAAAGGCCACGGAACGCGGCGGCTGACCATCGGACGGACGAAGAATTTTTCCCTGTGTCGGCCCGGAGAGTGATGCCAGCCGCTCCATCATGACGTTTGTCACCACGTTGCGGCAGCGCCCGAAGCCCAGGTTGGCGATCTTGGCGGCGTCGTAGGACTCCCACCCCGTGGCCGCCACCACGGCCGCCGCGCGCAAGGTCATTTGCTCCGGCCCTTGCTGCAAATCGATGGCGGCGTACTGGCAGGCGTCGACGCATGCATGGCACCCCTCGACGCAGCCCTGCCGATCAATCGCATACCGGGACGGAAAGGCCGTCAAGGATGGCAGATAGGCTGCCTTGGTCCGGGAAAGTCCGCAGTTGATCTCGTCGGTCCGTTCCGCCGGACAGACCTGCGCGCAGGCCCCGCATAACGTGCAGTTGGCGTTAACAAAACGCGGGGCAATTTTCAACGTGGCTTGAAAGTCGCCGGGGACGCCTTCCAGCCGCTCCAGTTTGGCCTGCGTGATGATATGAATGCGGGAGCTTTTCCGGATGCGCTGGAAGTTGATTTCCATGCCGCAGGAGGGAGGACAGAGCTTTGGAAAATACTGGTTGTTACGAACCGCCCGTCCGCCAAGCGTGGGAGACTTTTCAATCAAGGTCACATTGCAGCCAGCCTCGGCCGCCTCGATGGCCGCGGTCATGCCAGCCACGCCACCGCCCAGCACCAGGATGTTCAGCCCTTCGCTTTGCACGGTGTCTGCATTCGTCATGGCTCTTTACTCCCCTGCGGCCGCCGCAACAACGGCCGCTTTTCCAGCTTGTTCGCGAGCCTCTGGACGGAGCTTCATGGTGCGGGCGCCAAAGAGTACGAATTGCAGCCAGTCCATGGCAAAATCCAGCAACTCCTCGTCGTCCACGCGCAGCGCCTCCGCCCGCGCTTCGTCCACGTCAAACAATTTCAAGAAGCGCGACTCGAAGACAAAACGGCGGAAGCGGTCGATATCATAGAAGGCCATGTACGTCATCGCCGCCTTGTTGGGAGGCAGTGCCTCACCCTTCTGCCAGAATTCGTGCAGCATTAGTTTCTTGAACGGGGCCTCCATGGCCTCAAACTGCTCCAGCCCTTGTCCATCCAGCCACTGCCGCACGGTGTGCGTGTTCCCGCATCCGTGTCCGTGACATAAATCTTCTTGCAGCAAAAAATGAAACGGCTGCTCCTGCGGCGTGGCCTGGCGCGGTTCAGCCAGTCCCAGCGGATACATCCTGCAGGCCCAGGGACGATCGCGATAGATGGCGCAGCCGGCTTCGCTGACGAAGGGGCAGCGCAGCGTTTCCGGGTCCATGCGCAGCAGCAGCAGGGGAAGTTTCTGCTCTTTGGTAAACGCCGGGAGCGTATATCTTTCCAGGAACTCCGTCGAATCGATGGCCAGCGCCTTGCGCATGCGCAGTACATCGTACGGGGTCAGGATGATGGACACATTCTGGCAACAGGAGGTAAAGCAGTCCAGGTCGCGGCGACACTGAAAAGGAAAGACCTCGTCCAGTCCGATAGGAGGCAGGTCTTTGGGCCGTTCCGATTGGATCAGTTTTGGTTCAGGCATGGCGGGTCTCCTTGGGCTGGGCAACAATTTGGTCCTTCAATGCCTCGCGTGACCAGACTGGCAAAGGCCCGGTCTCGCCGGTGGTTGGGTCCAGCCGGTGCCGATACGAGGAATGCGCGTTGAAGCGCTCTTCCATCCAGGCCCAGCCGCGAATGAAATACGGACAGTCATCGTTGAAACAGACATATTGAAATTCCCCGCTCCAGCAAGCAAGTTCGGGGTTCGCCCACTGCGCCAGGGGGGCATTGCAGTGCGGGCAACGAATTGGGCTGGCGGAATCCATTTTTCTTATCGGAAAGATCTCGTCTGAAAAAAATGGGGGGCCTTTGGGCCCCCCCAGATAAACCGCTAGCCACCTAATAACTCATGTTCCTTGGCTTGCGGGAAGACGTGGTAGATTGGGCGGGCCATCATTTCCCAATCCTTGGTGGCGGGGTCGAAGCGGCAGTTGGCGAACACATGCCACTTCTCGTCGTCCAACTTTGGCGTGTCGGCGCGGAAGTAATATCCCGGCCAGCGCGTCTCTTCGCGGAACAGTACGGTTCGCACATGAGCCTCGGCCTGCCACATGCGATGAATGTTCTCCCATGCCCGCATCAGTTCATGCAGGTTGGAAGCTCCCAGATTCTGCGAGTCTTCGCGCAGAAAGTCCAACAGCGTCAGCGCTTGTTCCAATTGCGCTTTGTTGGTCTTGAACTGGGCGCTGACGCCGCCCGCATATTCGTCCATGATCTTCTGTAGCCGAAACATGAACATGCGCGGTTTAATGTAATGCGGGTTCACCTCTGTATCCGTGGTGGCGTTCTTGTGTTGTTCAAACGTCTCCATGGGCTTCAGGATTTCCGCAACTGTGGCGTCGATGACGCTCTGCTCCACAGCCGGCATCGTGTTGTTGTCCACAATGAATTTCACTGCGGCCTTGGCGGCGATGCGTCCTTCCGTGTGAGAACCGGAAGAGAACTTATGGCTCGATGCGCCGGAAGCGTCTCCCGCGCAAAACAGCCCCTTCACCGTGGACATGTTGGCGTAACCCCAGAAGTACTTGCTGCGGGTCTCGTCAGTCTGCAAGTCGGACGGACCGCTGACCCAAGCCCCCGAAGCGCCGGAGTGCGAGCCGATGAAGTACGGCTCGGCGGCCGCGATCTCCGAACTCTTCTCCTCGGGCTGGACATTGCTTCCCGCCCACAGGATGGCCTGCGAGATGGTCATGTCCAGGAAGTCTTCCCAAGCCTCGTTCTCCAGGTCCTTCATCTTCTTCTTGTAGGCCTTGGAGTCGTCTTTGAAAGTGTCCGCAATCTTCAGGATCGCCTCCTCGGTACGCATGAAGATGGGACCTTTCCCTTCCATCACGTCCAACATGCCAAGATAGTTGCGCAGGTTGGCCGGGATCGGCTTGACGCGCCCATACGGCAGCCAGTTTTCCAGTTCCGGCTTCCGCGTCACCATGTACTCCTCGCCCATGGCGTTGGTCGCGCGCGACTTGAAGAGCAGGAACCACGCACCGACCGGGCCATAGGCGTCCTTAAACCGGATGGGGATGAAGCGCACTTCCTGGCAGGTCATCTCCGCCCCGGCCTTCAAAGTGAAGTAGGCCGCAGAGCCAGCGTTCCACGGTGGATACCAGGCGCGTCCCAAGCCTTCGCCCGAACTACGCGGCTTAAAGATGTGCACCGCGCCGCCCATCGCGTCCAGCGTGGCCTTGGCCTTGAACACATACACTTTGTTCTCGCGAACGGAGAAGCCAATGGCACCCGCACAGCGGTCCCCATCCATCAGCGGACCGACGATGAAGATGCGCTCGAAGATCTGCCCCACGCCATCCTGGTTGAGCGCGTTCTTGGCCGCCTCGGCCACGATCACCTTGTACGACTCTCCGTTCAGCATGAGTTGCCAGCGGCCTTCATGCACGTAGTTGCCTTGCTCGTCTTTCCAGATGGGCAGACCCCACTTCTCAAACAGGTGAACCGAGGAATCCACGTGCCGCGCGATGTTTGCCACCAGGTCTTCTCGGGTCACGCCCATCAGGTCATTGCGCACATAGTCCACGTAGTCCTTCACCGTGTTCTTTCCGTCTTTCAGGCCGACGTATTGGTTGATGGCCGACAGGCCCATCGCAACAGCTCCAGACCTGTCGATGGCCGCCTTGTCCACCAAGGTGACCTTGAGCCCTTTTTTCCGCGCCCAGTGCGCGGCTTCGACAGCCGCTCCACAGGCTGCCATACCTCCGCCCAGGATGAGCAGGTCAGTTTCAACAATCTGTACATCAAACTTTTCCATGAACGACTCCTTCCTAAGCGTTGCCGTTGAAAGTGAAAATTGCTTTCGTACCCAGAGATGCCGGCTCCGTATACAGCACTGGGCTCTCCAGGTCGCTATCGTCCTCAAAGCCGCCATTCGGGGCTGCAGTCCCTTCCGGGGTACTGCGAATGGGGAATTTGAAGCGCTTCAGGGTCCCATTGCGGAACTTCACTGTCCACAGGATCGAATCGGTGGAGCGTAACGGGGTGACTGCGGCGCCCATGGGAACGAAGTCCGCGTATCCGCGAATTTCTATGGCTTGCGTGGGGCAGATCTTGACGCAGCTGTAACACTCCCAGCACATCGAGACGTCCTGGTTATAGGCCTTCATCGTGCTCTTGTTCAGCACCATCAAGTCATTGGGACAGATATACTGGCAGGCCGTCCTGTCCAGTGCTTTGCACCCGTCACATTTGTCGGGGTTCACGTAACTCGGCATAATCTCTCCTTCCGGTTCCTAACTATTCGCGTAATCCATCTTGTTGTCCGTGACACGAATCACTTGCATGGCGCGTCCATCCTGCCTGTTCGCATTCAGTGCGCCATACTCGTGTCTGTGGGTTAGGTTTCAGTGATTTCACTGCTGAATGGTTCGCTTCTTTCTCGGTCGCTTCGCCGCTCTCTCTGCCGTAACATCCGCAATCGAATGTAGACCGGTTGAGAACTCGCAGCAAGAAAGCTCGCGAATCCATGCGTTGCCAGATTGGTGTGAGGTTTTCAGGCGCGATGAAATCGGCCGTATGCGATGTTGTGAGCGGGCGTAGCTATTGCAATTTCAGCGATTTGGCAGGATGGGAATGAGGCTGTTCTCTGCGATTACTGCGCTCTGCGCGCACCGTGGGAGCAACCGCGAGATTTTCTGGATTTTCTGGATTCGCAATTCGTGTCAATTGCCTGAGGCCGGACGTGGCATTTCGCCGATGCGGCTCAAACTTCCCAGCCGGAATGTCGGTCCCTGGTAGAGGATGTGAGGACATCTCCTTCGGGACTGTAGCGTTCGCGCCGGCACGCAATGCTGTCCTGTGCGCGGGCTCTTCGGGCAGGACTTCCACTTCTCCGCGATTGGCGCAGCGCAGCAGATCGGCGGAGGATAAGGGCTCCGGAATGAGGCCGGCCTCGCAAGCCTCCGGCAGCTCCGCGTACATGCCATCCGCCGGAACGGAGATCACAACCCGCATCCCCTTTGCCCGGTCATCGGAGTTCAAGGCGGCGACCAGATCTTCTGTCTCGCAACGGTTCTCAAGTAAGCGCACATCCACAACTGCCAGCGCGGGACGGAAGAACGCCAGCACTGCCGATGAATCGTATCCGCTGCGCGCATACCGCAAAACCAGATGTTCGTTGGGTCTTTGCGACAGCCGCTGTATCAGTTGCTCGTTGCGAGTAATCACTAAAACATTGGTGGACATACTATGCACTCGCCGGCAGTATGGGCAATCTTCGCAGAGGTCTTTACAAAATGCCTTGTTATGCCCGCTGCCATGCATCGCCAACCGCAGCTGAAAACACATGCTCGCGCGAACGCGATACACAATGCAGCTTTTGCACTTCATGCGGAGGTCTTCACTGAAGTATTCCCAGCAGTGGAGAATGTGCCTGTCTGTCTGGAGCACGGGGAGTGGGTTGGAATGTTCCGGCTCACCCATGCCCGTGAATCGCGCAAGATCGCGCTCGTCGATGCGATAGTGCCCGCCTGGGGTCCGTATCGCGGGTAGTCTGCCCTTTTTGACCCATTTTAAGACTGTGTCGGGCTGAACCGAGCAGCGACGCGCGGCTTTGCCAGTCGTGATGTATTGGGCCGCCACGGCACTATGCCTCCGGGAAGCAATTTGAGTTTGATCCTCTCTCTCGGAAAATGCAACCTCGATGGCAAGAACTAGAGCGATCACCACAGCGAGCTTATGGAAATTATGGGTTTTCGGCAGGCTTTTGTTCTCTAAAAAGTGGGTTTGTTCCCATGTATGAAGGCTACTACTATCGCGGCGGAGTAGTTCGCACAACAAGGAGAGCTATATGAGCAAATTAATTCTTCCGCATGGTGGTCAGTCACTCAAAGTGGTTTTACTCGATGGAGAAGAACGGAAACTAGAAATTAAAAAGGCCGAGCATCTGAAGAAGGTCCCCATGACCTCGCGTGAGACCAGCGACCTCATCATGATGGGCATCGGCGCCTTCACCCCCCTGGATGGTTTCATGGGGCACGACGATTGGAAGGGCTGCTGCGACACCATGTCCATGCCTTCCAAGAACGGTCTGTTCTGGCCCATTCCTATCACGCTTTCGGCGGAAGAAGACTATGCGAAGTCGATCGCGATTGGCGAGGAAATCGCTCTCTGGGACACAGAGACAGATTCCCTGATGGGTACCATGCGGGTCACCGAGAAATACAAAATCGATAAAACGTATGAATGCCAACACGTCTTTCGCACAACGGACGCGAAACATCCTGGCGTACAGAAGGTGATGGAACAGGGATGTATCAATCTCGCCGGTCCCGTCAAGGTTGTGTCGGAGTCCTATTATCCGGAGATGTTTGCGGGTATTTATCAGCGTCCAGCCGAAGCGCGCGCGGAGTTTCAACGGCGTGACTGGACCACCATTGCCGCCTTGCAATTGCGGAATCCCATGCACAATTCGCATGCCTATCTGGCATGGATTGCGGTTGAGGTGTGCGATGGCGTGTATATCCACCAGCTGGTGGGCAAACTGAAGCCGGGAGACATTCCTGCCGACGTGCGCGTCAAGGCGATCGACGCCCTGGTCAACAAATATTTCCGCAAAGAGAGAATTCTTCAGGGCGGTTACCCCATGGAAATGCGTTATGCCGGACCGCGCGAGGCCCTGCTGCACGCCATCTTCCGTCAGAACTATGGCTGCACTCACTTGATTGTCGGACGAGACCATGCCGGCGTGGGAGACTACTACGGCCCATTCGACGCGCAGAAAATCTTCGACGAGATTCCTCACAATGCCCTGCTTCTGCGGCCGCTGTGTATGGATTGGACGTTCTACTGCTACGAATGTGGCAGCATGGCTTCCATGAAGACCTGCCCGCACGAGAGCAAGGCGATTATCGATGACAACGGCAACTACAAAGGTGGCGCGCGCCTGTTGCTTTCAGGAACCTTGCTGCGCAAGCTGATGAGCGAAGGCAAGCCCGTCCCCGCGGAGTTCTCCAAACCGGAAGTCATCGCCATCCTCAAGGAGTACTACGACCACCTCGAGAATAAGGTCAATGTAGAACTACACGGTGCAGCTACGGGCACAAGCACACGCTGACGGCCCCTGCAAGCTCCGATGTCGATCGAAGGCCAGCCGGCGCCGCTGCGTGGCGTCGGCCGGCAGAAAGCGGGGCATCTCCATGTCGGTCGTCACGATTTCCAGAGGATCTTTCAGCGGCGGCAAGATGCTGGCCGAGTGTCTGGCGGCGAAATTGGGCTATCGCACGATCGATCGAGATGTCATCGTCCAACGCGCCGCGGCTCATGGCTTCTCCCAGGATGAGCTTCGAGACGCCCTGGAAAAGCCGCCGGGTTTTCTGGAACGCTTCAGCCACCACCGGTACAAGTATCTGGCTTTGATTCAGGCGGCCCTCACCGAGGAGGTGCGGACCGGAAACGTCATCTATCACGGATTGGCGGGCCATCTGCTCTTGGGAGGTGGCCGTCATATTCTGCGCACCCGACTCATCGCTCCCATGGATTTTCGCATCCGCATGGTGTGCGACCGGCTGAACTACAGCAGGAGTGAGGCGGTCGCATACATCCAGAAAATGGACGAACAGCGACGCAAGTGGGTCAGCTTTCTTTATGGCGTCGATTGGCGGAGCCCATCGCTGTACGACCTCGTCGTCAATCTCGAGCACATGTCGTTGGAGACTGCGTGCGAGATCATTGCAGGAGCCGCGCGGCAGCGGTGCTTCAAGCTGACTCCTGCATGCCGGAGTGCGCTCGAGGCCCGCGCCCTGGCAAGCAAGGTGAGGGCCATGCTGGCCATCGCTCCCCCTACCGAAGGCCTGGAATGCGAGGTCACCGCCGACGACGGAGTTGTCACCATCGCCGGCAAGCTTTCCCAAACGGACCAGCTAGCGGAAGTCCAGCGGATTGCAAAAGCCGTGGCTGGAGTAACCGCTCTCAACCTGGATCAGCTCGCACTTCCTGTGCCCGCGTGATTCTCAGGAAGGCGTCGACCACTAAAGGCGGTCGAACATGCATCTCTATTTACCGATCGCGGGAGTGAGTATCAACCTGTTCCTGGTGATTGCCATTGGCGCAGCGATTGGATTTCTTTCCGGCCTGGTGGGCGTGGGTGGCGGG
>VFSW01005599.1_pt1 | contig 18559 bp, 9 predicted proteins | sample 5358111 | NCBI WGS metagenome assembly VFSW01 (sample SAMN11554181, study PRJNA540505) | mine drainage metagenome | isolation source: sediment from site ElyBrook_90M | place: USA: Ely Copper Mine, Vershire, VT | collected 2017 | reverse complement strand
TCAACTCATACCGAATCTAATCATTAGAACCTTTTCAGGCGGTCGCAGACCTAGGACGATCCTGCCCGACGATCGCTGGTCAATGAGGTCGCAGAAAACAGCGAAATCGCTCGGTATCAAGCTGTGGATCGATGGGCGCAAAAGGAGCCGGACCTGAAATGGAAGCCGGCCCGTTGACTCCCGCTACGGCTTGACAACCTCGATCGAGAGAGTAACAGGCTTATTCGCATCCGCCGTATGCGCGATCAGATCCTTGTGACCAAGGGCTCCGGTCACGGACAACGGGATGGGGACCTTAAGGTCCGTTCTGGTGCCTGTCGGCTGGGCCTTCAAGTTAAGAAGTGTCGTGGCTTCGAAGGAGACGCTCGTGACTGCGGAGAAATCGCACCCGGTAAACGTGATGGTGCGGCTATCCCCTTCGGCGAGGAATGGCGGGTCCGGCGCGGGCGCGCAAGCTGGTCCCGCAGGCAACGCCAGGTCCCAGGCGATCGGCAGGGCGCCGGGCGTATAGAAGCTTCTCGGATCGGGACGCCACGCAAACCTTACGTCTTGCCCGTCGTCCAGTTTCTCAGGAATCGTCATGAGGGCCGTGGTGTCGCTAAGTACTTTGAAGTTGTTGTCCGTAAGCGATAAGGCCTTGTTCGACGTTGTGTAAAGCAAAAGAGTATCCCCGTCATTGTTCGCCTTCAAGTCTTTCAAAGCGTGCAGATCCGTTCCAGTAACAACGTAGTTGTTGCCTGAGTCGCTACCTTTCTTGGTACCGGCGCCGTGACCGGAAGTCAGATTGGAGATAGCTGTGAAGGAAGGGCCGAACCGAATCCTCCCGGTGTAGCTCATGTGTTCCCAGGAGATGTCCCGCACCAGAAACTTCTCTCCGGCGCGGAGGGAATCGGTCGATGCTTGGAAGTGGAAGGTACATGTTGGACCGCATCCGTTGGAGCACTTCCTGTCCAGGTACGGCTTCTCTTTCAAACCGTAGACATCGTCCCCGATGAGCACAAGGGGTCTAGGGACGTCGTCATGCTCCGCGTCTATTCCCGCGCCGAACTTCACCACGAGCTTGACTGCAGAATTGCCGTCCGGGAGTGGAGCGGCCTCCAGAGTCGCTTTCTTGATGTCACATTCGCACGATCCGTCGCGGCTTAGTGGAACCGTGACGGGCACGAGTTGTCCGTCCTCTCCGACGATGTTCATGTCTCCGTTCCGGATGAGATCGCGTGCCGTTGCAAAGAACTGCAGTGTGCGTCCCTCAAAGACGCTCTCAGAGATCGATGATCCGCCAGACATGACCGTCAACCCGGGGGCCAGAAGATTACCTTGCGCAGTTACTTTTAAGATGCCATTTCCGGCGTCCTGCCACGTCACGTTTTTCACGCGGATGGGGTTCACGATGACGATAGGATCGGTCACCCTCGTCCAGTTACAACTGCGGTGGTAGATCGGTCCGGCGACTTGGCGCTTCTCGTCGTACTCCCTCCAGCGTGTCTGAACGTAAACGGCCGCTTCGAGTCCGTCGTCTAGCCCGCCTGGGAGGGCAAGTTGAGCGAAGACCTCACGCGGCCCGGGAGCAACGTAATCGGCGCCGAGCACTGGGCGAAACTGCCAACCAAATGTCAGCGAGCTCCTCATCGAAGCCGGGTTTAGCTTCTCCTCACCAGAAGTCCATTCGTTATCGCAATCGTCGAGTCTTTCCATGTGGAAGAGGGCCTCGAGTCCCGTCAAACTTCGCTCAGGGAAAGGGGGGTGAAGCAGCGGTACCGTCAAATCAGGGTATTCAAGCGCAACGGTGTCCGTATCTTTAGCGAGATACAAGCGGTCCTTCGTTTTTCCGGTCGAGAATCCCGCATTCACGGCCTCCACGACCACGCTCGCTCCAAAGGATTTTTGACGGCTGGTAATCTTTGCGACGTTATAAGTCTTTTGGGACGGCAACAGATTCACGATACTCAAACGCTCAGAGTCCGACGAAAGATACTCTCCGGAGGGCGCGTGAGGAACGATTGCAATCCGTACTTCGGCAATCGCGTGCCGGAACTGGCGCGGGGGCGAGATCGTAATTGGAATTCCGATCGTCGTCTGTCCGCGGTTCGCCACGGCACGGGAATTGCGCAAAAGAACCTGGTCGGATTCCGCGCCCAGGAGTAGCATCTGATAGATCTGGAGTTGCGCATTCAATTGGACTTGCTCGGCCAGCATGTCGGCGCTGGAAACGCTCATGTTGGTGGAGGGAGCGTTGAACGCCGTCGAGGTGGGCGCGGCCGGAATCGCGGGCGAGTATGACTGATTGTTGGTTACGGTCTGCAGCGTGGTAGCCGCCGGCGAAGTGGTCTGAGTGTTCGTCAAACTTACCGGGAGGGATTGTGCCGCGTTCCCGGCCAACGGAACGCAGGTGAGCGTGCCGCCCGCGCCAATTGCGGGGAACGTGCCCGCGGTGCAAACTCCGTTCGTCCCGGTTATGTTTGTCACGGCCACCGGTGTGCACTGGAGGCCCCCGCTTGCGGCGATCGTCGGGATAAATCCGCTCGGACACACTCCGTTCTGTGTTGTGGTTACGGTGCTAGGCGCCGTCCCTGGCACGGGGCCACTTAGTGTGGTCTGAACTGAAGGTGTAGGGGTGGACATTAGTTGGGCCGCGATGTAGGAGGTGTCGCGAGTCACGCCCTGGATGTTTCCGTAGGCCCCGGCAATGGCAGAAGCATTCCAGGGAGAGATCTGGGCAAGTTGCTGCGCCGCGTTATTCCACCGGGTGCGAAGCGCCCACGAATCGAAGATTTTCGGCGCGCCGACCGTGATTCCATTGTCCGACGACTGAGGAAGTTCGAGAACCGGAATCTCGACGTCAACCGAGTCGGGTCGCTTTGATCCCACTAAATATGGCAGCGAATACCGTCGGCACCCCCTCTCGGGCTCGTACACCTCGACGTTGTACGTAGCGGTGTCCCGGCTGCCAAATACACGCCCTGCGTCATCCCGTCGAAGTGGCCTGCCGTTGATGACAACCGTGAGCCCCTGGACACTCTTCGCCGAGCACTTCTTGGCATCCGATCCCGTCTGCGGCTCGCCTAAGTCCAGGGAATCGATCAGCTCCTTCTCAATCTCGAGGCCTTCGTTTGTGGCCCGAAGTCCAATGACCCATCTGCTGGATTTCCCATCGGTGCCTATGTTGAATAGCACCGTCTCGGTGCAATCCGTGCAGTGTTTTGGGTTCTTCGCATAGACGAAAAGAATTAGCCGGCGAGACGTATCGCTTGGATCGAGAAGCTTCACCGGTGAGCCCGCAGGGTAAGGCCGCATGTGATAACGGTCGGAAACAACCCACACCTGCTTTTTCTCTGTCGGCTTGCCCTGTTTCTCTTCAGTCGGCTTCTTCTCGAGAGCTGTGACGTACGCCTTGCCGCTCACAAGAAGATAGGCATTCACCGGCAAAGGCAAGTCAGATTTTGCGCTGCCGGTGGTGCTGGGCTCGATAGTCTGGACGCTAACGAGGCCATTGGAGTCGATGGTGACTTGCTGGCTGCCAAGTATCAGCAGAGTGGACTGGTTCGTCTGGCCGGAAACTCCCAGGGCGAACGTAACGGTTAGAAGCAAGATCCGTGTATTCACGAAGAAACCCTCCCTTTCCCTCCATTCGGAGGAACCAGGGAAAGAGTGACGTACGTCAAGGAAACGTTTCCTTGGCCGGAACAAATTTTTGCCGCGTTCGAGGGTTCAATAAAATCGGGGCTTCGTCCGGTCGAGCATCGGTTTCCAGCCGGAAGGGGCTACACTTGGCTGTAAGCCAGGCTACAAATCGCCTGGCATTCCCGCCTAACCGATCGACAGCGCCTTGTTCGCAGCCACCGGCGCGTCCGTGTAGAAAATCGGGTCCATCCGCTCGGCGACGTCGCCGGAGACCTCCAGAAATTGCCTCCGGTTCTCGATTGGGACGAGCGCGCGCTTCGCCCCGTTCTCCATGGCAAGCTGGCAAGGTTCGACCAGGGTTCGTACGCCTTTGATGTTGCCTTGAATGCTCATGTCGCCCAGGATCACAAGAGCCGGCTGCACTGGCAGGCGTTTCAGCGCGGACAAAATCGCGATCACCAGCGCGACGCCGCATTCGCACGTCACGTGATTCTGGAGCAGGTCGATTGCCTCAACGTGAAAGTCCGTCAGATCGAAGTCGCGAGCGACGCCGAGCTTCGCTTTGTTCGATTGAAGGTAGCCGAACGCCCGTTGAACGGAATCCTTCATCGCGCCGTCGATCCCGCCAGCCATCTTGAGCTTTCCCGTGCCCGCCGAACACCCGGTTTCGATCCGGTAAAGGCCGACCTTTCCGAGATCGTCGACGCTCGCGGCATACACCGATCCCGGCTCCAGCGGGTCGCTCGATATCACATTGCGCCCGCCCTCCTCCGGAATGCCAATGTAGTGCTCCTCGCCCGTCTCCTTGTCGATGTAGCTGAACGAGGTTTGGAAGAACTCGAAAGAGCCCATCTTCTTGAGCTGCTCCTTCACCCGGCGGCGGCCCTCGAGCGCTAACTCGAGCAGATCGCGCAACTCGTCCCGCGATACTTCACCGGCGGGATGGATGAGCTTTACCAGCCCCGCGACGGTCTTCCGCACGGCCTTCACGTCGCGGCTTTTCAACTGCGATCCTAATCCGAAGTAGCGATCCACGATTTCGGTGTAGTTATGACGCCGGAGTTCCCGCAGTGCTTCCGCCACGTAGTCTACGATGAAGCCGTAGCTATTGGTGAACATCGCCACCTGCATTTTCGGAATCTCCCATCCAGGGAGATAGAAGTGGATCCGGTCGAGAAACGCCGTATCCTCGCGGATCACGTCGGGCAGCGGCGCGAACAAGTGCGAGGAGCGAACCATTACGTCCACGGGTTGATTCGTATTGCCGAATAGCGCGATCGAAGCCGATCCGCTCAACTGCTCCTTGCCGCGTGCGAACGTGCCGCTCTCACAATACGTCTTCAAGGTCGTCACGACTTCCTTGGGCATCTTTTGCAGGTCGGCGACCTCGTCGAAGGCCACGGCATCCCAGAGCCCGACGAGCCCGATCCGGTTCGTCGCGATGTTGTAGAACAGATTCGCCACCGTCGTCGGACCCGTGAGCAGGATTCCGTAAGGCGACAGTTGTTGGTATCCGAAGCTCTTTCCGGTCTCGCGCGGACCAAGTTCCACCAGGTTGTAGTTTGGTTCGGCCAGCGGGACCAGGCGCAGGAGATACAGCAGCTTCAGCCGCTTCTCCATCCCGGTCGGCTCGAGCCCGATCGAGCGAATCAGCAGATCGATCCACTCGTCCGCCGTGAGTTGCGCCCGCCCGGCGGTATATTCGCCGAGATCGAAAGCAGCCACCTGAATAGGCCGCAATTGGTCGATCCAGAACGGGCTCCGCTTTCCGGTTGCCTGCTCGTCATACGAGTGGCGAAGCTCAACCTCGCACCAGACGCCATCCACCAGCAGCCGGTCGAACTGCCGTACATACTGATCCGGCACGTGGACGAACTTGTGCCCGAAATTTACGATCTCGGCCCAATACTTGTCGTCGTCGGAAAGGTAGCGGACCTTCACTTTGTCGATGAGCGTGTAACGGCCCTTTTCCTTGACCAACGATTGAACCCGATTCGCCTCATCGGGCCGCACGAAGTTCTCCGCCAGCGTCGAATTGACGATCTTCAGTCCCGCTTCGACGGCTATGGCGTCGTCGGTAGCACAATACTTGCCGAGCAGATACTCCAGTACATAGACGGGCACCGTCGAGCCAAACTTCAGCTTGCGCACCAACTCCTTGCGGACGACCTTCCCCGCGAATATATGGCTAACCTTCCGGTCCAACGCGTCTTGAGGCTCAAATGGCAACCGACACCTCCACGTTTTCGAGCTTCTTCAGCTCCACGCCGGTCGCCGCGTCCAGCACATGAATGCTGAGCGTTCCTCGCGATGGGGCCTTGTCCGTCAGCATGAACGCAACCGTGTTTGCTTCGGTCTCAGTCGGCGCCGTCTCGATCGACCGCAGCGCCACCGCACCCGTAGCCTCGTGGAATCCGTAGGACCCGCTCACGGGAATCGCGCAAACCGCACCGGCCGACCGGACTTCGATTCGCACGTTGGGCCAAGACTCGGCGAACAACCCCTCAGCGCGCGCCTGGATACGGACACTGAGGAATCGGGTGGTGACCTTGGAGCTTCCCAGCGACAATTGCCAGGCCAGTTTCTTCGCTACCTTCACGGCCGCCGCCGCCTTCGGCGTCACAACGATCACCGGCAACAGGATCTCCTGCGGAGAAAGACCGCCATGAAAGTACGCCGTCGGCCCCGCCGTCCGGAAGCCGGCCAGGTTCCAGGGCACGGCCATTTCCAAATCGGACTGGGCGCCGAAGCGCGACACGTCCGTCAGAAGGTAGTTCTGGCTCGCGGCCCCACCTTGGCCGGCCCACACACGCCTGTGGCAAAGCACGGTTTTACCCCCAGGAGGATCGATCTTCTCGCTCTCGGCCAGATCTTCGCCATATAAGTACCCGTGGTCAGCGGTGACCACGAACCTCTCGACGCCTTCCTCGGCCAATTTGCGCAGCGCCAGTCCGAGATGCGTCAAAACCCGGTCCATCTGCTCCCGCGCCGCGGTTGTCTCGTCCTCGCCGCTCTGGTCGATTTCGCGCGAGGTAACGACAACCAGCGCCGGGCGTTCAATGTCCTTCAGCTTGCGCCGGAATCCGCGCGGGTCTTCGAGCTTCAGATCCACCACCGGCACACCGGCGTGGTCCTTCAAGTACGCGATTCGGTCCGCGCGATTCTTGAGAACTTCGCCATGCAGGCTCACCTGCAACTTGGCGCCTCCGCCGATCCGCAGACCGCTCGACGCCAACGGCAGGAGCGCCGCCATGCCGACTTCCGTGATGCTCGGCGCGGTCCCAATCGCCAGATCCATGCGCGTTTCGAAATCGCCGCCCAGGACTTCGGGTAATTCCCGCGCCAGCTCCCACCGCAACGCATCCACCAGGACGTAGGCGGTACGGTGGCCGGCAACCTCCGGCGCGACATACCGCTCGTAAATCTCGGTTTGCCGTAGACGGCCGCTAACGCCGAACCCTTCGGCGCGCCACGCCCGAACGAACTGTTCGGCCAGCTCCCCGGAAACCTCCCGGTGGCGGCGCCGCACGGCATGCACAAGCCGATCCACCTCCGCGGCCGGAGTGGCAAGCGCGAATTCCAGGCTGCTGGCCCGGCGTTCGAAGTTCCGATGCAAAGTGTCGATCTCTGCCCAGTTGGCGTCGCCGGTATAGTGCTCGACGATCTCCACCCAGGAGAACGCACGTGTTTGTAGCGCCTTCTCGATCTCCGCGGCTCGCGCCAGCAATTTGCCCGCCCGCCACACCAGCGCCCATTCGGCCTGTAATTCGGTATCGTGCTCGGCCCAGAAACCTTTCAATCGCGACTCGGCGGTGTGCGCTGCAGCCGGGTCGGCAGGCACCAACGCGGCCACTCGCCGCAGCAGCCGCCGCTCCAGCGACTGAAACGTCGCCACACCTTCCAGCGCGGCATCGGAGAAGTCGATGGAATCCAGGTGAAGCGACCGCGCGACCTCGGAAGCCGCCGCTGGATACGCCTCCGCGAGATCCCGCCGGTTACGCCACTGCCGGGCGAGCTCGGCCGTACGATGAACGGCGAGCGGGCCGGCGCCATGCATCACTCCCGTCATCGAATCGGGAGCGCCGGCGCCTAACGTCTCAATCAGGTCGCAAGTGAGCGCCTGTCGCACCAGCAGCGCGCGCAGCGTGGCGGGAGTGGCATCCTTGTTCACCGGCAGCCCGTACTCGGCGCCCAATACCTGCGCCCAATCGCCGAGCCCGTTGCGTGCAACGAGATCGACGTCGCGCTCCGGTTGCGCCAGGAACTCGAGCGCGGCTTCATCCACAAGAGACGTTCCGAAATGCACCGTCAGCGCCGTCGGCAACGGACCTCCGCCGCTCCCGGCGGCCCACTCCTCGAGTTCGGCCAGCGTCAAATCGCCTTGTTCGATCTGCCAGTCCAGATCCACAAGCCGTGCTTCTGGGACGTGCCCCTTCAATGCCTTGCGCGACACGACGGCCAGCCTGGTGTCACGGCCGCCTGCGACTCCGGGCCGCAGGTCGACGCCGAGGGCGAGCAATTCGGCCAGCGGTTCCTTCGCCTGCTCCCAGGTCACGGGCAAATAGACCACCAGTTTCGGTTCCTCGAAGCCACGGACAAAAGGTTCGGCCTCCAGGCGCAGCTTATAGAAGCTGCCATCGAAGGTGAGCACCCGCTCCTGTCCGGCATTCAGCCTAGCGGCCACGGCTTCATAATGCCGCTCGGGATCGAACCACAACACCAGGCCCTGGTCGCGAACGTACTCCCCAATCAGCTTGTCGATCGCCTCGGTGATCAGTCCCATGTCTTATTCCAAACCGTGCGCGATCCGGTAGCTCTTATTGTCCTTGCACGCCGCCAGCGTCTCCCGTGGCCAGTAGCGCATGGCCGTCTTGGCCCAGGGATACTCGCCGTCCTTCAGTGCTTTCCAGGCTTTGCTCAAGTCCAGCTTCGAGTCGGCCCTCTTCCAGGCCGGAGTCAGCCGGTAGAGTGGCGCGGCGTTCAGCAGAACGCCGTCATCGAACTCTGGCGTCCAACGCGCCGTCGCCGGCTTGCCCTCCGCGTCCTCAATGGCCTCGTTGTTGGTCGCCGTGATGGCTTGGTCGAAGGCTTCCAGATCGGCCAGTTCCGCCGCAAGATCCTCCGCCGCGTCTTTCCATTTCCTCTTCTCGCGGCCCTCGGCGGCCGCTTCCTTCCGGTTGGCGTCTTCCCGCTGCTGGTTCACCTGAAAAATCCTGCCGCCCAGATAGCGCGTCGCTTGTATCTGTGCCAGCGTCTGATCGGTGGCCCGCTCGTGGAATACGTAGACGCTGTAGTTTTGCTTGGGCGATTGAAGCAGCCAGTAAATGGGGCGCTTCCGGTACCGTTTCACGTGGGCCTTGAAGAAAGGCCCAAGCAAATAGCTCGCGAGCGCATCCCGCGGATCGCCATCGCCGCCAACGGCCGTCCGTACAATTCGGCCAGCCTCGGCGTCCGTATGAATCCCTGAGAGGATGTCGAGGACAGGCTGCGCCAGGTCATCGGGATGGTCGCGTTGAACCACCATCAGCCCGCCGGTCTCGCTCAGGTTCTCGATATCGGCCCGGGAAAAGCGGCCCAAGGCAATACCCACGGCGTAACTGACCCAGAGTCGCGCCAGTTCCTCCTTCGTGAGCGACGCTTCCTCCGCTTCGGCAACTTCCTCGCCGCTGTCTGTCTCCGCGGTTTCGGTCTCCTCATCCCCCTTCGGAGCCGATGCAAGTTCATCTTCAATGGCCCGGCGATCTTCTGGGGATATTTCGTAGAGCCGGTAAACCTCCTCGTCGATTTCTTTCTCGAGCGCTGCCAACTCTCGATGCCGAGCGGTGACCCGCTCGACGCCATTCGGCCAAGCCGGTGGAGCGATGAAGTCGTAGGTGGTTTCGTCGTCTTCGCTGTCGCCGCGCGCTAGGGCGACGGCTTGGTCCACGAGATCCCGCAAGGGACCACTGGATTGCTTCGGAACGGGTAGACGGGCAAGGTCGCCGGCCTGGAAGTTAACGGTCGGGTTGATGAGCTTGAGAGCGAACTGCGCGAACGTGGAATTCAAAAGGGCCAGAACGAGCGGGATGTCGCCCGGGAACAACGAAGAACCTGCCACATCAAAGATGAATCCCCCGGGCGAAAGCCGCGCACTGAATGCCCCTGCCGTCAGGTACGAGTAAGTCACCCCGCGGCGAAACATGAGCGGGAGGTTTTGCAGATAGCGCGACCAGTGCTTGCCCCCATTGCGAATGACGGCGTAGGCTTTGATCTCTGAACCGTCATGCAGCCAGTTCACAGCGCGCTCCTGGTTGCCGTACCATCGCTTGAAGCTGCCGCCCTTCATGTATGGGAACCACCTGGAGCTGGATCGGGCGGCATCGTCGATACTCGTTCGGTGCCTATCTATCGCCTGTAGCCCAGTCTCCCACCAGCAGCGCAGGAACCTCTCGTTGTCACCCGTGTTCTGCCCCACACCAGGCTTCCCAAGCGACTCCAGCGACCGTAGTGAAAGGAACAGGCGCCTCAGCCCTGGCGTGATCCAATACACCCACGGACTTCCGGGGATGGCTGCAAAATCGCCTTGCCGATATTCGTAGACGCGGGAATCCGGCTGGCCGGCGCGGCGGCGGGCGAGCGCCTGCTCGAAGGCGGACCGCTTCGACTCCGCATCCGGTTCCTTCACCAATCGGAAGTAGACGCCCCGCGCTTCCCGCCGCTCCATCTCCAACTGCTCCCGCCGCAGCACGAACGCCGTGGTCTGGAGGGTTCCAGGGTTTCCGACCGCAAATAGCCCAGGCCCATAATGCGCGACTGTCTCGATGGCGGCGTTGTCACCGAGCATGGCTCGGAGTTTCTCGTAGCTGCTAATGAACATGAAGGAGTGCATCGTCAACATGCCCATCACGCCGGAATCCGAGGTCAGCTCCAAACACCGCTGGATGAACGCCGCGTACAAGTCCCCTTTGGCGTCCTTGTAGTTGGTCTTCATGAAGCGGCTCATGTCGGGGTTCATTTTGCGTGCCGAAACGTAGGGCGGGTTGGTGAAGACAACGTCGTATCGGCGCTCCAGCACTTCCAGGAGGCGCAACCCCTTGCCCGTCTCGTGGGCAAAGTAGGACTCGTCCACGCCCTCTGCACGCCTCTTCTCGACGTACGCATCGATTGCTTGCCGCAACCGGCCACTCTGGAAATTTTGGAAGTGCTTGTCCAGCCGGACCAGCGAGCCCATCATGCTGGCTTCCTCAAGGCTATCGAGGAACTTCACAAACAGCTCGCGCGTGAATCCGCCGGGAAGCGCCATTTCCCTGGCGATCCTATCGAGGTGCTGCCCGCGAAAGATGGCAACGTCCGCGCAGGCCAAGTTGCTCTCCGTCAGAGTGGCCATCTTGTCTGCGCTCTTTGCCTTCAAATAGAGGGCGAGCGCGGCCAGTTGTACCGCTCGCAGATCGATATCTATGCCGAAGAGATTGTTGGCGAGGATCGCCGCCGGGATCTCCGACTCACTCGCCACGGAAGGCTGAACTGGCCAGCCCGGCTTCCCCGCGTTGGCCACTTCCTCTCGGTACATCCGGGCCAGCAGGTCGAATGCGACGAGACCGAAGTGCATGGCGCCTGTCGCGGGATCGAGCACTCGGATCTCTTTCACCGGCTTCAACGCCGCAGCGGGCGGGCTTGCCGGCAAAGGAGCCAAGTACGCACAACTCTCCAGAATCCGACTATCGGGGTGCATGGACAGCCAGAGCCGGCCCAGAGTGTTGTGGACCAGAAAGCGGACGGTCGGGCGCGGTGTAAAGAGTTGGGTGACTGAGGGGATGTCCTCCTTCGAAAACTTCTTGCCACTCAGCCGCGCCTCCGCGAAGGCAGCCTCAAGTTCCTCCGAATTGAAGTACTGATACACCCACCCGACGGTCTCCTCGTTGCCCGCTACCCAATCGTCCTTACGCTCGTCGGCGTTCAGCGAGTCGATCAGTTCCTTCAGCACGCCCGGCCGCGGGAACAGCAGGCTGGGCACGTTGTCGGGATCGAAAAGCACCTTGATCTCTTTGGCCAGTTCGCCGCACTGCCAAAGCAGAAAATGCCGGTAAGCACGGTCCCGCGGCGCTTCCCCATATCCGTCCCGGTCGTTGGGGCTGTCTCCTCGGTTGTAAAGCGCTTCCTCTTCTGCCTGCCAGCCAAGCCACATCTTAAATCCGTTGGCTTCATGGCGCCGCGCCAGCGGACTCCGGATCAAGCCGCGCGCCTCCATCAGCTTGAACGCCACCAGGCGGTTGAGATGCGTGAATGCGGTCTCCTTGATCAACTTCGCCACGGCTTCTTCGCGCTTCAGCCCGGCGTCCACTTCGTCGTCGAGCAGTTTCTCGATGCGGCCCCGGTTGGCTTGCACCTCGCCGGAGGTCCCAATCAGATGCCCCGTGGGGATCGACAACCGGGCGCCGGTCGTCCTGTCAAGCCGGTAAACCTGTTCAAGAAGGTCGCCCGCTTCCTTCGATAACAGTCCCCGGGCCCAGAGCGTGAACGAGCGGAGGTCAGACATGAGCGTTGGCCTCCTGGTGGGCGGTAAGTTCCGCGCGGTGCAGCGCCATGCGCGCGGTCACGAGTTCGTCAAAGCCGAGGCACACGTGCTTGATAGTATCGACGGCCTGTTGCGTCCAGGCGAAGGCGATAGATTGTTTTTCAAGGGCGCCTTCCAGGTTCCGGTCCGCTTTATGGACAATGGCGTTGCGCCGTTCGATCGCGTCGCTGACGGTCTTGGTCAGGTCTTTGCGTTCCTTCTGCAGATGGGCGGCCAACGAGTTCCAAGGATCGTCGACACCCAGCAGAAGGCCGACCGTCTTGAGCCCAGCGACGGAACCCAGGTTCTTCTTCTGCACGAACGTGACGATCTTGTTGCGGAGAAACACCGCGCGGTCGGATTGGTTCAGCAGGCGGAAAGCTTCGTTGATTCCGAGGGAAAGACCATCGAAGTACTTCGCGACATCCCCGTCGGTAGGGAAGAAGTCCTGCTGCCGGACTTCGATGACGGTAAGTATGTGTTCCGCCAGGAGCGTGGACAAATAGGTTTCGTATGCCGTGCATCCGGAAACCACGGCCTGGCGAAGAAGGTTCTGAAGGGACTGGGGTCTGAGTTGCGCGCCGGGAAGATTTGCGCTCTCCCGGATGCAGCCCAGGAAGATCCCGTTGACGATGAGCTGAATCTGTTCGTCCTTTTCGCATGCCAGCAGGCCGCGAAGTGAGGTCACCATCTCGCCGTCGGTCTTGAGTCCGTCGTTCTCCAACAGCCGGTAGACCTGCGTGAGCAGTTCCGCCATCCGGAAGCTGTCCTCGAAAACCTGCTTGGGCGTCATTGGTTTACTCCCAAAGCACGCGACGTTTCAGCTCGCGCAGGGCGTAGAGCTTTTGTCGCAGCTTTTCGAGTGCTTCGTCAATCTCCGCGTCCGTGAAGTCGGCGAGAGGTTGCGTTTTCGGCAGAAAGTCCCCCAGTCGAACCACTTCGACCGCATCCTTGGCCTCAATCTCCGAGCCGCGAAGCTCGGCCAGGCGGCCAAGGGCGCCCGCACGAAGCGAGGGGAGCAGTTCAAGATCGTCTTCGAGCGTTGCGAGCGTCGCGCCGGTAATACGGTCAGCGGCGGGAAAAGAGGGTAGATCGAAGGCTTCAACTGCCCGGCGGAGAAGCTGCGCCAGCGCCGGTTCAGCCTCTCCGGGTTCGAGCGCTCGAAAGTCGGCATGGTCCCGAATCGACAGAATCGCTTGCCGGTACTCCTCGAGACGCTGCCGGTGACGTTCTGTGTAACGCTCCCGGTAGGCGGCCTCGATCGCCTCAACCGCCTGGGCGAGGTCCTTCACGCGGTCAGGCAATTTCGCATCCGACAACGCCTCGGAGACGACGCGGGTTTCCGGAATCTCCCGGCCGAGGGATCGCGCGAGCATCGGCGCCTGGCCCTGAAGCACGGACCGCGCCCGGCGAACGGTCTCGACGTTGACGTCCGTCAGAAAGGTGCGGATGCGCTCGGCTTCCCTGCGTTGCTCCCGCAGGGTTCTCCCTTCACCGGCAAGCACTCGAACGCAGTCGTCGGACTGGCTGGAGATGACGGCATCGAGGCTTGCTACCCATTCCGACAGCGGTTCCACGACGGGAAGATCGTGGGCGCGCGCCTTAGCAAGGGCGGGAAGCATCTGCTCTCGCTCTGTGCGCGCCAGTTTCTGGAACTCGTTCGCGATGGCCGATTCTTCCACATCGACTTCGCGGCCCAACATGGCTTCCAGCTCCTGCACCGCCTTGGTGAGCGTCTTCAAGTCAATCGACTCGCGAGAAGAAAACGTTGCGGATCGGAACGCCGGGTTGGTCCTGAATGCCGCGCGTGCCTGCGGGTCCTGATAGTTGCGGTAGCGGCGGCCCTGATGAGTGACTTCGATCGCGCCGGCGCGGAACAGCACCGCTACAACGACGTGTACGATGTCCGCGGACCAGCCGTAGCCCAAACCGCCGAAGTGGTCCTCCAGAACCGCGCCAGTCACCTTGTTGCCGTAGGACTGCTCACGCTTCAAGTAATCCAGAATCTCCTGGGCCGTCGCCGCTTTCGGATTCGGAACGAGGCGCCCGCCACCTTCGGCTTTCGTCACCAAACCGAGGCCCTTGTCGCCTTCGTGAAATAAGGGCGGCAGATTGCTGAGATTGGCTTGCTTCAGGAACTCTTCCGCGTCCTCTGCCCGTACGTCACGCGAGCCCATCTCGAGCTTCGGGTACAACTCCGGAATCGCTTTCTCCGCGAGCCTGCGGATCATCGAAGCGAGATCCTTGCCGAGACTGCTCGCGTCGTATCGCAGACCGCGGAAGAAGCCGGTCCCCGGCTCCAAATCCGCCTGCAGTTTGGATTGCAGTTGTGCTCTCAGCCGGTCTCGCGCCGAGTATTCGGAGTGCAGCAACACCTTCTCGCCATCGCGAAGCTGCTGCTGGGACGCGACGTGGTCGTACTTGGCGATCATTCGCTGCGAGGCGTGCAGGTCGGCGATCACGGTCTCCGTCTCAGGTCCGATCTCGAATACCCAATGAACGGCATCCTTATTGCCAGACTCGAGGCTGGCCGTGCTTACCGCGTCACACCGCTTCTTAAAATTCTCGCTTTCGCCGCTGAGATGAACCGGAATGCGTGCGGACCTCCCGGCGGCGACAACTACCTGGCCGTCGAGAGTTATCGGCAAGTCAAAGCTCCGCAGATTGTTGTAGTTGATCTTGAGCACTTTGGCGGCGTCAAAAATGTCTTTGACCGCCGTGCGGAGAATTTCGGCCCGTTCGTTGCGGTTCGGCGCGGCGTAGCCTCGCTTCTCCTGCTCCCAGTTCTTCTCCTGGGCGGTCTGCAACTTCCATCCGTCTTCCGTTTCCCGGACGAACTGCGATTCCTTCAGACGCTCCAGAATCGCCGCGACCGCGACGGCCGGAGGAGCCTCGGAGACGTGTTGCACGAGCAACGCCGCGATATTCTTCGTTGTGCGGGGCAGGTCCGTCCTGGCGAATTCCATCAGGCATACGGCCTTGGCGACCCGCGAAGCCACACCGGGATGATTCTTGTCTTGATCATGACGTTGTTTGATGTCGAGGATGTCCTTCTGCTTCTCGGAAGGGATGTTTCCCTCAACCAGTTCGTAAATTCTGTCGATGCTCACTATGGCGCCGACGGCTTGATCCGCGAGGCGTGTCCGGTCCGAAACGAGCATCTCGAAGGACTGCTTGATGATCGTGCGGTTACTGCCGCCGAGGTGCTTCGGTGCGCTCGGCTGTAGCCGGATGCCGGTCATGATGTCGATCGATAGATCGATGAGGTGCGGCAGGTACGGATAGAATTGGACAAATTGCTCCTCATCGAACTCCGTTCGCCGCGAGGAGCGCTCGAGTTTCACGCTTTGGATCAGCATCGCGCCCGAGTCCCGAAATAGCTTTCTGAGGATCGGTTCCTGGCTCGTCCTCTTGCGCAACACGCGGCGCGTGGCCACTTCGCGAATATCGGCGGGAGATAAGTCGATTTGGTACTTGAAGCGATCCTGCAGCTTCGGTAGGTCGATTCGGCTGGCGGCCAGATAAGTATAAACCTCCTGGAGTTTCTCTTGCGAGGTGACAACGATCCAGGCCGGCCCTGGGATTTTCTTGGCCTTCAGCCGCTCGAGACTTTCCTTGCCGAATTGTTCGACGATGGCGCGCAGATTCTCGAGATGCTCGCCGCCACATGCAACGTATTGGCCCATTTCGTCGACGATGAAGGCAAGGGCTTTCCCAGGCCGGCGCACCGCACAAAGGTCAAACGAACGCTCGACGATTGTCTTTACGGTCAACCCGCGCGACGGCCGGCTCTTTACGACTCCGAGCCACGTTTCTGTCGAGCTATAGGTCTTAGGGTCGAGCTGATGAAGCAGAGCGCTCGTGCGTGCGAATTTCTGGTTCCCTTTCCGGATCTTCCGCCAATCTTCTTTGTACTCGCGGCTGCACAGTTCCCGAAAGGCAATTAGGTTTCCTTCGGCCTCGAGCTCAATTTCAAGCTCCGAGATGTCGTAGTCTTCGGCGTAGTCGAGGTTTCGCAACAGAACCCGGTACATCACCTCCGCAATCGGCTCGGCTTTGGTCTGGACCGACAAGTCAACCTGCACGTCGAACATGAAAACCTCGTAAGGAACGCGCTGGTTTAAGAATTGAACGTATTCCGTAATTCGCCTCGAATCGGTTTGCTTCAGAAACAGCTCGCTTGCCGGCGTTCGCTCCACAGTACGATTTGTCAGCACATAGCCGAGGTTCTTGGCGAATGAAGACTTGCCGGAGCCGAAGAATCCGGAGATCCAGACGCCGACGCCTTCGTTCGGCGATGACGGTCCCTCCGCCATGGCTCGAAACAGCCTCTCATATTCCGCCTTGATGCGGCTGGTCGCGACGTATTCGGTCAGCTCGGTGTAGACCGTTGCTTCGTCACTATTGTTGACCTTGATGATTTCTTCAATAGGTCTCGAAAAATCGCGGTCCAGAAGGTCGGCGATCTTGGTCATGAATCTCTCCCGTAGATCTTGACGCGGTAACTGCCCAGCGCTTGGTCATCGGAGCGCAAATTCATATAATTCAGCGAGTGGCTCCATGTTCCCGGATAAAACAGCACCGTAGGCGTGCGGAAACCGCGGTGGAGTTGCTCAAACAAGGACGAGATGCGATAGGCGCCAGGCGCAAAGACCGTTGCGTGAATAAGAAACAGAGCCCGCGTGTTGGGGGGCAACGTGGATTCTTCCTCCCGCAACAGCTCGCACAAGGGGCGGAAGTCGGCATCGGAGAGATATTGATTCACCTGGCGCTCAGCCACGGAAAACGAGTGATCCCGTTCGAGCGCGATCAAGCCGCTCACATCCTCCGATTCCTGGATGGAGCGCCAAAATAACGCAGCCAGCGAAATCGTGGCAACGCCTTGGTGACACTCGTTTTCGATTTGTGTGGCAAGCAACTGAATCTTCCGGCGAACGGTCCATTCCGATTCTTCGGGATGGAGGGGGTCGTAACGGAAGATGGCGAACGGGAGTTCGCGCGTCATCACAAAGGACGGCGGGTCGGCCAGCAGATCCGCCTTCAGAAGCGCGATTCTATCGTCCAAGGACAACATGCGCGTACTCCTCCCATGTGCATGCGGGAAAGGAAAGATTAACCAGACTCCCGGCGGCGTGGTATTCCAAAAGGCGTTGCTGGTGTGCTTCGAAGAGGAGATGCTCTACGTCACCGGGGGCGAGCAGAAAGAGCTTCCAATCCCGGTGATAGAGGATGCTCCGACCCGCTACGCCCGATTGGTGCAGGCAGAAGCCGATGTAGGCGAAGGACGGCAATGGCAAAGGCGGAGTCGCAATCTGCTTGCGGGCGCGGCCCTCAAGTACGCCGAAGTCTCGCAGGGCTGCCAAGATGGCTCGCGTGACCTTGATGGTGACGACCTCGGACCAGCCGCAGCCTTTCGATTCGATCCACGCCGCGGCCTCGCTGACATTGACTGCTCGAAGCCCATTCGCACGCAGGTTCGAGAGGTACTCGATGCAAAAGTCATAGACCAGCGGCTCGGCTAACGCGGTGAGCCAGAAGTAGACCGGGCGAACGAGCGATGGCGGGGCTTCCAAATCCTCGAGTGGGCGAAGAAGCCTCCAGGCATTTCGGATCGGCCCTTCGACGAAACGCGGGACAAAGATACGATTAAGTACGTCGCCCGCACGGGCGCGCGTCGCCTTGTTGAGAGGGTTGGCTTTGATGATTTCGGCTTTGTTCCGCTCCGGAGGCGCGTCGTTCCACAGACGCACCAACTGCCGCATCTCCTCGATCATCGCGCCACCCTTTTGAATTCGGCTCGTGTAGCGAGGTGGACTTGGCATTGTGCTGGATCGGGGCACGGACAATTTTCACCGAAGGGTGCGAAACGCCGAGCGGATGGGCGAAGCTCCGGTCTGTCCGTCAAACTCTTGATTCTACGCCATCATCGAAGACCCAAGGATTCGGGGCTGTTTCTGTGCCGCGGCGTTCCGCCGTCGAGCCGGAATCGTTGTTTACCTTGGGGGGCCTGGCGGCGCTTGGTTCAAAGCGAATGAGCAGGCGTGACCCGGTCGCCTTCGCCAGCCGCTCGAGCGTCCGCATGGACGGCCGCGTCCGGCCGCTTTCAAGCCGTGCCACAACAGGTTGCGTGGTCCCCATCTTCCGGGCCAGTTCCTTCTGCGTGAGGCCGGCGCGGCTCCGCACATCGATCACCGCGGACGCGAGGGCGAACTCGTCCTCGAGAGCCTCGTAGGCCTTCTTGTACTTCGGCTCCTTTAGCCATCTCTTGTGCATGTCGGCAATGCGCGCCATTGCTATACCTCCCTCATTGAACCGTTTTCGCGCGAGAAAGCGCCATCTCAATTTCGCGCCGCGGCGTCTTCTCCGTTTTCTTGACGAAGACCCGCAGTATGACTAGGCGCCGCC
>VFSW01005598.1_pt1 | contig 18560 bp, 13 predicted proteins | sample 5358111 | NCBI WGS metagenome assembly VFSW01 (sample SAMN11554181, study PRJNA540505) | mine drainage metagenome | isolation source: sediment from site ElyBrook_90M | place: USA: Ely Copper Mine, Vershire, VT | collected 2017 | reverse complement strand
GCGCCAGTTCGCTTTTGGCCTCGACGGTGACGAAGACCTTGCCAGCGCCATCGGCCGCGGCAAACTCGAGCTTGCCGCCGACCGGGATGGTGCCCGCGACTTTGCCGGTGGCTGCATCGATCGCGGTGATATCACCGCTTTGGCCGTTCATGGCGAAGACGCGCTTCGACGCGGGATCGTAAATAATGGCATCGGGATTCTTGCCCGCTTGCACCTGACCGATGACGGCCAGCGATTTGAGATCGAAGATGGTGACCGTGCCGGCGGCGCCATTGGAGGTGAATCCGCGGCCCAGTTCCGGCGCGAGGGCGATGCCGTGGACACCGGCGGTGTTGGGAATTTCGCCAACAATCTTTTCCGAATCCACATTCAGAACGACCACCTTGGTGCCCCGCGAGATGAACAGGCGGCGGGTGGGCGAATCCAGCGTGAGATAGTCCCAGAAGCCATCGCCGCCCACATGGATCTTCTTGAGCAGGTGGTAGCCGGAGGGGCCTGCCGAAGCCGCCGCTGCGGGTTTGGCCGATGCGCGGCTCGCGCCGCCCGCGCCGGCTGCTACAACGAGGGCCGCGATCACGATCGCGAGATTTCCCGAAATCGAACAACGCTGCGTCTTCATGTAATCCTCCTAAAAACCTGCTGTAATCACCTCATAAGAAGGCTTGCGGCGCAACTGGAATCCACGTCCCCAGCGGCCAAGGCCGCGTAGATTTCGCGGCAGTCGTGGCACGGCTCCGACGGCTGTCCGGGACGCACACGGCGCGCTAAAGCCGTGCCCTGACGCAAGAACCAAGGCTGCGACACGGACTGCCTCACCAGCTGACGACGCCAATATTTTCGCGGCCGGTTAATGATTCCTCTTTTCTGGCGGGCCGACAGTCACGTAGGGCCGGAGCTTTTCGAGTTTGTTGGCGGAGATGCCGCGGACCGCGAGCAAATCCTCGACGCGGCGGAAGCGTCCGCTCTTCGCGCGGAACTGGACAATGGCCGTGGCCGTGACCGGACCGATTCCGGGCAATTGTTCGAGTTCCTTGACGGTAGCTGCATTCAAATCAACCGGATGGGCGGGCGGCGTTTTCTTGGCAAGCGAGGCGCCCGCCAGCGCCAGGCACAGCAGGGTGCCGCAGATCAGTATGCTTCGCCGCATCGTGGGGAAGAGCATATTCGTTCTTCGATCTGGACCAAAGAGAAATTCTTCGTCCGGCAACTTGCTCCTGTGGCGTCTTCCACATTTGCTGCCAGGGTCTGCGAGCCTCTGAGCGGCAACCTCTCGAAGCACATCTTGAGTCGGTTTTCCCGCGAGCAGGCTGGAGTGTGGATGAGTTTACCGCCGCTTCGAGTTCAGAACTAGTCGTTCACGATTATGCTGCGGAGCCCGCTGTGGACCGTCATGACTCTCGTGTTGTATTCGACAAAGCCGAGCTTCCTGAACTTATTCATGAAAAGATTGATCCGCGACCGGGTGGTGCCGACCATTTGCGCCAAGTGTTCCTGGCTGATCCCGGGAACCACAGTTTCGGTCCTGCTTTCCTTGCCAAAATGGGACAGCAGCATGAGAATGCGAGCCAGGCGCTTCTCGGTAGAGTTAAAAAGCTGGTCCACGAGATCCGCTTCGTATCGGATGCTGCGGGAAAGCAGATGCATGACTAACATTTCCGCGAATGCCAGCTTTTCGTGGAGCATTTGCGCCATGACCGGCTTCTCAACCCTGGCAAGAGTGCAATCTCCCTCTGAAATAGCCGTCGCCATGCGCAACGGCTGGCCTGCCAGGCATCCTTCACCGAAGAGCTCACCGGGGCCCAGAGTGCCGACAATCGCTTCCTTGCCTTCGAAGGATGTAACCGCGAGCTTCACCTTGCCCCGCAGGAGAAAGAGCACGGAATCCGCAGCCGCTCCTTGTACGAAGATGGTGTCGTCCGCACCGTATTCTAAAACGGTTTTACCCCTGGTGATTCCAGCCAGCAGTGTTTCCCAATCGGCAGTCGGACGTTTCTTGTCCGCAGCCACGGGCGCGATCTTCTTATCGACAGGCAAGCTCTTCCTCCGAGCCATCATCACCGTATTCCCCATTACCGACGCCTGCTGACTACCGGAGGCGAGCCGGGGCGCCACTAGCGTTGGTTCCCTAAAGGTCCTTTTCGCGCATTCCGCCATCGATCACTCCCGTATTTTCAGGTCCAGTCCGAAGAGCACTTTGTTTTGATCCGACAGGTCCCCAATGAGCCTTCGCAGCGGGCGCGGGAGCCGTTTAATGAGCGTGGGCACCGCCACAATCTGCTCGTCTCTGGCCAGATTCGCCTGCCGGCAAAGATCGATGATTTTCAGCTTATAGCGGCCATTCAAGTGTTGTTCGCAAACCTGCTTGATATTCTTTACAGCCAGCATCGATTTCAACGTGGAACCGTTGATGTATAAACGCAAGACGTACTTTGCTTGAAGGGAATGCGGCCCAGGCAGCTCCATCTTCCCGGGCGATCTGGTTTTCCGCTTTCCCTCGGCGCCGGTCTTTCTCGGGGGCTTTTTCATGTGGAGCTTTCTGTGCTTGGTCAGACCACCGGTTGCAGGGCCAAGCCAATCAACGTCCGCTCCGTGTCCGACAGGTCTCCAATAATCTTTCGGACGGGACCCGGAAGATCTCGCACCAGGGTCGGAACTGCCACGATCTGGTCGCCGCGCGCCATTTCCGGATTCTCCAAAAGATCGATCACTTCGATCCGATAGCGGCCCTTCAAGTGCTTTTCACACAGCAGCCGGAGGTTGGCAAAGGCGCGAATCGATTTCGGAGTCTGGCCCGCCACGTAGAGCCGCAGCTTCCAAAACTCCGGATTCTGGGGCTCCGGTTTGCGAGGCCGCGGCCGAGTTCTCGTCTTGGTTTTCGACATTTAGCGTTTCCGCGCGGCGGGCGCGCCCCCCGCCTTCTTGTAGGCGGAGGTGTCCGCTTCCCGGCTCCGCACCATCTGCCCGCGGTCCTGCAACACTTCCTCGGCGAGCAATTTCGATTCGGAGATGCTCTGTTGAATGATTTCTTCCTCCACTTCAAACTCCGCCCGGAGCATGGTCATGCGGGCCTCAAAGATCTGGCGCTTGCGCTCCAGTTCGCGCCGGCGGGTCTCCTGTTCCTGCTGGCGGATCGTGACCACTGCTTTCTCGCGCCCCTCCTGCGACACGCGGGCAGAACCGGTCAGCACGCCCTCGGGTCCCAGGTACACGTCCAGCATTCGGAGGCCGTCGTTGGTGAGCAGGAATTCGCGAATCTGGTTGGAATGTTCCATGCCTCGCGATTTCAGCACGTAGAGCGCGCGGTTTCGCTCTCCTCCGACCTCAATGGCTTTCAGCAAAAGCCATGTGTCCATGAGGGAGGAGACGTCGGCCTCGCTGGCCTCCAGCGAGCCGCCCGACGCAGTTAAACTGGTGAAAATCGAGGTGATCCCCTTGGTCTTCAGAAAATCGACCAGCCGCGTGAGCATGGACCGCACTTCGTTCAGGGTGCTGACCATCAGCAGGTTGGTAATCGGGTCCACCACTACGATGGCGGGCTGGAAGCTCGAGATTCTTTTGTGGGTCGCGAGCAGGACTTCTTCGATTCCCCCGTAGGTGGGGCGCGCCGCATGGAATTGCAGGAGTCCGTTGCGGATCCATGGCTCCAGATCGATGCCGATCGAGCGCATATTGCGGACGACCTGCCGGGGTGATTCCTCGAACGCGAAATACAAACAGCGCTCGCCCCGGCGGCAGGCCGCATCCACGAAATGCGCCGCCACGCTCGTTTTACCGGTTCCCGAAGTGCCGGACAGCAGAATGCTGCTGCCCCGATAAAAGCCCTTGCCGCCCATCATGCCATCCAAGCGGTCAATGCCGGTCGAGACTCGCATGGCGGACGCCGCATGGTCCAGGCCCAGCGAGGAGATCGGCAGGACGGAAATGCCGTGTTCATCAATGAGAAACGGATACTCGTTCGTGCCGTGGGTCGATCCCCGGTACTTCACGACGCGCAGGCGCCGGGTCGAGATTTCCTCCCGAATACGGTGGTCCAGGACGATCACGCAGTCCGACACGAACTCCTCGATGCCGTGCCGGGTCAGCTTATCCGGCCTGTCCCGCTCGGCGGTAATGACTGTGGTCAATCCTTTTTGCTTGAGCCAATCGAACAGGCGGCGGATTTCGGCGCGCAAAATACCTGGATTGGGCATCTCGCCGAAGAGCGCTTCAATGGTGTCCAGGACGATTCGCCGTGCCCCCACCCTCTGGACAGCGTCGGCAATTCGAATGAAAAGTCCATCGAGGTCATACTCCCCGGTTTCCGCAATCTCGCTTCGCGAGATGTGCACGTGGTCCAGGAACAGCTTCTTCTCGGCCACCAGGCGGTCCAGGTCGAAACCCAGCGAAGCGGCGTTTTGGGTCAGGTCCGGGATCGTTTCCTCGAACGATATGAACACGCCGGGTTCGTCGTATTGCGTGGCGCCACGAACCAGAAACTCCAGTCCGAATAGTGTCTTTCCGGAACCCGCGCCTCCACTGCCAAGAGTGGGACGCCCGGTTGGCAACCCTCCCCCCGTGATTTCGTCGAACCCTTGGATTCCGGTCGACACTTTCGGCAGCGTTTTGGAAGATGGTTGTCTTGCTTTCTGCTTTTGTGTCATTCGTTTTGTCCTGTGTTTTGTCCTGGCCCGGACGGCCTACGGCGGGTGGCAATGGCGGCGTTATGGTCCTTCCTCGCCTGGTCGCCCTTGCCAAAGCGGGTCCCAGGGAGCCACCGGTTCCCTTCGCCATAGACTGCTTTGCTGAAAAAGCAGTTGCGGATTGATGGAAGACTTTACCAGAACATGCTGGCGCTTTACGGTGGATGCCGCAGAAGTGGAAGCGGAGGCAACGGCAGTTTGGAGTTTCCCCGCTTAACCAGCGCCATTCGCCCCGCGGCTGGATCTATTTCTGGATCGCGTACGGAGCTTGCCAGGCGCGGCTTCGCCATTTCTTTCTTGACGCTCGCAAGCGTGGCTTCGCCCAATTCTTTCCTGGATTTCTTCTTCATACCAAATCCATGATGACATCGACACCGAACAAAAACAGTCCGCTTTAGCACACTGCCGACAATCCGCGACGGACACCGCCATTCTTGGGTCGGGCGCCCCGTCCGCGCGCCCCGGCCAAAGGGAAGGCTCGGACTGAAGCCCCCGCAGTGGTTCGCCAACGCCAATTGGAGCTAGTACGTGGAATCCAAGGATAGCCCGCAACTGCTAAGCGCAACCGAAACAACGACTTGGATCGAATTTGCGACGCCTTAGAAGGCAGACGCTCTTTTCAACTGAGCTGCGGGCGCGCTGTCGCCAATTTCTCACAATACAAACGCCCGCGCCACAACCTCGCCGGCGATGGGCATTGTCCGGACCAGAACAGGGCTGCCGCCCCGCCCTTCACTCCCTGTGCTTCGCACGGTCGCCGCAGCAGCGTTCATCCACCTGCGCCCGAGACGCTTCACACAGCCGCAAGATTTCGCGTCCCAAACCGCATCTTCGGACGGCCAGGCGCACCGCGCCGAAACGTTAATGGAGGAGTGCCCCGCAATCCTCGCGAGCGCCCGCGCATCGCGCCCGGGTGGCCCCAGGCGCGTCAGAGACGTGGGCCGAACAAGAAATCTTTACGCCTTCCGATGAACTCCTCGGGCCCCGAAGAGGCTGCGCCCACAGAAGGTTGCCGCAGCGAACCGCAAGAAGATGCCACCGCCGTCTTTGGAGTTCTGCAAGAAGTGAATTCCCTTGACTTCAACAAACCAACCGAAGCAAAATCTGCCCCAATGATAAAGGGGTCGCGCCCGGATATTCTCGAATCGGCCACATGTGCTAACAATGCCAGCATGATTTGCGCTTGCGACGACGCGCGCGAAGGCGACGCGCGCGCGCGGCAAGAGAAGCCCAACGGGAAAACAGGAGGCGCAACGTGAAGATCAACCGCAGAAAGTTTCTCGAAAACTCTTCGGCGCTGCTTTCCGCCAGCGCGCTCGCTGCCGCCCCAGGGGCCGCGGGACAACCCCAAAAGCCGGGCCGGAAATACCGGCTCGTGGCCACCGAGGAAGCGTTTGCAACCCAGGAACAGGCGAACTTTTTCCGCAATGCCAAAGTTTCGATTTGGAACGATCCGGATGTTGATCTCTGGAGGCACTTCTTGGGCTCCGAGGTGCTCCTGCGGCGCCTGCTTGACGTTGACCATGAACGGCTCAGCATTATGGATCAGGCCGGAGTCGACATGCACGTGCTGTCGCTGACTTCGCCTGGGGTGCAATGTTTTGACGCCGATGCAGGGACGGCCCTCGCGACTCTCGCGAATGACCAATTGGCGGAAACGATCAAGCGTCATCCCACGCGGTATGCCGGGCTGGCCAGCTTTGCTCCGCAAGACCCGGCTCGCGCGGCCAAGGAGATCGACCGGGCGATCAACAAGCTCAAATTGAACGGCCTCATCGTCAATTCCAGCACCAACAACGAATACCTGGACAACCCGAAATTCCGGCCGATCTTCGAGGCGATCACCGCCACCGGCGCGGCCCTCTACATCCATCCACGCAATCTGCCGGAACCGGCCGCGGAAATTTTGAAGGCCGACGTGAACCTCTGGTCGGCCATATGGGGCTTCCAGGTGGAGACGGGGATTCATGCCATGCGCCTGATTCTCAGCGGTGTATTCGACGACTTTCCAAAGCTGAAGGTCGTCCTCGGGCACATGGGCGAGGGGCTTCCGTATTGGCTCTATCGCATCGATTGGATGTACGTGAATGCTCCGGCCGGGATCTATAAGAGCCTCAGCGGTCGCCGCTTGAAGCGGAAACCGAGCGAGTACGTGCAGGACAACTTCTACATCACCACGAGCGGCATGAACACTCATTCCGTTTTGCAGTATTGCCACTCCGTTCTGGGTCCGGACAACATCATGTTCGCGATCGATTATCCGTATCAGGAATCGGTCGAGGCCGCGCAGTTCATGCAGACGGCACCGCTGCCGGAACAAGATGTAGAGAAAATGGCCCACGCGAATGCGGAAAAGGTATTTCGCATCGCCACCGCGTAGCGAAACTCAGTTGAGGAAATCAGGAAAATTATGACGAACCGGAGGAACGATCCGATGCGTGGCACACCAGCAGCGAAAGTCTGCAGTTCGATCATTCTCGTTCTGGGTTTGATGCTCGGAATTCTCTTGGCTTGCATCCCCGCAGATGCACAGGTCAATTTCGGGCGCATCTTGGGCAGCGTCACGGACCCTTCGGGCGCCGCGGTCGCGGGAGCCACGGTCACGGTTACCAATGTCGCCACCAACGTGTCCCGAACGCTGACAACCGATAGCGACGGAGCGTACGTCGCCGCGGCTCTGCCTCCGGGTACTTATAGCGTGCGCGCCTCGGCGACAGGATTCAAGACGGCTGAGCACCAAGGCGCTCTCGTCGAGGTTGGCAGGGATATGCGCGTGGACGCGGCTTTGGAACTGGGAGCGACCACGCAAACGGTCACCGTGACCGAGGCGGTCCCGCTGGTCGACACCACCAGCGCCACGCTAGGCGGAACGCTGAGCAACCAGACGATCAATGACTTGCCCTTGAACGGCAGGAACTTCCAGAATCTCATCACCCTCCGCCCCGGCGTGATGATCCAGCCCGGCGGCTCCGCGTGGACGCAGAGCACCAATGGTCTTCGCGCCGGCGCCACGATTTACTACGTGGACGGCCTGATGGACAATGACTACAACGTCGGCTGGACCGTGGTGAACGCGCCAACCCCCATCACGGAAGCGGGCTCGATTTTGCCCATTGACGCCATTCAGGAATTCAATCTCGAGCAGAATCCCAAGGCCGAATTCGGCTGGAAGCCCGGCGAGGTCGTCAACGTCGGAATCAAGTCGGGCACCAACTCCATGCACGGCACCGCCTACGCCTTTGGGCGCGACGGCGCCTGGGACGCCCGCAACTACTTCAACCCCGTGGGGGAGCCCCAGTCGCCGCTCCAATTGGAGAATTTCGGCGCCACCGTCGGCGGACCCATCATCAAGGATCGGCTCTTCTTCTTTGCCGGTTACGAAGCACGCCGCGATCTCATCGGCGTTTCGGCTCCTTTGGGCGTGCCCGAAACGTCCGCTGCAAATGGGGACACCTTCAACAACATCGCGGCGGCCGAAGCGGATATAGCGGCCAAGTGCCCCTCCTGTACGCTGAGTCCGGTGAGCCTAAAACTCCTCACGCTGTATCCAGCCAACAATTCCGGGTCGCGCACCCAGATCATCCAACTTCCCAACACGGACAGGACGGACAACGGAATCGCGAAAATCGATTTCCACATTAACAACCAGAACACTTTGAGCGGCATGCTTTTCGTGTCCGACTATACGGGCTTGGGCAACGATCGTGCCTACGCTAACTCGAAGTTCATGACACTGATTCCGATGCGCGACTGGGTGAATAACTATAGCTGGACCTGGACGCCGAATTCCCGCTGGGTAAACCAGGCCCGGTTCGGATTCAATCGCATGACCCAAAACATCGCCAACTCGGACCTCGGCACCCCGGCTTCCTCCTACGGCATCAACACGGGTCCCGGCGTCCAAGTGAGCGGATTGCCGACCATTCTCATTGGCTCGACATTTGCCGAGCTGGGCACCGTATTCACCCGCCCCGGCTTCAATGGCCCTTCGCCACTCTACGACGGCCTGGACAACGTCTCCTACGTCCACGGCAATCACACGTTGAAGTTTGGCGTCGAACTCTCGCGCATCCACGCCGACGCCGGTGGTTTCGCGTTTGGCCGAGGACAAATAAGCTTCTTGGGGGGAGGCATCCCAACCACGACCGCTCCTCTATTTCTGTGTCCTCCTCCGAACCCAACCGGAGCGAGTTGCTCTACGCCTCTGGAAGATTTCCTGGCTGGATACCCCACTTCCAGCCCCGGACCTACCAATCTCCTGCTGGTGGGCAATCCTCCCACTCGCCATCTGGCTCAGTGGGCCTATGCGGGTTTCTTTCAGGACGATTGGCGCTTGAGTCCGAGAATTACTCTGAACCTCGGGCTCCGTTACGAATACTTCACGCCGCCGACGGAAGCCCACAATCTGATCGGCAACTTCTGCCCCAACCTTCCTAACAACCTGGGTGTCACTTCCTGTCCGGTGACCGGACTCGAGCAAGTCGGTCAGAACATCAGCCAAATCTTCCACCCGGATAGCACGAATTTCTCTCCCAGGGTCGGCTTCGCTTGGGATCCCACCGGCAGCGGCAAAACGGCCATTCGCGCCGGGGCTGGACTCCTCTACGATCACCCGTTCATGGGCGAATTCTTCGGACAGTTAGCAACTCAAGACGGCCCCGCGGCAGGCATCGGAAACATTCCGACCGGACTTCCCGGCGTTACACCCGGCGGCGGCACGATCACGACGGACGTGACTTTCGTGCCTATTTCAAATGCCGCCTGGAACAGCCAGGTTTTCCCGAGCAATCCCTCTTCCCTGGCCACCTGCGTTATTGTGATCCCCGATGGCCCCACCATCCCGCTTTGCAACATCCTCGGCGTGGTGCCGAATTTCAAAACCCCTTACGTCGCCAATTGGAACCTCGGCATCCAGCATAGCTTCACCAACACGCTCGGTCTCGATGTGGAGTACGTCGGCAACCACGGGGGACGACTCCCCACCATCACGAATATCAACCAGGATGGGCGTTACTCCACCCAGTTTCCGTTCCTGGGGTTTATTAACATGCTGTCGAACATCGGCCGGTCGAATTACAACGGCTTGCAGGTCACCCTCACGCAGCATTCCTCCCACGGGCTGTCGTTCCTGGCGGGTTACACCTACTCGCACGCTTTGGACATGACGTCGCTCGACGCGTTTGCCCTCATGCCACAGGATAGCCTGAATCCGGGACGCGATTACGCCAGCAGTGACTTCGACGTCCGTCACCACTTCACGTTAACCACGACCTACACCATTCCGGGAAGAAAGTCGCATCTGCAACTGTTGGAAGGCTGGGCCATCAATTCCATCGTGACCCTTCAGTCCGGCCAGCCATGGCTTGTGGACAGCAGCAGTCCCTTAAGTAATGGTAGCGACATCAGTGGGACCGGCAATTTCACCGATCGCTGGAACTTTTCCGGCAATCCGGCTGACTTCACTTCGGGACCCACCGCAATCCCGCATTGCAGCGGGGCGTTCGAAACTGTGGACGGAGTGACTTGTACTCAATACCCTTTCAACGCTCTCCCGGTAAATCTGACCCCCGCACAAAGCGAGCCATATCGGATGAGCTGCTCTGCTTTGGCGCCGGACAAAAGCCCGGGCGGCACACTGGATCAGTTCGGGTGTTACGTGAAAGGCAAGTCGGTTATGGTTCCTCCCGCGTTCGGGACATTCGGCACCATGGGCCGGAACATCTTCCGGGATTCGGGTTTCCGCAACTGGGACGTCTCGGTCTTCAAGAACTGGAGATTCGGGGAGAGATTCAGCGCGCAGTTCCGCGCCGAATTTTTCAACGTTCTGAATCATCCCAGCTTCGCCAACCCGTACGGGGGACCGAACGGCAACGGCACCCTGGGCTTCTGGAATCCTCTGTCGCCCGGCGCATTCGGCTGCGGCTGCTTTACCCCGGACGTTGCGACGGGCAACCCCGTCGTGGGGAGCGGTGGTCCGCGTGCGATCCAGTTGGGACTAAAGATTCTGTTCTAGCCGCAGGACCGGTGGCTGGCAGCGATGGCATCGCCGCCAGCCCCGCAGTAGGCTCGTGGATGATTTGCATTTAACCCGAGGGGCCCGTGGGTAAACCACGGACCCCGCAAGTCCAGGACTCAACCCGTCAAGGTGCATCGTGAAACGATTCGCCGTAGTGTGCGTCGCAGTTCTCGCGCTGCTCGTGTTGAGCGGAAATGGAGCCCTTCCTTTAAATCTCGGTGTTCCCGAGCGGGGCGAGCATCCAGCCGCGCTGTGGACCTTCGGCGTGCATGAGTAGTTGGGAAGCAACGGGATACCAGCGCGGGACACTGGCAGCTCTTTCATGAATGGTTGTTAGTGGGTCGGAGCTTTAGCTCCGACATGACGCACGCCTTTTCATCAGGGGTTTTAACCCCTGAGGCTCGATTCTGACTTTTTCCGCAAGCTGTTTGGCTCCTGAGGGCTGGCTCTGAAACTCCCGGACCATTTAGGCGATACCCTCTGGCAATGGCGGGAAGCGTTGGTAGCGGTACGGGGAATCGAACCCCGGTTTCGAGGTTGAGAACCTCGCGTCCTAACCCCTAGACGATACCGCCGAATCGGAAAGCAGCCCCGGATCGGGGCCGCTCTAATTTTCGCATGGTCGCATTGGCGGTGCAAGCGCGCGTGCGCGCCGTGCTAGAATACCGGCTCTCATGGAAAAGGCAGGAGACTTCCTCGGACGCGCGGTGCGCCGGCTCGACCGGCCCGAAGCGGCGCTAGCTTGGCTGGTGGGCGCGTGGCCGGCGGTTGCCGGGCAGGCCATCGCGGACCACACCACGCCGCTGCGGTGCGAGCAGGGACGCCTCGAACTGGCTGCCGACGGCAAGGCATGGCAGCAGCAGCTCGAACCCATGCGGCGCGAAATCCGCGACCGCATCAATCGGGCCTGGGGTAGCACGCTGGTGCGCGCAGTGCAGTTCGTCCCTCCCAGCCGCGCCGCAAGCCAGTTCCCCGCCCCGGGCGCGCCGCCTCTGTCTCACGAAGCCGATAACAACCACACTCCCTTCATTCGCCGCCGCCGCTCTTGAGCCGACGTGCCCAACCCGGCGTTGGGAGTTGCCGAATCTGACAGGCCGCAGCACTTGAATTGCCCGTCGTTTCTACTAAGATGGTTCGCATGAAACCGTGCACCGAAATTGGCCGCCCGCGCGCCGCATGCGCGGCGGAAAGCCTGCGCCGGCCATGAAGATCAGCCGGGAGGAAGTGCTGCGCGTGGCCGAACTGGCCCATCTGGGGCTGTCGCCGGAAGAAATCGACACCTACGGCCGGCAGCTCGACGAAATCCTCGCCTACGTGGACAAGCTGAAAGCGCTCGACGTGACCAACGTCGAGCCGATGACGCAGGTGCTCTACCCGGCCACGGGCGCAGACGGCGCGGAAATCCATCCCGAGCTGCGCGAGGACGCCTTGCGGCCCTCCGATGTCGCCGACGCGGTCCTCGCCAGAGCGCCCGACGCCGAAAAACCATTCTTCCGCGTCCCCAAGGTGATCGACCGGTAAGGTCGAACGAGAATGGCCCGTGAGGCCGGAGAAAGACTACCGATGAGCAGTGCCGCATCATGGACGATTGCTGGAGTGCGAGCCGCGCTCGCGGCCAAAAAGATTTCGGCGCGCGAGTTGGCCGCCGAATTTTACAGCCGGATTGACCGGCGCAACGCGGAGCTGAACGCCTATCTCACCCTTTCGCCCGAGCGCGCCTACGCCCAGGCGGACCGCATTGACGCCGCCGTGGCCCGCGGAGAGGGCTTGCCCCCGCTGGCGGGCGTGCCCGTGGCCATCAAGGACGTCATCAGCACGCGCGGCATCCGCACCACCTGCGCATCCAAGATGCTTGAGGATTACATTCCGCCATACGATGCCACCGCGGCCGAGCGGCTCGAGCGGGCCGGCGCCGTCTTCCTCGGAAAAACGAATTGCGACGAATTCGCCATGGGCGGCTCGAATGAAAATTCCGCCTACGGCCCGGTGCGCAATCCTGTCGCTCTGGACCGTGTTCCCGGGGGATCCAGCGGCGGGTCCGCCGCTGCCGTGGCCGCCGGTCTGGCCGTCGCGGCGCTCGGGACCGACACTGGCGGCTCGATTCGCCAACCCGGAGCGTTTTGCGGGATTCCGGGCTTCATGCCGACCTATGGCCGCGTATCCCGGTACGGACTGGTGGCGTTTGCTTCTTCTCTGGACAAAATCGGCCCTTTCGCGGCCAACGTGGCCGACATTGCCGCGGTGACGGCGGCCATCGCCGGACACGACGCCTACGACTCGACCTCGGCGGCCGTGCCCGTACCGGACTACGCGGCAGAACTCGAAAAACCGATTCAGGGATTGCGGATCGGCGTGCCGGAGGACTACTTCGGCAAAGGGCTGGATCCCGAAGTGCAAGAAAAAATTCACGCCGGGATTGCGCTGCTCGAACGTCTGGGCTGCCGACGCGTTCCCCTGCGCATGCCGCACACCGATTACGCCATTGCCACCTATTACATCATCGCGACCGCGGAGGCCAGCTCCAACCTGGCCCGCTACGACGGCGTGCGCTTCGGCCTGCGGGTACCCGGCGCTACCCTCACCGAAATGTACCGCCAGACTCGCGATAGCGGGTTCGGGTCGGAGGTGAAGCGCCGCATCATGCTGGGCACTTATGTCCTCTCGGCCGGGTATTACGATGCCTACTATCTGCGCGCCCAGCGCGTGCGCGCCCTGATCGCCCGGGATTTCTCCGATGCGTTTCAGAAGGTGGACGCCATCATCACGCCCACCGCTCCCACGCCCGCCTTCCGCCTGGGCGAGAAGACCGCCGATCCGCTGCAAATGTATCTGGCCGATGTCTACACGGTCACGGGATCGCTCGCCGGCGTTCCCGGCATCTCGGTGCCTTGCGGGAGGACCCGCGCGGGACTCCCCGTGGGCATGCAAATTTTTGGCCCGCACTTCAGCGAGGACCGCGTCCTGCAACTCGCGCATGCTTTTGAAAAATCCGGCGGCTTTTCTCTGTAAGCCGTCAGCCTTTTCACGCCATTGATCACGGCCTCCGGGCTGAGCTCCATATCCGCAAAATTGTACGAACTATTCCAACGCTGGACTTTTCCCCCTGTGTCCTGCACATCGGCGCCTTCAACGAGGCGGGAGATCCATCCGAACGTTAGCACTTATATAACAGATAACACGGTGGTTATAGTGCGAGAGAAATCTAATAGTTTCAGCCTCGTGGTACGGAACTACTATTGCAGGTGAAATGTGCGGAGTATAGGCTGGTATCCATACGCAAGGGATCGCGAGGCCCGCATATGGTCCGAGTTAAGCTGAGCCAGAAGTTCTTCACCGAAGACGAAGTCACGACCTTGACCGGCATCTGCCAGGAGCATCTCCACGGCTTGGCCCGCAACAAGCATCTGGGGAAGCTGGCGCTCGCGGCGGAAGCGGCGGGGGCGGAAGCCGGCAAGTGGCTGTTCACCAATTCGGACTTGATGATTTTGACCGCCATCCAGCCTCGTTGCCAGCACTAACCGAAGTTGTCTGCGGTCACCCCGCGGCACCCACGCCGCACGCACTGTCTTCCACCGGTTCCCGCTACTTCCAGAAAGTTGTGAAACCCGCACCTCTCCGGGCGTCCACGCGGCGTTGGCGTCGTGAACCGCAGCCGGAACGTGCAAGAAGGGCAGCAACTGGAGCAAAGTCCATGCTCCCAGCGCGGCCACAAAATGTCCGTTTTTGTCACCCTAAAGGCGTTCAAGTCGCGCTTGGCAGCCTCGAAATGGTTCTTTCTTCGCCTGGCCGGTTGTGACCCGGTGCGGACCGGTCTATTCTGGAGCCACTCAACCCAGCGGGCCGGACGACGCATCCTAGTTCTTCGAGAGGCACGGCACGGATGGCTGAAGAGCGCCGAACGACAGGCAGGATATTGGCAGGCCTCTCTGCTTTTCTCGGGCTATTGCTCGTTGCTGCCTCGCTGCCCCTGCTGACCACAGCGCAGGACTCCTCAGCCACTCCTGGGACCTCTGCTCCCGGCGCCTCGCCAGCCACGCCAGCCAGCATCCCGGAGCTGCCGCGGGGAAAAAAACTGCTGCTCAAGGACGGCAGCTTCCAGCTGGTGCGCGAATATCGGATCGAGGGAGACCGGGTGCGCTATTACAGCCTCGACAGTTCCCAGTGGGAGCAGATGCCCGCGGCGCTGGTGGACTGGGAGGCGACCAAGAAAATCGAGGAGCAGGAAGCCCGGCAGGACGCGGCCCTGGTGGCGAAGGCGAAGGCGCGGGAAGACGCCGAGCACGCCGAACCGCTGGACATCGACGCCAGCCTCGAAGTGGCCCCGGGGATCTTCCTGCCGCCTGGCGAAGGATTGTTTTTGTTCGACGGCAAGGCGCTGTTCCCGCTCCGGCAGGCGGCGACCGCCTCGAAGCTTGCCAAGCGGAGGCTTCTCGAACAGGTGCTCGTGCCGGTGCCCCTGGTTCCCTCCAACCAGACGGTGTCCCTGCATGGGCCGCGGGCCAAGTTCCGCCTGAGAAATCCGGTGCCTGAGTTTTACATGCGCACGGTGGATGCCCGCGAACCCGATGTCGAGTTGCTGCGCGCAAAACTGCGCGGAGGAAACCGGCAAATCGAGAACACCGATGAACTGTTCGGCCAGCGGCGCGCCAACCGCGACGCCATCCCCCTGCAACGCTGGGAGGTGGCGCGCGGGGTATACCGCTTCACGCTGGGCCAGCCTCTCCCGCCGGGGGAGTATGCCGTTGGCGAGATCGTTCAGGGCGAGGCTTTGAGTGTGTACGTGTGGGACTTCGGCGTGGATGGCGCGCCGCCCGCGCCGCGCGGATCCAAATAAAGGAAGGCCGGCGAGGCTACTGGGGCAGGGCAGCTTCGGACCGGGCGGGACCAGCGACCAGAGCCGCCAGCGCCGAAACGTGAAAGGGCTTTTGCACTACCGAGGCGCCGTATTGACGCATCCGCTCGGAAACCCCAGTCTCGATCAGATCGCCGGTCATGAATACGAACCGGGGGAGCCTATCCCCCAGCTGTGCGTGAGCCTTGTCGAGCAATTGCTCTCCGTTCATGCCCGGAAGATTGAAATCGCAAACCACGACGTCGAAGATATCGTTCGCCAGATGAGAGAGCGCCGCTTCGGCGCTGGCGGCCGTCGCCACCTTCATTCCCCTCGCGGTCAGGCCCTCGCGGACAATTTCCAGGATACTTTCCTCATCATCCACCACCAGCACGGCATGGCGTGGCAAGGCTCCGGGGCTGTGTTCGGCGAGGCGAGCGGCGGGAGCCGCTTGGTCCGGCTGCTCCGATGCTTGCGCAACCACCGGCAAGAACACGCGGAACGTGGCGCCCCCGCCCGGGGTGGCCTCCACTTGGATCTTCCCGCCATGATCCTTCACAATGACCATGCAGATGGTAAGTCCGAGCCCGCTGCCGCCGCCCGGACGCTTGGTGGTGAAGAACGGGTCAAAAAGTTTCTCCAGGTTCTCCGGAGGAATGCCGGGGCCGTCATCGGCAAACGTCACGCAAAGGCTGCCATCCTGGCAGGCCAGGGAGATATCCAGGCGGCCGTGGTCGCGCCCGGCGCCCGAGATTGATTGTTCGGCATTGTCGAGCAGGTTCTGAAACACTTGCGCCAGAAGCTTGGCGTCTCCCTCGACCGGAGGAAGCTCGCGGGGCGCAGTGAAATTGACGTGGATATTCTTTTGGCCGAGCGCCTCGCGCTCCGCCTGCACCACTTGCTGCACAACGTCGGCCATGTGCAGCGGCGCCCGCTTCTCGATCGGGGGAGGCGACAACGCCAGCAGATCCCGGACGATCCCCGCGGCGCGGCGGGCCTGCTGCACAACGATGTCCGCATGGCGGCGCGTGGCGTCGTCCGCCGCCCGTTCCCGCAGGAGATCGGCGATGCCCAGGATGGCCGTGAGCGGGTTGTTCAGCTCATGGGCCGCCCCGGCGAGCATCTGCCCCATGGCGGCAAACTTCTCGGCGCGAGCCAGCTGCTGCTCCATCTGTTTGGAGTTGGTGACATCCCGTGTGGTCACGACGGCCCCGGAGATATTTCCCTGGCCGTCAAACAACGGGCCGAAGCTGGTCAGCACGGTGTGCCAGCTGCCATCGGCGTGCAGCAAGCGATGCTCGAATTCGGCGTAGGGTTTGCGGCCCCCCAGGACGCTTTGCAGAACTCCGGCCAACTGCAATTGATCGTCGGGATGGGTTCGCTTTCCGACGTACTGACCCAACAGATCCTGCAGCTCGAGGCCCATGACGGCCTTCACGCGCTTGCTGACAAAGGTGAAGCGCCCCAGGCGATCAACCGCAGCAACGATGTTGGGAAGGCTTTCCATGAGCGGCCGGAGAACTTTCTGTTCCGCCCGCAGCTTTTTCTGGGCCTCGCGGAGTTCGCTGACGTCCTGGATCATGCCCTGAAAGCGGAGGCGTCCGGCGGAATCGCGGACGGCGAAAGCCGACGCGAGGCATTGAATGCGCCGGCCGTCCTTGCGGCGGAACACCACATCGACCTCGCGGACGGCACCGTTGGCAATCGTTTCGCGGACCAGCCCATCGCCCTGCAACGGCGCGTCGTGGATCTCGCGAACATCGCAGGCCAGCAGCTCTTCCTTGCTGTCGTATCCCAGGATGCGCACAAACGCCGGATTCGCATCCAGAATGCGCCCTTCCGGGGTCGTGAAAAAGATGCCCTCCCGGAGGGAATCAAACAAGTTGGTGAAGCGCACCTCGGACTCGAGTTGCACGGTGATGTCGCGCGCCCAGCCAAAAACGGCGCTGACGTGCTCGCCTTCCACCATGGCATGCAGCCAACAGTTGAAATGCCGCAGGGCTCCATCCTTCTTCAGGCGAACCGGAACGACTCCCGACCAAATTCCCTGGTTTGCCAGCGCGGGGAGGCAGGGCCGGATCTTCTCCAAGGTGGGCGATTCGACAAACTCGCTCAAGCGGTGGCCGATCAATTCCTGGAAGGTCACGCCGAGAATTTCCAGCAGGCAGCGGTTGGCGACGCGCACTTCCCCGTCCACCGAGACAGTGAAAACCGCCTGATCGAGGTTGTCAATCAGCTCGCGGTAGTTGTGCTGCGAGCGGGAAATGACCTCGACGAGTTGTTCGAATTGTTCGCGGGAGAAAGCGGCGGAGTACGCCCGCTCTCCGCTCCTATTCGCTGAATGCGCGCGCATGACGGTCCTGCTTATGTTACAACCCGGGTGGCGCAAGGAGAGAAATAAAGCGGGCGGCGATGCTCAGTCGTTTATCACCCGGCCGACACCCCTGGGGAAGGCCGGGTTGATGGAGTGGTCCTGCAAGAGAGGGTTGGCGGGGCGGCATCTGGGAAAGACGCCGCCCCGTGAACCGGAGTATTCCTAGCCTTCGGCGATGGCGTCGGTGTCCTTGCGGAGGAAATCGAGCGCCGCGGCTTCCTCGGGAGTGAGCGCGGGCTCGGCCTCTTGCGGCTCTTCCCTCGGTATTTCGGTGAGGAGCTGGATATTGCGGTAGCGCTCCAGGCCCGTGCCGGCGGGAATCAGCCGGCCCATGATGACGTTTTCCTTCAGGCCGCGGAGGTAATCGACCTTCCCGGAAATGGCCGCTTCGGTGAGGACGCGGGTGGTCTCCTGGAAGCTCGCCGCGGAAATAAAGGAATCGGTCGACAGAGAAGCCTTGGTGATACCCAGCAACAGCGGGCGCCCGGTGGCCGGACGTCCTCCATCGCGAATCACCTGGTTGTTCTCCTCGCGGAAGCGGAACTTGTCGATCTGCTCCTCGAGCAGGAAGGTGGTGTCGCCGACGTCCTCGACCTTGACCCAGCGCATCATCTGCCGGACGATGGTTTCGATGTGCTTGTCGTTGATGTTGACGCCCTG
>VFSW01005597.1_pt1 | contig 18560 bp, 15 predicted proteins | sample 5358111 | NCBI WGS metagenome assembly VFSW01 (sample SAMN11554181, study PRJNA540505) | mine drainage metagenome | isolation source: sediment from site ElyBrook_90M | place: USA: Ely Copper Mine, Vershire, VT | collected 2017 | reverse complement strand
CCCGCCCCCCCGCGGGGGGGGGGGCGCCATCAATGCCCACCTCGGTACCCCGGGCGGCCCCCCCCGCGGGGGGGTTTCCATTTACCTGGGCAGCGCGCCCCGAGCGTGCGAATTGCAGGGACAGCAGAAACTCATCCTCGCGATGCACGACCGCCCGATCGAGTCCGGGCAGGACGACGAGGTCGAACTCAAGACCTTTGGCCTTGTGAATCGTCATGATCTCCACGGCGGCCGGGACGGCATCGCGCGCATACAGGTTCGCGAACTCGCCGGCGAGATCCGCCGGATCGGGCAGGCCGCGCCGCTCCAGATCCCGAAAACGCGCGAAGGCCGCGGCGGCATCCGCGAGGTCCGACTCCTCGTGCGCGCAGGCCGGACCGCCGAGCGCTAGCCAGCAGCGCTCGAGCCAACGGCACAGGCCTGTTTGGGTGCGCGCCGCGAACGCCTCGCGAAACACCTCGCGAACGCGCTCGCTGCGAGCGCGCCCATCGGCGCTGAGCATCGAAAGCACCCGCACATCCTCGAGTGCCTGCCAGATCGTCGGCGCCTCACGACCGAGTGTCAGAAGGTCGGACAAGCCGACACCCGCCCAAGGCGCCCGCAATACCGCGAACCACGCCGTGCGATCGCCAAGATGCAGCAACGCGCGCGCGAGCATCACGAGGTCGCGCACGGCCGCGCGGTCGGCGAGCGGCTCGATGTCGATCGCGCGGAAGGCGACACCGCGCTCGCGCAGGCATGCGGCGATCTCGCGCGCATGCGAGCGCGCGCGCACCAGCACGGCGGTGCGCCATGTCGGTTCACGGGTTTGGCGCTCGAGGATGAGATCGGCGAGCGCGGCCGCCTCGGCGGCACGCGAAGGCGAGCCCATCGCCCGCACCGCCGGCGTGTCGCCATCCGCCTCGAGGCGGACCGCCGAACTCGGCCGGAAAGCGATCGCGCCACGATCCCGATCGTCCCGCTCCGGCAGGATCCGTGAGAGCGTCGCGTTGGTCCAGGCGACGAGCGATGCTGCCGAGCGAAAGTTGTCGGTCAGGCGCAGCACCGTGAACGGCAGGCCGCCAAGTCCCTCCTCACCGAGGTCCAGAAAGGCCCGCACTTCGGCCTGCCGGAATCCGTAGATCGACTGCATCGGGTCCCCAACGCAGAACACGCTGCGTCCGTCACCCGCCTGCCAGCCGACGGTCAAGAGGCGCAGCAGATCGAGCTGCGCCCCGGAAGTGTCCTGGAACTCATCGACCAAGACGTGTTGCAAGCGGTAGTCGAGGCGCAATGCCAGATCGGAGGGCGCCTGCGGATCACCGAGAGCTCGCAAGGCCGCCATCGACACGGCCGGAAAATCGGCGATGCCACGCTCCCGAAACAAGCGGTCGAGTTCGGCGGCCGCGAGTACGAGGACCCGCGCGACGTCACAGACACGGGCCCAGTCCGCCTCGCCATAGACAGGCTCCGGCAGCGTGGCCACCTGCGCGAGAGCGCGCACGTTGCGCGGGTCACGGCCGATTTCCTCCAGTATGTCCTGCATCGCGCGCTTGTCGGCCAGCCCAGGCGCAAAGCCTTCTGCGCTCGTCAATCGCGTCCGTATACCGCCCTTCGCGGTCAAGGCGATGCTCGCGAATCCCCGCCAGCGCGGCAGATCGGCCGGATCGGAACCCAGGGGCGCCTCATGCTCGCGCCAGGGCTGCAGTGCGGGTCCCCGCGCGCCGCCGCGCAACGCGGCCGCCCGCAGCAGCCGGGTGATCGCCGCGATACGTTCCATGCCGATCAACGAGGCGGCCTGCGCAAGCACGCGTCCGACCAGGATCGCAAGATCCTCATCGAAACGCCGACGCACCTCGGCAAGTTCGTCGGGCGCATCCGCTACCGCCGCACGCAATCCCCCGGCGAGCAGGGGCAGCCACCGCTCACGGCTGCGCAACATTCCCGCGATCAGTTCGGCGAGCGCTTCATGCCGTTGATCGCCATAGTCAAGCACCTGCTCGACCGCCCTGCCGAAGCGATCCTCGTCCTCGTACCCGAGGGCGCGGCGCGCCGCCTCGCGATACAAGCCAAGGGCGTCCTCGGCAATGCGCGGACGGGCCCCGAGACCCGAGCCGACCGGCAACTGGCCGGCGAGCCGCGCATTGAAGGCGTCGATGGTTTCGATTCGCAGCCGCGAGGCATGCATGCCGAGATCGACTCCCAACGAATCGAGATGCCGTGCCGCCGCCAACGCGAGCCGCCGGGTCACCGGATCGAGGTCGGCGGCGGTTGGTTGTGCCGACGCGCCCGCCGCGAGCGCCGCGGTGATGCGTTCGCGCATCTCGAGGGCGGCGCGCCGCGTGAATGTCAGTGCGAGAATCGCTTCGGGCGCCTCGACCGCGGCGAGCAGACGCAGGAATCGCTGCACGAGCAGGGTCGTTTTGCCGGAACCGGCGGGAGCCTGCAGCAACACAGATCCCTCGTGCATGACCGCGCGCTCGCGCGCCGCGGCATCGCCCGGCAGGATGTGCGTCTCAGACAACGGCCGCCTCCAGGTCACGATCGGCGATGCGGCAGAACGCGTGCAGATAACAGCTCTCACAGGCGCCGGGAATCGGGTCGAGCGTGGCGCGGCCGTCGCGAAATTCCGCGGCGAGCCGGTCCAGTCGATCCTTCCACAGCAACACCAGTGCGCGCATGTCAGCCGCGCCCTCGAGCGCGGTGCGACGGCGCTCGGCAAGGATGACGCCATCGCGCTCGGACTCGATCAGGAAGCGGCATTCGGCCGCGCTGACCTGGCCGTAGGCGACGGCGACGAGCCCGTCGCCGACGAGACCGGCGTACAGCGGCAACTGCGGGTTGGCCGGTCGCTCACCGCGCCAGTCGACGCTGACGGTGTTCGTCTTGTAGTCGATCAACAGGCGGGCACCGTCGCTGAGCCGGTCGACACGGTCGATCCGGCAGGAAAATTCGATGCCCGCGTGCTGCGCAAGCTGGCGGTCCTGTTCGATGCGCTCGACCGAGAACGGCGTACGCCGCGCCTCCAGGTCCAGCCATCGGGATAACAACCGCACCGTTCTGCGCCGCTCCCGGCCATGCCAGCGCGGTCCGGGATCGCGACGCGCCAGCGCCTCCTGCAGCGCCGCCTCCACGGCGGCATCGATCAGCATCGCTCGCGCCGGCGGCGGGAGGGCGCAAAGCGCGGCCGAATCGCGAAGTTCGCCCCACACGTGCTCGAGTGCCGCGTGTACGAGACGGCCCCGCTCGCTCGGATCGAATCCGGCAACCGGTCGCCTGAGCCGCTCACAGCGCAGCCTCGTCTCGGCAAAGCCGCGAAATGCGCACATCGACTGCGCCCGCAAGGTCGCAACGCCCCGTGTCCGCTCGGCGGCGGCGAACACCGGCGCTCGTGAGTCGACCAGGTGTTCGAGCGCCGGAGCTTGCCGCCACGAGAATTGCCAGAGAGGCCGCGGTACCGCCGAGCCGTGCAGACTCGCCGATCCGGCGTCGATCAGCCGGCTCGCGGTGGCCGGACGCCCTTCGACCGGGTCGGCGAAACTGAACACCGCGCTTGGCGCCCGATGGGCCCAACGACGCCCGAGATCGCGCGCGGCCTGCAGGCGCGTCGCCGCCGAGGCGTTCTCGATGCCGTAGTGCCGCTGCACGTCGGTTGGGATCAGCGGCGTCGGCTCGATCGGTGGCGGCCAGGCATCGGCGCTGAGGCCCGCGATCCAGAGCGCGTCGTAGCAAAGCCAGGGATCCCCGACGGCACCGGTGACCCAGATCGGCGCAATGCCGGTCTGCGGCTGAAAGGCCCGGTCCCGGGCCGCGCGTGCGAGTTCGGCAGCGGCCTGTCCCGCCGCAAGCGTGCCGTACAACGCATCGGCGGCGGCGAGCGAGGCGAGCAGCTCGCGAAATCGCTCCACGGACTGGAACTCCCCGCTCGACCAAACGGCGCGGGTGGTCCAGGGATACATCTCGAAGGCACGCAACCAACGAGCGACCCAGCGACTCATCGGCGCCGCCTGCGCGCCCTCCTCCAAGGCATCGAGCGCGGCGAATAGGCGTTCGATCAGCGGGCGCGAGTCTGCACGCACGCCTGGCGCGCAGCGCTGCGCGAGTGCGAGCCACGCGCGCAGCGTCATTTGCACGGGTGCGATCCGGCGAAGCTCGATGTCGATGAGTGCCGCCTGAACCGTCTCGGCGGGCGTCGCACCGGCCGTACGCAGCAGAGCGCTGAAGCGTTCGAAGGCCACAGATCCTCTCGCCAGATCGAGCCATTCGAGCGCCGCGGCGACCTGCGGGTAGTCGGCGAGCGGTGTGCCCCCCGCGATCGCATAGCGGGCATCGGCACCGCGGGGCTCGAACCGCAGGCGTTGCGGCGCGAGCGTGGCGTCGAAGGCATCGATGACCTCGGCACGCCGCGTCGCCAGGTCGGGTATCAGCATCCAGGCGCGAAATTCCGCCCGTTCCGACGAGCGCGCGCACAACCAGTCGGCGGCGGCGGCAAGCTCGCGCTCCGGTGAGGCGGCATGACAAGTCCAGGCGGCGGTGCGTGCGCTGCGCGCCGGTTCGACGATCGCGCGGGCATGGCGTCGCAGCCACTCTTGCGCGGCGGGTCGCCACGCGGGACTCTCGAGACAAGCGATCGGTTCCGGTGCCACCGGAAACTCGCCGAGCAGTTCATCGGTCCCGACACACCCCAGATCCCGGCAGCGTCGCTCGAACGCATCGATCCAGCGCACGAGCAGCTGAGCCTCCTCGCCCGCGCTCGCCTCGAGGGCGGAGGATGGGATGCCATGCGCGCGCATGACGGCACGCGCCCGGCGCGCCGCCTGCGCCGCGCCCGCTGGATCGAGAAATTCCGTGTCGCGCCCGTCCGTGGCGAGCACCTCCCGCCACAGATATCGCTCTTCGAAATCCTGCAGACAACGCAGTCGGGCCGTGCCGTCCACACAGCGCCGCTCATGCTGTTCGCGCAGCCAGGAGGAGAAGTCGCGGATGCGCGGCGTCGCCCAGACCTCATGCCCGGCCGCGCGATGGTGGCGCTCGATGGCGTCGAATATCGCGGCGGCAATCTCCTGTGTCGGTGCCAGCAGCGTCGATCCCGCCTCGAGTTCGGCGAGCAGTTCGGGCGGGAGCACGACCGCGCTCAGCGAGCGAGGGACGCGGGTGCCGAGCACGCCGCTCGCGCGTCGAGCAGCTCTTCGATCCGTTCGAACACGGTCGTGAGCACCTCGGCCTCCGGCAGATTCGTGATGCGAAAAAAATTGCGTCGCGCGAAGTTGAAGCTGACACCCGGTGCGATCAGCACGTGCTTGTTCTCGAGCAGATCGAGCGCGAACTCCTGGTCGTCGAACCCCGGAACGGCCTCTTCGCGGACCTCGACGAACGCATACAGCGCCCCCATGGGGGCGGCCAGTCGCAGATATTTGCTGCGCGCGACGCCCTCGATGATGGCGCGGCGCGACTCGTGCAAGCGACCGCCCGGCCGTGTCAACTCGCGGATGCTCTGATATCCACCCAGCGCGGTTTGCACCGCCCATTGACCCGCCACGTTGCTGCAGAGGCGCAGCGAGGACAACAATTCGAGCGCCGCGAGGTATTCCACCGCATTCTTGGTGTCGCCGGAAAACGCGGCCCAGCCGACCCGGTATCCGCAGGCCCGATACACCTTCGACAGGCCGCTCATCGTGCAGCACAGTGTGTCATGGACGAGCGTCGCCATCGGCACGAACGTGGCGCCATCGTAGAGGATCTGGTCGTAGATCTCGTCGCTCAGCACGACCAATCGATGTTTTTCCGCGATCCGCGCGATAGCGGCGAGCGTCTCCCGCGGATAGACCGCGCCGGTCGGATTATTCGGATTGACGATGACGATCGCGCGCGTACGCGGGCCGATCGCCGCCTCGATCCGCGCCGGATCCGGCAGGTGGCCGTTCTCCGGCCGGCAGTCGTAGTGGACCGCGCGGCCGGAATTCAAATTCACCGCCGCCGTCCACAAGGGATAATCCGGGCTCGGCACGAGCACCTCGTCACCGGCGTTGAGCAACGCGCGCAAGCACAGGTCGATCAGCTCGCTGACACCATTGCCGATGAACACCTCCTCGACCGAGATGCCGCGAACGCCGCGCTCCTGCTGTTGCATCACGACGGCCTCGCGGGCCGGGAAGATCCCCTTCTGATGCACGTAACCCTCGCTGTGGCGCAGATTCTCGATCATCGCGAGGCGCATCGTCTCGGGCGTGCGAAAGCCGAATGCGTACGGATTGCCGATATTCAGCGAGATCACCTCGTGCCCGAGCCGCTCGAGTTCCAAGGCACGCCGCGCGAGCCGGCCGCGGATCTCATAGCGTACGCTCAACAGGCCCTCGCTCGGGCGCACGTGCTTGACGGGGTTCATGGCTTCGACTCAGCTTTCATGGCGGCAGAATAGCCCAAGACCGCGGGTCGGTGACAGGCAACCTGATGATCGGCGGCAAAATTCTCGAGCCGCGGCCGTTCAGCCTCACAAATCGGCGCCGCACGCCCGCAGCGCCACCGATAAGCGCACCCCGTCTGCAACGGCCCCGGCGCCGCCTCACCGACCGCCATGCGCACCGAGCTGCGCACCGCACCGATGCTCGGCACCGCGTCGAGAAGGTCCCGGGTGTACGGATGCAGCGGTGCGCCGAACAATGCCTCGCGCGCCGCGGTCTCGACGAGCCGGCCGCCATACATCACCAGCACGCGCCGGCTCAGGTGCCGGACCACAGCGAGGTTGTGGCTGATGAACAGCAGTGCCATGCCGGACTGCGACTGCAGATCCATCAAGAGGTTGACGATCTGGCCCTGGATCGAGACATCCAGCGAACTGACCGCTTCGTCGCAGATCAGCAGTTCGGGCCCCGACATCATCGCCCGCCCGATGGCGACGCGCTGGCATTGGCCGCCGCTCAGCTCGTGCGGATATCGGTTCGAGGTCGAGCGCGGCAGACCGACTCGCTCGATCATGCGCTCGATCCGCAGGCACCGCTCGCGCCACGCAACCCGCGGCTCGAACAGCCGCAGCGGTTCGGCGAGGATCTCGCCGATCGTCATCCGTGGATCGAGGCTGGCGAGCGCATCCTGGAATACCATTTGCATGGCCCGACGATGCTCGCGCATCGCCCGCCGGCCGAGATCGAAAAGGTTCTCGCCGCGCCAGCGCACCTCACCGGCCGCCGCCGGCACCAGGCGCAGCAGCGCGCGCGCGAGTGTCGACTTTCCGGAGCCGGATTCGCCGACCAGTCCGAGCGTCTCACCGGCGCACAGCGAGAAGCTCAGCTCGTCGACCGCCACGAAACGCCGGCGCCGTAGGAAACCGCCGGCCGCGTCGAACTCGACGCGCAGAGAGCGCACCTCGAGCAGCGGCACGTCGGGCGGCGACAGGCTCATGCCGGCCGCGCGGCATGACAAGCGACCAGACGGCCGTCTTCGAGCGGCTCGAGCGCCGGGCGGTGCCGCCGACAGTGTTCGGTCGCATACGCGCAGCGGGGCGCGAACTCGCATCCCTCGAGGCGCTCACCCGCCGAGGGGGGCTGGCCCGGCAAAGTCGGCAAGCGCGCCAATAGCGGCCCGCCGAGTTCGGGTGCGCAGCGCATCAGCGCCTGCGTGTAGGGGTGCCGCGGCCGGTCGAACAAGTCGCGTGCCCGCGCATTCTCGACCACCCGTCCCGCGTACATCACGATGATGCGCTCGGCAAGACCGGCGACGACGGCGAGATCGTGGCTCACGAGCAGGATCGCCATTCGGAAATCCCGGCGCATTTTCGCGAGCAGATCGAGAACCTGAGCTTGCACGCTCACGTCGAGAGACGTCGTCGGTTCATCGGCGATCAGCAGCTGCGGCTCGCAAAGCAAGCCCATGCCGATCATCACGCGCTGGCGCATTCCGCCGGACAGCTGGTGCGGGTATTGATCCAGACAGCGCGCCGGATCGGCGATGCCGACTCGCGAAAGCATCGCGAGCGCCGCCGCGCGCGCAACCGTCCACGACACCCCACGGTGGTTGACGAGCACTTCGCCCATCTGTACGCCGATCTTCAGATGCGGTGTCAACGCCGACAGAGGATCCTGGAACACCATCGCGAGTTTCGCGCCGCGCACCCGTTCGAGCCGCTCGCGCGGCGCCGACAGCCACTGTTCATCGGCAAAGCGGATGGAACCGCCAAGATGAGCATCGGCCGGCAACAACCCCATGATCGCCAGACACAGCTGGCTCTTTCCCGAGCCGGATTCGCCGACGATGCCGACACACTCGCCCGCCTCCACATCGAGCGAGACCTCGCGCAGGGATTCGATGTGCGCGCCCGCCCGCCGATACGTGATGTGCAGATTGGCGACGGAGAGGATGGCGGCCACGTCGCTAGGCGTCCCGCGGGTCGAGCGCGTCGCGCAGCGCGTCGCCGAGCACATTGAAGCAGACCAACAGGACGGCTAGGATCACGCCCGGCACGAGCAGCATCCAGGGCGCGGACTGCATCTGGGCGGCACCGGAGGCGATCAACGTGCCGAGGCTCGCCTGCGGTTCCTGGATGCCGAGGCCGAGGAAGCTCAGGAAGCTCTCGAACAGGATGATCTGCGGCACCGTGAGCGTGGCGTAGACAATCACGGGGCCGATGATGTTGGGCACGACATGGCGGAATATGATGCGTCCGGGTCCCGCCCCGGCCGCCGCGGCCGCCTCGATGAACTCCCGGCCGCGGATCACCATCGCCTGACCACGAACGATGCGTGCCATGGTCAGCCAGCCGATCGCCCCGATCGCCATGAACAGCAGATACACGCTGCGACCGAAGACCACGGTCAGCAGGATCACGAAGAAGATCAGCGGCAGTCCGCTCAACACCTCGATCAGGCGCATCATGAGCTGATCGACGCGGCCACCGACGAAGCCGGCGATCGCTCCGTAAGTGATGCCGACGATCAAACTGACCGTCGTCGCGATCACGCCGACGGCAAGCGATATTCGCGTACCCTGAAGCGTACGTACGAAAAGATCGCGCCCGAGCCGGTCGGTTCCCCACCAATGCGCGTGCCTAAGCCCGGGCGGCATGGCGATGCAGGACCAATCGATCGTGTCGAAATGATTCGGGTTCAGGTACGGCCCGAAGAGTGCGAGCAAGACCAGAAAGACGATCACGGCGAGGGCGAGCATCGCCGCGCGCGAGCCGCGCAGGCGGCGTCCCGCATCACGCCACAATCCCGCGCGTGGTGCTTCTTCGGCCGGATCGCGCAAGTTCATCCGGTGAGCCTGACGCGCGGATCGAGCGCACCGAGTGTGAGGTCGACCAGCAATCCCATCAGGATCAACAGGGCCGAATAAACGATCACCATGCCGAGCACGAGCGTGTAATCGCGGTTCAAGGCGCCCTGAACCAGGTAGCGGCCGATCCCGGGCAGCCCGGCGATCTTCTCGACGACGAGCGATCCGGTCATCGTCATCGCGACCGCCGGCGCCAGATAACTGACGACGGGAACCAACGCCGGCCGCAGGGCGTGCCGCAACACGATGGTCCGCAGCGGCAGACCTTTCGCAAAAGCCGTACGCACGTAGCCGCTCTGCATCACCTCGATCATGCTCGCGCGCGTCAGCCGGGCGATGAAGGCGAGCGGTGGCAGGCAGAGCGTGATCACGGGCAGCACGAAATACCTCGGCGAGCCCGGTTCCCAGCCGGCAACCGGGAGCCAGCGCAGATAGACCCCGAAGAACAGGTCGAGCGCGGGCAGCAGCACGAACGAGGGAATGGCGACACCTGCGATCGCCAGAGCGATCGCCGCGTGGTCCAACAATCGCTGCCGGTGCAGCGCCGCCGCGACGCCGATACCAACGCCGGCGAGCAAGGCCAAGCTCATCGCGATGGCGCCGAGCGTCATGCTCACCGGCAACCCCTGACGGATCAGTTCGCCGACGGAAAAGTCCTGGTAGCGGAAAGAGGGGCCAAAATCACCGTGCATGAGGCCGGCAAGATAGCGTGTGTACTGCACCCAGACCGGCTGGTTTAGTCCGTACTCGGCGTCGAGGTTCCGGGTCACCTGCGTCGACAGCGTTTGTTCCTGGTCGAACGGTCCGCCCGGCACGGCATGGATCAAGAAAAACGAGATCGTGACGATCGCGAGCAAGGTGGGCACGGCAGCGAGCAAGCGGAGAATAAAGTAACGGAGCATCGGCATGCCTCGCGCAGTGTAGCGACTGACCGAAGGGTGGACAAGGCGGGGAGGTCTCCTTAGACTGTCGCGCCCCGGGTCCCGCGCCGCGCTCCTTAGCCGCACGGCGGCGCTCAGGCGAGCGCCGTCGCGGCCGCTGCCCTCGACCTGTCGCTGCGATTCAATTGCATGACGCTTCCGGAACGGCCCGCAAGCGGCCGCTTTCTGGCAGAATTACGCGGTTGCGCGGCGCGTATCGGCGCGGATTTTTCGAAGAACCGGGTTGATGCCCGGCGTGCGAGTGTCACGCCCGCAATCGACCGCCTGAAGGAGTGACAATGCAGAAAATCATGGTGTGCATCAAGCGCGTCGTCGACTACAACGTCCGCGTGCGCGTCAAGCCCGACGAGAGCGGCGTCATGCTCGAAGGGGTCAAGATGAGCGTGAATCCCTTCGACGAGATCGCCCTCGAGGAAGCCCTGCGAATCAAGGAGCGCGGCACGAACGCCGAGGTGCTCGCCGTCAGCATCGGTGTCGCCGACACGCAGCAACAGCTGCGCACCGCACTGGCGATGGGCGCGGACCGGGCCTTGCTCGTGCAGACGGACCAGCCGCTCGATCCGCTGGCCGCGGCACACGCGCTGCTCGCCATCGCCAAGAAGGAGAATCCGGACCTCGTGCTGCTCGGCAAGCAGGCGATCGACGACGACGCAAACCAGACCGGACAGATGCTCGCGGCCTTGTGGAACCGGCCGCAGGCGACCTACGCGTCGAAACTGGCGATCGACGGCACCAAGGCGACGGTGACCCGCGAGGTCGACGCCGGCCTCGAAACGATCGAGGTCGATCTGCCGGCGGTCGTCACGGTCGATCTGCGGCTGAACGAGCCGCGTTACGTGAAGCTGCCGGACATCATGAAGGCGAAGAAAAAGCCGCTGGACGTCATCGCGCTCGACAGCCTCGGGGTCCCATCGCCCGTCAGTTTCAAGATCGTCAAGACCGAGCCTCCGGCACAGCGCCAGAAGGGCATCATGGTCAAGGATGTATCTGAACTCGTGGATGCGCTCAAGAAAAAGGGGTTGATCTGATGTCGAAGATACTGATTCTCGGAGAGCATGACGCCAAGACGCTGAATCCGGCCACTCATAAGTGCGTCACCTGCGCCAAGGCAATCCCCGGATCACACATCACGGTGTTGTTACTCGGCGCCGACACCGCCGCGGTGGCGGCCCAGGCCGCGGCAATCCAGGGGGTGGACGAGGTCGTGAGGATCGATCGCGCGGAGAACGCACACCCGCTCGCGGCAAGCTTCGCCCCACAAATCGCCGCCCTCGCCACGGGCTACACCCACCTGTTCGGACCGTCGACCAGTTTCGGCAAGGACCTGACACCGCGCGTGGCGGCGCTGCTTGGCGTGCCGCAGGTCAGCGATCTGATGGCGGTCGATGGCGCCTACCGCTTCCGCCGGCCGATCTACGCCGGCAATGCGATCGTGACCCTCGAGGCGGATCCCGCGAGGATCCTGGTCGCCACCGTGCGTGTCGCCTCCTTCGAGGCCGCTCCCAGCGGCGGTGCCGCAACCATCAGCTCACGGGCGCTCGATGTCAGCCTCCCGAGCCACACCCGCTACGTCGGCGTTCACACCGGTGCGACCGACCGGCCTGACCTGCAGACTGCGGCCCGGGTCGTCTCCGGTGGTCGCGCGCTCGGCAGCGCCGAGAACTTCAAACTCTTGTTCGACCTCGCCAGCAAGATCGGCGCGGCGGTGGGCGCATCGCGTGCGGCGGTGGACGCCGGCTACGCCTCGAACGAAATGCAGGTTGGGCAGACCGGCAAGATCATCGCCCCGCAGGTCTACTTCGCGTTCGGCATCTCAGGCGCCATCCAGCACCTGACCGGCATCAAGGACGCCCGCACCATCGTTGCCGTCAACAAGGACCCGGAGGCGCCGATCTTCGAAGTGGCCGACGTCGGCCTCGTCGGCGATCTATTCCAGGTGGTGCCGGAGTTGTCACGGCTGATCGGCGCGTAGCCGATCGAAGCGAGGAGAACCGGGGTTCGGCCTGCGGCTTTCCAACCGCCGGCCGAAGGTACCGATCAAAGCTGGGCCAGAACGTGCTCGGCAGCGGACACCTTGAACTCGCCGGGCTTCTCGACATGAAGCTGAGCGAGGACTCCGTCCTTCACGAGCAGCGCGAACCGCTGGCCGCGCGTTCCCATTCCGAAGCCGCTGGCATCGAGTTCGAGTCCGAGCGCCTTCGCGTACTCGGCATTGCCATCGGCGAGCATCATCACCTTCTCGCCGACGTTGGCACTCTTGCCCCACGCGTTCATGACGAACACGTCGTTCACCGCCATGCACGCCACCGTATCGACGCCCTTCGCCTTGAAGGCATCGCCGAGTTCGACGAAACCCGGCAGGTGCCGGGCATCGCAAGTCGGTGTGAACGCACCCGGCACCGAAAACAACACCACGGTCCTGCCCTTGAACAGGTCCTCGGTCGTGATCTTCTGCGGACCCTCCTTGCTCATCCGCGAGAACGTGCCCGCGGGCATCCGATCGCCGACTTTGATCGTCATAACGTCTCTCCTCCTAGGGTCACTTCAGATTGCCGGCGTACAACGCCCACAGACCCCGGATGTTCGACGGCATCGATGTCACGGTCTTGAGCTTCGCGAACGCATGCTTCGCCGCCGGGATGTTCTTCAGGTACTGGTTGGACAGTCCCAGATAGACGTAGGCCTGGCCCAGGCTCTTGACATGTCCCTTCTTCAGGCCGTTGTTGATCGCCTGAACCGCGTTCGCATAATTGCCGATGCCGTAATACACCTCGCCCAACTTGACGTCGAGCTCTCCGGTCGGGCTCTTGTTGGCCTGCGTCACATAGGTGGGTATGCCCTTCTGATCCGAGGCGGCCCGGCGCTGCATGTCCTTCAGGAGCCGGTTCACGCGAGCGGCCTGGGTCGGCTTGACCGCGCCGCTAGAAATGGCCTTCTGCACCACGGCCAGGGCTTCTTCCGGCAGCGCCGCGTCTCCGAGCAGTTGCGCCATCTCGACGTAATCACTCGTGACGTTCATCGACGAGGTGTTGTACATCAGCCGGTAGATCATCAGAAGATTTTTATCCTTGCGCGTATTCTGCCGCTCGAGCCGCAGCAGCGAGTTCCAATACTCGGGCTTGTTCGTCAACCGTACGAGGTCCGTAAAGCCCGCGATCTCGCCGGCGGTGTCCTTCGCGTTGAACGCGCATTGCAACTTGATCTGGTAGTAGCCTTCCTGCGGCGGCTTACCGGTCGCGTGCGCGGCGGCAATGGCCTTGTCCATGTAGACATCCGCACCCCTGCAGTTCTTCGTCAGGAAGTAGCCCTGGCCGATCACCGCATAGATCTGCTCGTTGCCCTGGCCGAGCGCGATCAGCTTCTGTCCATAGGCGATCGCCTTGGCGTAGTCATGGGCGTTGTAGCTCAGCTGGAACACGGCGCGCGTGAAACGCAGCGTATCCTGCGGCGTGCACGCGCCCGTCTGCAGCGCGGCCTCCCAGGACTTCTCGGCCGCGTTCATGTTGCCGAGCTTGACGTAGGCATAGGCCTTCAGGTCGTCGATCGTCTTGTGGTCGAACGGCGTCAGCCCGCTCTTGCCCTCGGCGGCCTGCAGGTTCTGCAGACCCGCGTCCCACTTGCCGCCCTGCAGCGCCTTCTGCGCCGCTATCAAATTCTTGGCGATCTTGCGGCTGATGGTCTGCTTCGCAGGCGCGGCGTGCGCCGGCAGCGAACCTCCCACCAGCAACGCCACCGACAACGCGAGGGCGGTGAACAAGCCGGCGCCGGTGGCGCGGCCAAAAGATAAACGGCGTCGTATCGTGTATTTCGCGGACATCGTCATCGAACCTCTTTGAGCCGCTGGTGCGGCGGCAAACCAGTTAAAAAAACGGCGCGTAACCCGTATCAGTGGGCGGCGCGCCAGAGTCTGTAGATTACAAAGCGTGTCTAAAACAGGCTGTTATTCACGAAGCCGATCTTCTTCATGCCGCGACGCTGAAGATCGGCGAGCGTCTTGGCGACGACGTCGTATTTCGCGAACTTGTCGACCGTGATGTGCACCTCCGGCTGCGGGACCTGCTGCGCCGATTGAAGGATATAGCTCTGCATCTGCGTGCGGGTCACCTGGGTGCCATTCCACATCAACGTTCCGTCGAAATCGATCGACACGTTGATCACGGGCGGCGGCGGCGGCGGTACGAAGTTCGGGGGCGGCGGCAACGGATTGTCGATCTTGACCGCGTTCGTCATCACCGGGATGGTGATGATGAAGATGATCAAGAGCACCAACATGACGTCGATGAGCGGCGTCATGTTGATGTCAACCATCGCGTCGGAGCTGCCCCCCAGGTTCATTGCCATCGATATCTCTCCTACTGCTGGACGCCGAGATGCGTGGGGATCGTCAGGAACGCGACCTTGCGCATGCCGATTTCCTGCGCGGCAACCAACACCTGACCGACATACAGGTAGCGGGTGTCCTTGTCACCGCGAATCTCCACCACGGGCTGCGGGTTGAGTGTGACGATCGATCGCAGCTGTTCCTTCAAGGCGTCCATGTTGTCGAGTTTCATGGTGTTCCAGTACAGCGTGCCGTCCTTCGCGACCGAGATCGTGACGTCACCGGGCTTGGTGATGGTTGGCACGTTGGTTGCGGTGGGCAGCTTCAAGCGGATCTGCGGCACGATCACCGGAATCGTGATGATGAAGATGATCAACAGCACCAACATCACGTCCACCAAGGGCGTGACGTTGATGCTCGCCATCGCGTCGCCTTCTCCGCGCGTGTCGATGTTCAACGCCATGGCGCGTCAACCCTCAGCGCGCGCCGGCGGGGGCCGCTTGCTTGGCGGCGGTCGCGGGCTTCTCGGCGCTGAGACTCATCTTCGCACCCGAGACCAGGTAGGCGTGCAGCTCGTGCGTGAAGTGGCTGACGTATTCCTGAATGACGCGGTTGCGGCGCAACAGCATGTTGTAGCCCAGCACCGCGGGCACCGCGGCGAACAGGCCGATCGCCGTCATGATCAAGGCTTCACCGACGGGTCCCGCGACCTTGTCGATCGACGCCTGTCCGGCGAGACTGATCGCGATCAGCGCGTGATAGATGCCCCAGACCGTGCCGAACAGTCCGACGAACGGCGCGGTCGAGCCGACCGAGGCGAGCACCGACATTCCCGACTGCATGCGGCCGACGACCATATCGGCGGTGCGCTGCAGCGCCTGGGTGATCCACTCGCTGGTGTCGATCGAACCGGCGAGCCGGCTCTTGTTCGCCTCGTGATGTTCGTAGGCCTGCTTGCCGGCCTCGGCGAGCGCGCGGTAGGGATTGGACTCGCCCTTCAGCTTGGCAACCCCGTCGACGAGGTTGTTCGCGCTCCAGAATTCCTTCTCCGCCTGTTGGCCCTGCTTGCGAAGACGCCGCTGGTCGAAGAACTTGGTGATCATCACGAACCATGTCAGCAAGGACATGATCAGCAGGATGGTAAACACCGAACGCGTGACGATGTCTCCGTTGCGGAGCATCGCGCCAAGGCCATAGGGATTGTTGACAATTTGAACTGACATGGACCGATTCCCTCTACGTATACGTTAAGTTTTGGATAAGTGGATTTTAGTCGTCAAACCATGCAATGCCTGATACTTGCCCGCCGTCGCCTCACTCCTCGGTGATCTTGAAGGCGATCGGCACGATCGTCGTCGTCCCGACGGCCTTGCCGTTCACGGTCGCCGGTATGAAGCGCAGCGCCCTGGCAACCTTCAGACACGCCCTGTCCAGACGCGGGTGCCCCGTGCTCTTCGCGATCGACTCGGCGTGCACCCGCCCGTCCGGTCCGATCGAGATCTGGGCCCGGCACGTGCCTTCATCGCCTGCGCGGCGCGACGCATCCGGGTAATACTGATTGACGTCGACAAGATGGTTCGGGTCGTAGCGCAACGCCGTACGCACCACCGGACGGGGCGGAGCCGGACGCGCGACCGGCGCGGGCGCCACGCGCCGGGTGATCTCGGTGATCGCATGGCTCGAGGTCGGCGCCTGGATGTTGACGAACTCCGGCGGCGGCACGTAAGGCTTGATGTCCTGCAGTTTCGGCTGCGGCGGCGGCGGTTTGTCGTTCTTTTTCGGCTGTTTGATCTGCGCGATCTGCACGGGCGGTATGATGGTGTGGGCGATCCGGCTGGCAAGTCCGCTGACAAAACCGTAGCCGATCAGCACGTGCAACAAGATCACGGCAACTAACGCGATGCCTCGCTTACCCGAAAATAACGATGGCTCTTCGTACGTATACATAATTCTGTTTGCGCCTATCCCCTAGCTCTATCTAGACCCACGCACCAGCGCACCTATAGTGCGCGTTGCGCGCCCCTCAAACGCGCACAGAGCGTCGATGATCCCCGATGTGGACTCGGTGATATCCCTACGCGCTCCGATCTGCGATAACACAGCCTGACACAGTTTCAGGCCCGACTGCAAGCGCGGATTTGCTTTCGCGAATTCAGTCCGCGCGAAGCCGCTGCACAGGCAAATTTTGCCGGCGCCGATCACTCCAGATCCGTGACCGCGCCGAGCGTTGCGCTGCTGACACACTTCGCGTATTTCATCAGCGCGCCACGGCGCGCATAGGGTTTTGGTGCGCGCCAGGCTTTGCGACGTCGGCGCAACTCCGCGTCCGTGATGTGCAGCGTCATCGCGCGCCGCCGCGCGTCGATCGAGATTCGATCGCCGTCGCGCACCAGGCCGATCGGTCCACCGACCGCCGCCTCCGGCGATACGTGGCCGACGACAAATCCGTGGCTGCCGCCGGAAAATCGGCCGTCCGTGATCAATGCGACCTGCTTGCCGAGCCCCTTGCCCATGATCGCGCCGGTGGGACTGAGCATCTCGCGCATTCCCGGGCCGCCTTTCGGGCCTTCATAGCGAATCACGACGACATCGCCGGCACGCACCGCGCCGCCGAGTATGCCGTCGAGGGCCTTTTCCTCGGAATCGAACACCCGCGCGAGGCCCTCGAATCGCAGCCCTTCCTTGCCGGAAATCTTCGCCACGGCTCCGTCCGGCGCGAGGTTGCCATGCAGCACGACCAAATGGCTTTCCTTCTTCAAAGGATCCGACAAGGGTCGCACGATCTGCTGGTCCGCCGGATAAGGGGCGACGTCCACGAGGTTTTCGGCGAGCGTCTGCCCGGTGACGGTCAAACAATCGCCATGCAGCATGCCGGCATCGAGCAAGGTCTTCATGAGCGGCTGGATGCCACCGATGGCGACCAGTTCGGACATCGAGTAGCGGCCGCTCGGTCGCAGGTCCGCCAGCACCGGCACCTTCTTGCCGATTCGCGCGAAATCGGTGAGGCGCAACTTGACGTTTGCGGAGGAGGCGATCGCCAACAAGTGCAGCACCACGTTCGTCGAGCCGCCGCGCGCGCTCGCCACCGTGATCGCATTCTCGACCGCCGCCCGCGTCATGATCTGGCGCGGCTTCAGTCCGCGCTCGATCAGCCGCACGACCGCCTCACCGGCGCGCGCGCAATCCTCACGCTTTTCCGTCGACACCGCATCCTGGGCGGAGCTGTTCGGCAAACTCATGCCGAGCGCCTCGATCGCCGAAGCCATCGTGTTCGCGGTATACATGCCGGCGCAAGATCCCGGTCCCGGAATCGCGGTGCGCTCGACGTACTTCAGCTCTTGTTCGGAGACGGCGCCGCCCGCATAGCCGCCGATCGCCTCGAACACGGAGACGATGTCCCGGCCCTCGGCACCGGGGCGGATCGTGCCGCCGTAGACGAACACGGCCGGCCGATCGAGCCGCGCGAGCGCCATCAGGCAGCCCGGCATGTTCTTGTCGCAACCGCCGAGCGCGACGATGCCGTCGAAACCCTGCGCGCCGACCACCGTTTCGATGGAGTCCGCGATCACCTCGCGCGAGACCAGCGAGTAACGCATCCCGGGTGTTCCCATGGAAATCCCGTCCGAGACCGTGATGGTGCCGAACGTGACCGCCTTCGCACCGTGCGCCTCGACGCCGGCGGCGGCGATGCGCGCGAGCTCGTCGATGTGCATGTTGCACGGCGTTAAATTGCTCCACGTGGATGCGATCCCGACCTGCGGTCGGAGGAAATCCTCATCGCCGAAACCGACGGCGCGCAGCATCGCGCGCGCCGGCGTCTGTTTGACGCCATCGACGACGAGGCGCGAATACTTGCGTGGATCCACTGCCGCGGTCTTGCGGCGTGTCGCCTTGACGGTGGATTTGCGGGTCGATCGCTGCGGCGGCTTTTTCGGCATGGGGGCTTCTGGTCGGCGGTGTGGGGGGTGGCGAGCATAACCAGCCTCACCCGGCTTGCGCAATGCCGTAGCGTTGCGGGAGGAACCGGAAGGCGGCGCGCAAGGCCTGCGGCT
>VFSW01005596.1_pt1 | contig 18560 bp, 17 predicted proteins | sample 5358111 | NCBI WGS metagenome assembly VFSW01 (sample SAMN11554181, study PRJNA540505) | mine drainage metagenome | isolation source: sediment from site ElyBrook_90M | place: USA: Ely Copper Mine, Vershire, VT | collected 2017 | reverse complement strand
TAATAAACGTACAAACTATATCTGTAAAAACTATAAACAGTGGACACATGGCAAAGACCAACAGCACTTCAAAATTCATAAAGCTGGGCATGACCGCCCTGAAAAACAACTTCGTGAGCCTTGGCAATCCCTATAAGCTTACATACTCGATCAGCTACTGGTGCAACTCAAAATGCCTGACGTGCAACATCTGGCAGATGAAACCTGCTGGTGAGCTGACCTTGGATGAAGTAAAGGAATTTGCGAAGGCGAATCCATACTTCAAGTGGATAGAGATAACTGGCGGCGAACCATTCATGCGCAGCGATGTTGCGGAGATTGCAAAGGCCTTTGCCCAGAATTGCAAGGATCTTTACATAATAACAATCCCTACAAACTCCCTGACAAACCACGACATGGTGATAAGGAAGATAAACGAGATACTGGATACTGGTGTTCCAAGACTTTCGGTTACAGTAAGCCTTGACGGCGACAAGGAGCTCCATGACAAGATAAGGGGCGTACCAGGAAACTACGAGCGATGCATAGACATGTGGAAGAAACTTCAGGAGCTTCGCAAGACCCGCAAGAATCTATTCTGCGTTTTCGGATACACGATCAGCAAATTCAACCAGGGACAATTTGAGAAGGTTTATCAGAACGTGAAGAAGGATGTTCCAGATCTTAGATACAACGACTTCCATTTGAATGTAGGGCAGGTTTCTGACATATACTATTCAAACAAGGAAATGGAGATCACTCCGCAAAAAGACATCGTTGCAAGCGACATAAAGTGGATGATAGACCACAGGGAATTCGAAGCTGGTGCGATACCAATAATCGAGACTGCATATCTAAAGAAACTGCTAAAATACGTAACTACTGGAAAGGTTCCGATGAAGAGCAAGAGCATGGATGCATCCCTTTTCATGGACAGTTATGGAAACGTATACCCATCCATAATGTGGGGAAGGAAGATAGGCAACATCCGAGATACTAAGTATGATTTGAAGAGCATTTGGCACGGGGCTGAGGCGAGCGAGGTGCGTAAGTTGATAAAAGAAGGCAAGGAACCCGACTGCTGGACTGCATGCGAGGCATACCAAACGCTCGTAGGAAATGTAACGAGCCTGCTCTAATCACTTCCAGACTCTTTTTTCTTGGATATCCTTGCTAGTCTCTTCTAGATCCTTGATGTTGTCTATCGAGCGCCAGTACGAATTAGGGAACTTTATTCCTGCAAGCTTCTTCTTTCTTGCAAGTTCCGGGAACGCCGTCTTTTCTATATCCCCCTTATCAGGTAGATAGTCAAATATCCCACTCGACATGACGTAGATTCCTGCATTTATCCAGTACTCCTTGAGTGTGGGCTTTTCATCGAATCTAATTATCTTGGAGTTGCTTGTCTGTATCACTCCATACGGGCTCTTAAGCGGCGTGAGCGCAAGCGCTGCTACGTCGTTTTTCCCAAGTTTGAGGCTCTTTAGATTCATATTGCTTATTATGTCCCCATTTACCATGAGAAACTGCTCATCAGATCCGAGTATGTGCTCAGCGTTCTTTAGGGCCCCTCCTGTTCCAAGGGGTCCGTCCTCTATTGCGAATGCCACCTTCACCCCAAACTTTTCTCCGCTGCCAAGGTGGTTAATCAATTTATCGCGCATGTAGTTTGCAAGTATGACAACCGAAGTCACTCCGTGCGACTTGAGCCACCTTATCTGCCAGTCTACTATGGGCTTTCCGCACACCTCCACCATGTTCTTTGGCTTGTCCTCGGTCAGCGGCCTAAGCCTCTTCCCATGGCCCCCTGCAAGTATGACTGCTTTCATGCAAATTACCAAATCCAATTAGCCGATTTCAATCTATAAACCTTTTGAAAAAACGTTATTGGAAATGCAAATTTAAGGCATAATTTTTAATACCCTGCTCGGCAATAATGTCTTGATGTACATTCTAGGTTTGTGGGACGGCCACGACTCGGGCGCAGCCCTTCTCGAGGATGACAAGATAATATACGCTGCAAACGAGGAGAGGTTCACCAAAAGAAAGCTCGAGGTGAGGTTTCCCTACCATTCGATTAGGGCGGCACTCGACTATGCAGACCTAAAGCCGCACGACATAGAGAACGTGTCTTTTCCTACTACCGAGTTCACAAAGACAATGTCGAGGGTATTTCCAATGCAAAAGGAGAGATACTACGCATTTAGAAGGCGAAAAATGCTCAGGCCCAGGTTCGAATCCCTAATGCACTACACAAAATACATGATGACCTCAGTGGGCCCCCTGCCTCTGTGCGACGCGGTAAGCAAGATGATGATAAAGAAGGAACTAGGAAGGATGGGATTTAGGAACTATGTTCTTCACAGCGTTGACCACCACGCCGCCCATGCCGCCTCCGCCGCCTTCACATCGGGATACAAGAAGTCACTGGTGGTCACAATAGACGGTTTGGGAGATGGCATTAGCGGATCTGTGAGCACCTTTATCAAGGGCCAATTGGAGAGAGAGTCCACAATAAAGGCTCGCAATTCCCTTGGAATATTCTACGAGCAGGTCACAAACATACTTGGGATGCGGGAACTCGAAGACGAGGGAAAGGTAATGGCGATGGCAGACTTCTCATATCCTTTTGATTTCGAAAAAAACAAGCTAAAAGATTTCTTTTCAGTTAAGGGATCAGACATAATTGCAAAATACGGACCGATCTCACAATACAGCATGCTGAGCAGAATCGCATGGGGCACCCCAAAGGAGCAGTTCGCATACATGGCCCAACAGCTTCTCGAAGTTACTATGCAGAAATTCTTCCAGAACCTACATGACGAATACGGAATATCTGACATCGCTCTCTCTGGGGGCATAATGTCGAACGTGAAGGCAAACATGAAAGTAAGGGAGCTAAAAGGCATCGACAGGGTCTACATATTCCCTCATATGGGGGACGGCGGAATAGCGCTGGGCGCTGCCATGTATACAAACTACCTGTTAAACAACGTGAGCGATTACAATTTCACGAATGCATATCTTGGCAATGAGTTCAGCGATGACGAGATCCAGAAGGCACTAAAGAAGGAGAAGGGCATCAATTTCCAAAATGAAGGCTCAAGCGTAGAGGGGCATGCTGCAGAGCTCATCGCGAAGAACAACTACGTATTCTGGTTCCAGGGAAGGATGGAATACGGACCAAGGGCGCTGGGCGACCGAAGCATAATTGCAAAGGCCGGATCAGAAGACGTCAAGGAGAGGCTCAATTTATATGTAAAGCAAAGGGAATGGTTCCAGCCGTTTGCACCATCGATGCTGGAGGAGGATGCAAAATCCCTGCTTGAGGAAGTCACCGAATACAATAAGTTCATGACAATGGCGTACAAGGTGAAGAAAAGCAAGTCTGATGTGATGAAATCCGTTGTGCACGTGGACATGACCGCAAGGCCGCAAATGGTCGGAGCGGAGAACAAGCGATACAGATCGATGCTACAAAAAGTCAAGAAGCACTTGGGATACGGGGTTGTCTTGAATACCAGCTTCAACATTCATGGCCTGCCGATAGTGATGACCCCCGAGGATGCGCTGCTTACCATGAAGCAGACCAACACAAGGCACATGTTCCTTGGCAATTTTTTCGTTGAGAGAAAGGTGTGAATATGCAGCTGCTCGGATACGCCATTACTGCCGCCCTCGCTTTTGCCTTTGCGTGGCTTTTGTATTCTGCAGTGCGCTCAAGGAGATATATTGCAAAAATCTTCAAGAACAAAATCAATAAACAATCCGCTGCCGCAGCGATACTCATAATCGCGTTCTTTTTAGGATTCTCTATCTTATACGTCCATCCTGCCGAGCAGCTATACTTCGACGAGAACATATACCAGGGCATAGCGCTCAACATATTGCACACCGGTAACTCTCTATGGTGCCAATACGGGACAGGATACGTAAATTCCTGCGCAAACAGCGCGATCTATCACGACCCTGTCGGTATATCTTTCTTTCTCGCAATCGCATTTGCGATATTTGGCATAGGAATAAACACCGCATACGGGATGTCCCTATTCGTAGGAACTGCATCCATCCTATTTGTCTTCCTTCTCGCATCCCTCATATTCAAGGACAAGAAGGCCGCGGTGGCGACGACATTGGTGTTTGCACTCATGCCCGAGCTGTTCATATGGTCGAGGACCCAGGCAGTCCCGAATCTCCTCTTCATGCTCTTCACAATTATAACCTTCCTTGCATTTTTGATAATGAGAAAGGAAAAGAACACATACACAATCTCCGCATTTTTCGCATCCCTTGCAATCACCTCTTATATGAGGCTTGAGGGAATCCTTCTTGTAGGGATATTCGCATTTCTCTACGTCGCCATGCAGGATGAGCAAAATAAGCGCACATTTTTCAAAAGAATTGCGTCTTTCCTAAATGTCATCGACCTTGATGTGAACTTGCTGATCCTGTTCCTTATCTTTTTGATACTAATCGTTCCAGAGGCGTATTTCATATCCTACCAAATAGCAAATCCGCAGTTCGGCCAGACCAACGGCCTCTTCTCCATCGCAATATTTCGCTCTAATGTCTTAGGGGTCAACTCCAACGGCTCTTGCAACATACTGGGGCAGACGTTCGGACCAAATGTATGCTACTTCATAGGGACTTTCAATACGATTGGCTACTACCCTACTGTATTCTCAGAATACACGACTGCGCTTGCCGCCCTCGGGCTGCTGATACTGATAATCAATTCAATTAGGAAGCAATCCGAAATGTACAATCTTTTACTGCTCACACTAACGTGGATAATGGTATATTACATATTCTACGATTTCTTCTATGCCGGCTCGGTGACATACGGTGTCGACGTAAGGTTCATGCTCGAGATATTCCCACCAATAGCCATCTTGGCTGGAGTATTTGCATCAGAGCTTGGCAACCTTTCCAGGCTGTATGTGGGGAACAAAAAGGGCCAAAGGCTCAAAGAAACTCCAAATGCCGTACTCTTTGGGTACTCGATCTGGGCGCTGGTGCTGATCATCGCGGTGATTATGCCGTTCACCATGTACTCAAGCGACATAACAATACTGCCTTCACAGATGCCGCAGCAATCCGACATACTTGCAGCGATATCGTTCTTCTACGCAAACTACACTGCAGTTCCAAGCAACTGCCTCGTCTTTAGCTACACCCCTGACATATGGTATGAGGTCAACAGGCCTTCCGCGCAGATAGGCGATCTTACGTCCCCAGACTCAAACTTCACATTGTTTGCAAAGAATTACAGCTGTTTTGTATTGGACGTTGGGTATTGGTGCAGCATAAGCCAGAGCACGCAAGAAACCTGCTTTAATTTTGCAAAGCCACATGCGCTAAAGGACCTATCATCTGTATCTGCGCCGCAGGTCGGGCAGAACATAACATTCGGATTGTATAGGATACTCAACTACACTCCGTGATCCTTCCTTCTCTTCCTCCTAAGCCCTATAACTATCAAAGCGGCAACCACAACGATCACCGCTATCACAGCTACAAACGGCAGGTACGGGGAGAGGGAAAACTCCGGCGCAGATGCGGTGCTTGATATCACGAATATCGACTGCGACGCATAGTGCATTCCGGAGAATACATACTGTGCAGAGACAACAGCGGAATAAGACGCACCGCTCTGCGGATTTTGAACGGAGAAGTTAAGGTTTCGGTGCTGGTATGGGGCAAGTTCGACAACCAAGTTGGAATTCGATCCCAATGTAGGGGGCAAAAGCAAAGAGACATTGACTGACAAGTTCTCTACTCCCTCGTTGAAAAGACTAACGTTCACCATTTTGCCTGACGCACCATTGATGACATTCGAAGTTACGAACACCTCCGAAGTTGTGGAATTGTATATGTTGACTGTGCACGGAAAGAGTGCCGTGAACGGCTGGTTGCTCCCCTGCAGATACGCCAGCACGAAATAATCCGAATAGGTTCCAGGAATTGTTGCATTTGAGAAGTTCACAGTGAAGTTCTCCGTGGAATTTTCCAATATTGATGGAGAGGTATACTGGCCCTGCGATAATCGCACATTTTGTATGTGGGGCGTTAGAACCAGATTTGACGCAGAATCGTTTCCTGTATTCACCAGCTTGAACGTCAAATTGTCGTGCACGGGAAGGTTATTGCACGATCCTGTGAGTATCACAGTCCCTGCGCTCACATTTCCTATTGCTAGTGCTAAAATGGCAATAATGTAAATGTATCTGTTCACGGTAGGTATCTTCGCCCTCAAAATTTAAAAATAATCTGTTATTCACATCCAAGCCTGACGAAGTCGAGGGACACGGTATATTAATACGTACGTCCTACTCTAATCTGTTTTCGGGATTTTACGGGGCCGTTAAAACTGCAAGATAATCCATGTGCAAAATCACCAGATTCAGCGGATGCTACGAAAGCCGCAAATCCATTGTGGCTCCAAAAACTGCTGGCAGGTGGCACTCTTAAAAGAACCTATGATCTGCCAGTTCTGATCGCAGACCCAAACGATCCAACAGAAAAGCACGGCGCATACAACCCAGGGGTATTAAGGGTCGATGGCATTCCGATAAAGTTTGGGGGAAGGGAGGTAACAAACCAATTCATCAAAATCTACAGGGCAGACGGGCACGAGAAGCGCACGCTCAAGGGAGCAATAAGCAACGACTGCAAAGATTGGGAGAAGATAGGGACGATACTCGAGCATGAGGAGCCAATGGTGCACCTTGAGGATCCAAGGCTTACCATGATGCACGAGAGCGGAAGGATATTCATAGGATGCGTAGAGGCGAAGTATCGGGAAAGCAATGACAATTACATAACCAGCATAGGAATATACGAGCTGGTGGATGGGAAGATAAAACGTATCGGTGAGGTGCAAAAAGAGAGCGACATTATGTCCGACAAGGACGGCGTAATATTTCCAAGGCTGATAAATGGGAGATACGCCGTGCTGAGAAGGCCATGGCCATACATAAAGATTGCATATTCCGATTCGATCGAGGGTCCGTGGGTAACGGATCCACGCCCTGTGATAGCGCCGAGCCCAGAAAAGGAGGGCATAGGACCATGGGAGAAGGATCCTGAACTGCGCTCAGCGTACCGTGAAAAGGAGCATATAGAATGGGTCGGCGCAGGAACCGTGCCGATATACACTCCACAAGGTTGGTTCATTATATACCACCAAGGCGAATGCAAAAACAATCAAAGATTCTATACCGCACATGCTGCGCTTTTGGATCTAGACGATCCGACTATAGTCAAATGGCAATCCAAAGGGCCGATTCTAAAGCCAGAGCTACCATGGGAAGCAAATGACTCTGGGCTGAATATAGTATTCCCCACCGCGGCGCTACCTGACGCAGACAAGCTGTTCGTGGTGTACGGTGCAGGGGACAACAAGATCGGGTTGGCCGAGATATAGCTACTTTTTATCTGAAAAGAAATACCCCAGCATCAGGTATGCGAGTTTTGCAGCAGTGAAATTGGGGTATGTAATTCCTGGTATCGGGCTAAGCTCTGTAATATCAAGCCCCACAAGATTCTTTTTCTCGGATATTAGTCTCAATATCTCTGTGATTTCATTAAATCTCATTCCATCTGGCTCGGGAGTGCCGACGCTCGGCATCTCGCTTGGATCAAGCACATCGAGGTCTATTGTTATGTAAATGTTCTTTCCTGTCGCATCGATTATTCTCTTTGCAACATCTTTTATCGAGGAATTATGTATCTGCGACATTGTTATTGTGTTTTTCTTCTCAAGTTTCTTTGCAGAATCTAAGTCTATGCTCCTAAGCCCAACCTGCACTATGCTCTTGTATAGCTCTCTTGACCTTGCAATCACTGAAGCGTGGGTGTATCTGCTTCCAAATATCTCATCCCTCGAATCTGAGTGGGCATCAAAATGCACAATGCTTATCTCCTTCTTGTGCTCTTTGAAGGCTTGGATCGCCCCAAGGGTTATCGAATGGTCCCCACCGAGCATAAACGGGATTTTACCATCATCAAGAACTATTCCTATCTCCTTCTTTATTCTCTTAGCCATGTTCTCCGGGGAGCTAAGATCCGGAGCCATCTCATCGGTGGTGTAGACTGAAACAGTCTTGCTTATGTCGCAGCCCAACTCGTAGCTATACAGTTCCAGGTTCCTGCTCGCATCTATGATCGCATGCGGTCCTTCCCTCGCCCCTGCCTTGTATGTAAGAGTAGCATCGTACGGAATTGGAATTACAACTATCTTTGCTTTTTTGTAGTCCTGCTCCTCCAGGCCGAACAGGTTGTATTTTGGAAGTGTGTTAAGCGGCTCCATTATTTCACAAAATTTGCTATTATATATCAAAGACATAAACTTTTATTAGTTCTTTGAGATTTCAATACGAGGGTGATTTTATTTCCGTGGAAATACTAAATGTGGCAATAGAGAAGGACGCAGACACGCAGGTCATAATAGGGCAGGCAGGCTTCATAAAGACTGCAGAGGATCTCTACGAGGCAATGTCAAGCTCGGTCCCAAACATAAAGTTCGGACTCGCATTCACCGAGGCAAGCAACGACTGCCTAATACGAAGCGAAGGCAATGATGCCCAGTTCGCAGCCCTTGCGGAAAAGAACGCAATGAACATATCTGCGGGACACGTATTTGTCATACTATTCAAAAACGCATTTCCAATAAACGTAATGGAGAAGATACGCAATACTTGCGAAGTGGTCAATCTATATTGTGCAACTGCAAATCCTGTGGATGTCATAATCGCAGACACCGGGGAGAAAAGATCCGTAATCGGAGTCGCCGACGGTCTAAAGCCAAAGGGAATAGAGAAGGACGAAGACAGGCAGAAGAGACGAAAGCTACTTCGCGACATAAAATACAAGTTGTAAGAAATGGAAATTATCTCTGATTTTCATTTGCATTCCAGATATGCCATGGCATGCAGCAAGAACATAACCATACCTGGAATTGCTGCAGAGGCGCAATCAAAAGGGATCGATCTTCTCAGCACAGGCGATTTCACACACCCCTCCTGGTTCGGCGAGATAAAGGAGAACCTGGTGGAATACAAGGACGGCATCTACAAACTCAAGAACTCCAAGCTTAAGACCATGTTTGTAATGGGGGTCGAGGTATGCACCATATTTAGCAAGGGGGGCAGGGCAAGAAAGATCCACAACTGCATAATAGCCCCAAGCATTGAGACCGCTGCGCAAATAAACGATGTGCTTGCAAAACGCGGATCCTTAACTTCCGATGGCAGGCCGGTATTCGGCATGGAAGCAAGCGAGCTTGTGGAGATGCTCATGGAAATCGACAAATCCATAATCGTATTCCCTGCGCACATATGGACTCCATATTTCGGCGCGCTGGGATCTATGTCTGGATTCAATTCGATAAAGGATGCGTACGAAGATCAATCAAACCATATACACGCACTTGAAACAGGTCTCTCATCGGATCCTCAAATGAACTGGAGGCTATCCTCGCTAGACAAAATAACACTGCTCTCAAACAGCGATGCACACTCGCTCCCAAAGCTGGGAAGGGAAGCAAACGTCCTCGACATTCCCGAGGACAAGCTCTCCTACAAGGAGATAGCGGATTCTATAGCAAGAAAAGATCCAAGGAGGATAAAACTCACGATCGAATTCTATCCTGAAGAAGGCAAGTACCACTACGACGGTCACAGGCAATGCAAAGTCTCGCTAAGCCCTGAGCAATCAAAGAAATACAACAACATATGCCCGGTCTGCAGAAAAAAACTCACGATTGGGGTCCTAAACCGCATAGACAAGCTCGCAGACAGGCCCGAAGGGTACAAGCCAGAAAATGCGATACCATATCTGCACAGCATCCCGCTAAGGGAGATAATAGCATACATCCTGGAGAAGAATGAGAACTCCCCAATAGTCGATGGAATGCTCTCAAAGCTCGTTGACAATTTCGGAAGCGAATTCAATGTTCTTCTAAACGAGGACGTGAGCAAGCTTGAAGGAGTGGACAAAGACCTTGGCAATGCAATCGACCGTGTAAGGAAGGAGAGGGTCCATTTGATACCGGGATACGATGGTGTATTCGGTGTTATTGACATAATGGATAGGGTAAAGGAGGAGAAGAAGGGTTTGCAACAGACGTTATAAACATTTATCTCCCAATTATATCGTATTTTCATGGAGGGCTCGCCATACAGCGCACTAAGATACGAAATAGCCGCAATGGTGAGCAATGCATTGTCTGCACTGGATTATAGCGCCGCAGGAATAGAAAGCACCATAGACTTCTCCAAGATCAACGGAGACATGAGCTGCTCTGTATCATTTAGAATCGCAAAGGAGAAGAGGGATAACCCAAATTCGATAGCGCAAAATATCCTCTCTAAAATAGAGAAGAGCGAATCGATAGAGAAAATAACTGTTGAAGGGGGCTACCTTAATTTTTACATAAACAAGGAGAGATTTGCAAAATCCACAATAGCCTACTCTCTCTCGTTAGCCAAAGACGTTCCAGTATCCGACATCGGGAGAAGAAACAAGGTGATTATAGAATATCCAAGCGCAAATCCAATACATCCTCTTCACATAGGGCAGTTGCGGAACATGCTGCTCGGTGATGTCATATCAAAGGTGCACGCTCTTTGCGGATACTCTGTCGAGAGCGAGGACTTCATAGAGGACCTGGGCCTTCAGGCTGTTCAGGCGCTGTGGGGATATCTAAACACCCAAGCTCCGCTTAGTAAGAAGTTCGATCATTGGTACGGGGAGATATACGCAAACGTAAACAAGATGATGGATGGCCAGGACCTCAAGGAGGATTTCTCAAAGCTCGCAAAGCTGATGGAGAAAAGCGGCACGCGCGAGTCGCAGCTTAGCAGAGAAGTCGCGGAGAAATGCGTAAGAGCGCAATACGAAACCGCGTTCAAATACAACATCTATCACGACCTTCTTGTCTGGGAGAGCGACATCCTTGGGGAGAAGCTTCTCGAAAAGGCCCTAAGGATACTGCTCGATTCCGGGTTCGCAAGACAAGAAAAAGACGGCAAGTTCAAAGGCTGCATAGTAATAGATTTGAGCACCATAGAGAATCTCCCAAACGAGTTTAAGGGATTAAAGGAGCAGATCAAAGTCCTAATAAGAAACGATGGCACCGCATCCTATGTCGCAAAGGACATCGCGTTCCATATGTGGAAGTTCGGCATGCTCGAAGACACCTTCAAGTATTCGGTCTTCATGGAAAAACAGCCCAATGGAAAACCTCTCTACACAACATCAAGCTCTGGGAAGAGCATGCCGTTTGGGCACGTCGAGGAGGCTATAAACATAATAGACGTAAAGCAAAGCTACCCTCAGGCGCTGCTCAGGCTTGCATTTGGAAGCATAGGGCGAAAGGACATAGCGGAAGGAATCAAGCATCTAGCTTACGGCAGAGTGGAGCTTGAGAGAGGCACACTATCGGGAAGGAAAGGGGTGGAATTTAGCGACAGCGCAGATGGATTGCTCGAATCGGCAAAGGAGAACGCGCTTGCGCTAATCAAAGACCGATTCAAGTTGGAAGCAAACGAGCAGCAAAGTATAGCCCAGATGGTTGCGCTCTCGGCGGTGAAGTTCGAATTTTTGAAGGTCTCGCCCGAAAAATGGATAACCTTCTCATGGAAGGGCGCGCTTGCATTCGAGGGAAACTCCGGACCATACTGCCAATACATGCATGCACGGGCGATAAGGTTGATAGAGACTTCGGGAATGAGCCTAGAAATGGCAAAGAGTGCGCAGACGAATCTTCTTAGTGGGGACCACGAATTCGAACTGCTAAAGAAGATGGCGCTGCTGCGCGAGACCGTAGAGAAGACCTGCGCCGAGCTTAGACCAAATGTAATGACGGAATACGCAAACGACCTGGCATACGCATTCAGCAACTTCTACGAGCAGGTGCCGATACTAAAGACCCAGGACGAGAAAGAGAAGGCTGCGCGCATAGCGCTCACATACGCCTTTGCGAACACCATGAAATATGCCTTAGGCGTTCTGGGCATAGATGCGCCTGAGAAGATGTAAAATCAATACCATTATAAATTTTAATCGCCACAATATAGACTATCTAATACTTCTTTGTGTTTCGATACCATGGTCAAAATATACAAGCAAAAGAGCGGCAAGCTCATACTCTACCTTCCTCCTGATGTCATCAGGGTGTTGGGCCTTGACGAGAACGAGGAGGTGGACTTTTTCAAGTACAATGACAAGTCGTTTCTAATTGCAAAGAAATCTGAAATATCGAACATGCTCTCTGGAAAACCCCAGGAGGCTACAAAAGCGCAATCCCAAATGGCAACCCCACTTGCTTCTAAAAGCCAGTATCAAAACGACCAATTGTCCGGCGAGGAGATAGCTGTCCTGCGCAAGCTCGATACCATAAGATACAACATGAGGACAAAGGAGAACGTCGAGAAGCTGCTATCGGAGAGCGAAAGGTCTACTTTAAACCAGCTTCTCAAAAGAAAGGCCGTCAACCTATTTCAGGGCAACAAATCAAGCGTGCCGCTATACGGGATTGCAAAGAATGTATACGATAAATTCCTGATGCGAAAGAAGCCTGCCCAGCAAGCTGTACAAAAACCATCGGAGAGGGAGTTCAAGATTCCCCTACTCAAGAAGAACATCGACGACAATCCATACGTAGTCTCCCTAGAGGAGCACGGTTTCATAATACTACAAACCGAGGCGGAGGCGACAAGCCTTTCACTGACCCTCGAAGAGAGCATAAGGCAGGGGTTCGTGCTTGGTACACGAGCATTCAACAGGAAATTCTACATAGTGCTTCGCTCATTCATAGAGAAGGACAGCGCAAAGATCATCAAGTCCATACGTGCAGGAAACAACAAGGTGCCTGACATATCAAAAGAGGTAAACCTTCCAGAAGACGGGGTTAGGGCTATACTATATCTGCTATCCGAGAACGGGGATGTAAGCGAGAAGAAGCGCGACTATTTCGTGATCGCCTAGATCAAACTGCAAGGAAGTGGTCGAATATTATAATGACTACTGCAAAGATCACCACCATAGCAAGAAACACCTTGACGTTTATGTCCATTCCCTTGTCCGGAGCGTCGTAAAAGTTGAATATTCCAGCCTGGGACTGCGGACCCCTAATCTCTGCCATTCAAATCGTATCAATATCGATAAATTGTTATATAAACTTTTTTGCTGCCTCAAAATCACGTTTTAAGATCGGAAATTCGCTTATGTACGATTTGGCAATCAGATTTATAAATTCTTAAAGACCAACACTGTCATATGCACGCTGAAAAATTATCTCCGGAGAGTATAGAAGGAACAATGTCTGTAAAGATCAGCAGCTCAGCGTATCTTATAACGCTGCTCTGCGACAAGCCGATGATCGGAGAACTCGGCGCATTGCTGGACAAGTTTGCAGCCGACGCCATAAAAAGGGAGCTTAGGCAGCATGTGACTCTTAACAGCAGGACCATAAAATTTCCAGGGAAGGTCATGTTCAAGCACGATATCAACGTATCGCTGCACAACCAAAGCACGATAGAGCAGCTTGCGCTCGTCAATTTCATGTCCCAGTTCAAGGACGTTCTTGAAATGGATCTTATCGCAAAGGGAGTAAGAAGAGACTGATCATCTTCTCTCTCTTATCTCATCCTCAAGATCCTTTGCAAACACATCCAGCTTTATGCCCATCTTCTGCGTTCCATCCCTGCTCCTTACGGATATCGAACCTGATTCCTGCTCCTTTTTCCCTATCACTACCGTGTAGTTTATCTCCATCATTTTTGCGTCGCGTATCTTGTACTCAAGCGTCTTGTCCGATATGTCCAATTCCACCCTGAAATGTCTTTTCTTTAATTCTTCAAAGACCTTGGTTGCATACTCATTCGACTGCTCAGATATCGTTATCACCCGCACTTGCACTGGAGACATCCACGCAGGGAACTTTCCTTTGTAGTGCTCTACTAGTATCCCCATGAACCTCTCAAGCGTACCGAGGATCGCCCGATGTATTATCACTGGAGCGTGCGCTTTCCCGTCCTCTCCTATGTACTCCAAATTGAATCTTAATGGAAGCTGGTAGTCTACCTGTATGGTTGCGCACTGCCACTCCCTGTTCTGCGAATCCTTTATGTCAACATCTATCTTCGGTCCGTAAAACGCTCCCTCCTTATCCTTGATCACATATTCTATTCCGTTTGCCTCAAGCGCATTCTTGAGCGCATTTGTGGCCTTCTCCCACAGCGCTTCATCTCCCATATGGCTCTCTGGCATTGTTGATAACTTAACCTTGTAGCTAAAGCCGAACGTCGCATACGTTTCCTTAAGCAGCCTGAGAACTGACGTGATCTCCTCACCGATCTGATCCTCCCTGACAAATATGTGCGAGTCGTCTTGCATGAATTCCCTTACCCTGAACAAACCAGTAAGCGCCCCGCTTATCTCGTTTCTATACAGTCTGTCGAATATGCAGGTCCTAAACGGAAGCTCCCTGTAGCTCCATTTTCTCGACTTATAGATTAGTATCGAGGAGGGGCAGTTCATGGGCTTGAGCCCCATAGCCTCCCTCTCAGATTCGAATATGAACATGTCCTTCTTGTAGTGGTCTATGTGCCCGCTCACGTGCCAGAGCGCAAGGTTTGCAATCGATGGAGTGCTAATCTCCTGATATCCGTATCTCTCCTGGTTCTCCCTCACGAACCTTAGGAGTTCCCTGAACATTATATTGCCCTTTGGATGCCAGTAGACCATTCCCGGAGACACTTCCTGGAAGCTGTATAAATCGAGCCTCTCCCCGATTGTCCTGTGATCTGTTTCGGCGAGACCCGACCAATCGCTCTTTTTCACTATCGAAAGATCTATCGGCCTATCGTGCTTTGTGCCTGCAGATGTCTGCTTTGATTCCTGCGCAGACTCTCCATACCTCTTGGACTGCTCCGCCATAGGATGGCCCTTGATGTCTATCTTCAGGTGCTTGTTCCACCCAAATGGTGCCGAGAGGACCTCGAGCCCCTTTTCCGCAGCCTCCTCTTTCATGACCGCCAATATCTCAAGAGCCCTCTGCGGAGATTCAAGATTCCTGCTAAGGTGCGCAAATGGATATATCACAATCTTATTTCTCTTGATGTTTGCCATGAACTTCGCAGCATCTGCAATCGCATTCTTTGCAAGCTCCTCGCTGTCCCCCTTTTCCACAGATACAAAAAGGACAAGTGCATCTTCCACCACGGACTTTTTCTCCTCTACCTTTTCGTAGACCTTGGCTTCAGGCTTGACCAGCTCGTATTCTATGCTGTTGACATCGAACTGCAGTATCTGCATTGACTTGCACCAAACAATCTATCCATACGTAACAAACTCTAAAAAGGTTAACTGCAATTAAATCCCATAAATTCTAATTTGTGATGACATGATATTGGGAGACCGCGATTTGAAATACTACCTCGAGAAAAAATACATAGACATAACTCCTATGCACAAAGAGAGCGTGAGGGAGAACGGAGTCGACCTTAGGATAGGAAACGAGATAGCAAGATTCAAGAAAACGAAAAAAGTCTTCGATCCAAATGCAGACAAGGATGCAAAGGATTTTTTCGTAAAGGAAAAGGGACAATCATTCATAATACAGCCGCACGAGCACGTCTTGATGGTGACGCAGGAGAGAATAAAGCTTCCGCATGATGTGATGGCTTTCGTGAACCTTAGATCCTCGTTTGCACGGCTGGGCTTGTTTGTGCCTCCAACAATAGTCGATGCCGGATTCGAGGGAGAATTGACCATAGAGATAATCGGATCCGAGTTCCCAATAAAGCTGCCAAAAGGCACCAGGTTCCTGCATCTGATATTCGCAAAGACGCTAACTCCTGTGGAAAAACCTTACAGCGGCAAATACCAAAGCCAAATGGGCGTCACGCTTCCTAAGATGAAGAAGTCGAAATAGTCAGCTGAACTTTCTTTTCCGAATGTTTACCGGTTTCATGAGCACATATAATATTATCAGGGAGAGTATCGCAACTGCAAGCACTATGTATAACGACTCGTCCTTGTATGATTGTATGACTCCGTACTGCTTTTGCGCAAGAGTTCCTGCAAGGTTAGCATATCCAACCGCGGCATTTGGGGATGCGTTGTAGACGCTATTCGCTTTGTTTAGGTACTGGTAGGAGAGCGTCAGGTTTGGAGAGAATATGAAGTATCCGCTGGAATTTACCAAATTGACATAGTTTGTGATGTTTGCTATTATCTGGTTCGCCTGCGAGCTGCTATAGCTGCTTGTGTTCAACGTAGATGAGAATGCGATGCTGGCGATTGCTGCAAATGCAACCAGATAAAACGAGAACCCTCTCATGCGATCAAAGGATAATATGCCAATAAAGGATATTAAGCTGTTTTCCCGTACTGTGGTTGCTTTCTCACCAGATGTCTTAGGTATCCGACCTGGTGCATGGACCACATGAATGCAGTTTCTATCGGTTCATAGACTGCTGTCTCATATATCGCCCTGCCAATAGTCCTTGGAGTGTATACCGGTACGATCTGCGCGCCGAATTCCCAGCCCGCTTTCTTGCTAAATATTCTTTTTGCAATCATGCTTACGCGATGCAACTGATATCCATCAACATGTATCTCTACCGGCCCTATTATGCCCCTCTCCTCCATTGCCTGCCTTGCGAAATGAAGGTTCAATGCTATGTTGGTGCCCTTTTCCGATAGCACAATGTCCCCTTGCGGAACGTCGTGCTTGAGCAAGCACTTCTCCATAGCCTTCGCTTCAGAGTCTTTTGGCCGTAGCGCCTTTGGGGTTGGAATTGCAACTGGATTCACGTGGCTGCCTGCAAGTACCATCATCGAATGCGATTCAGCCTTCAGGTCGCGGTGCCTGCTTGCGGCTTCCAATACTACTGCAAGTCCCCTATCTGACAAAGATCCGTCCCTTTGGAGGGCTTTTCCAAGAACTATTATGTTGGTTCCATCTTTAGTTGACATCATTGTCTCACATTAATTTTTTAGTGATTTTGATTTTTCCCTCTACGCACAAAGGCCATAACGCCATTTGGGCAATTCATCCTCTTTTTATTGCTCTTTTGGCAACTATATTAATATGCACTAATTCGTCTACATAATCCATCCAAATTAGGGCAAAATAAGGGAAATATATGGGAAACGTATAAAAAAGACTGACCCTCCCTTAATGCATCCCTCAGAATCTGCAATCAAGCTAGGAAATTAAAATAAAAGAAAGAAAATCAGAGGTTTACGTCGATATCGAGCTCCTTCTTTAGCTCCCTGTATCTGTTCCTGATTGTGACCTCTGTCACTCCGGCAACGCTTGCAACCTCTTTTTGCGTCCTTCTCTCGCCTACGAGAGCTCCTGCAATGTAGACCGCAGCAGCAGAAACGCCTGTCGGACTCCTTCCGCTGACAAGTCCTTTCTTCATTGCATCGTTTAGCAATACAAGAGCCTTCTCCTGTGCCTCTCCGCTGAGCTTTAGCGCTGCAACGTATCTTGGCACGTATCCTGATGGATCCGTAAGAGGTATCTTGAGGTTGAGCTCGTGGGATATAACCCTGTATGCCCTTCCTATCTCCTTCTTTGGAACTCCGGATATCTGAGCTATCTCATCAAGTGTCCTTGGCATTCCCGCGCTCCTGCAAGTTGCATATAGCGCTGCGTTGACAACAGTCTCGATAGGCCTTCCCCTAATGAGGTTGTTCTTTACGCACTGCCTGTATAGAAGTGCCGCGCTCTCCCTGATATTCTCAGGAAGTCCCAGGTAGCTTGCAGCCCTGTTTAGCTCCGGAAGAGCTATCAAATAGTTCCTCTCGCTCGAGCTTGCTATGCTTGCCCTCTTGTGCCACTTTCTCATCCTGTAGAGCTGCGCCTGCCTCTTTGACGGCAGCCTTGCTCCTCTAATGTCCCTGTTGTACATGTCTATTTCAGTGACAAGTCCCTTGTTTAGCTTCATGTATTTGATCGGTGCACCTGTTCTTGCGCGTGCATTCCTCTGGTCAGAGTCGAATGCCCTCCACTCCGGGCCTGAGTCGGTTACGTTCTCCTCGACTACAAGTCCGCACTGGTTGCAGACCATCTCCCCTCTCTCATTATCATAGATTATATCAGAACTTCCGCAGCTTGGGCATCTCTTCGACTGTGATGCCACTGTTGGCCCTGCCTTTCCGTGCACTATCTTGACATCCTGTTCCGGTGCCTGGGCGTGTCCCATATCTATGAAATCGTCTTCTACATCCGGCATCGCGGCAGGTGTTTGTTTCCTAAAATCCAGATCATCCATATGCTCTGCCCTCACCTTTGGGGCAGTTGCTCTTGCGGCGGATACCTTTGCAGCCTGCTTTCTTGCAGGTGCATGGTCAGATTTATGCTTGGCGCTAACCTTTTTTGCCTTCTTTACCTGTTTTTGCACTCTCTTCTGTTGTTTTTTGTTTGCCATAAAGACCACTTTTTAAATATTTATGCGCATTAACGTTATACTCACAAGCAAACTTTTTCGTAAGTTCAAAAATCATTAGTAATGTTTAAAAAAGTTGCTAAAATGAGCGTATATTAAACGTAAGATAGATAT
>VFSW01005595.1_pt1 | contig 18560 bp, 18 predicted proteins | sample 5358111 | NCBI WGS metagenome assembly VFSW01 (sample SAMN11554181, study PRJNA540505) | mine drainage metagenome | isolation source: sediment from site ElyBrook_90M | place: USA: Ely Copper Mine, Vershire, VT | collected 2017 | reverse complement strand
CCTTACTGTGATCCTTTCGGTGGCCGTTTACACAGTTCAATTTATACCCTCGTCTCGTTCCTCGCTTCAATACACATCCAGATCATGCGCCGAAACCACCGCGCCCGCGTAATGCTCCCGCACCTGCCGCAACAGTTCCCCTTCCGGCTCTCGATGGAACATCTGGTGATACAACACCAGCAGCTTTGGCTTCGCCCGCGAAGCGATCGCAGCCAGCTCCTCCGTCGAAGTATGAAAGGCCGAGAAATAGGCCCGGCCAGGTTGGTTCCCCGCGGCGCCCGGCCCCCAGGCGTAGACCTCGTGCAGGAGCACATCGCAGCCGTTACACGCGTTCACTAACGCCTCGACCGGCGTCGTGTCGCCGGAGATCACAATCGTCCGGTCCGCGCTTTCAAAGCGGTACCCGAACGCTTCATCCCACGAGCCGTGTTTCACCGCGAAAGCCTTCACCGTGACGTTCGCGTCTTTGAAAACCACGCCAGGCGCGATCTCATGCACATCCACCAGGTATCCCGTCGCGTTCCCATGCTCCAGGCCTTCGGTACGCACGGCAATATCTTTCTTCCACGCGGCCAGGATGTGGCTCGTCATCTCCGCAAGGCCATGCGGACCGTACGCGGCCAAGTGCTGCGATCGCTCCAGCACCCATGGGCTGAAGATCAAGTCCGGATAGCCTAGCGTGTGATCCGAATGCAGGTGCGTAACAAACAGCGTCTTCAGATCCGCCATCCGCAGCCCTGGCACTCCCTCGCGCGAAGCCGCCGCGGCCCGCCGCACGATCCCCGGCCCGCAATCCACCAGATAGCTCTGCCCATTGACGATGACAGCCACCGCCGGACCAGCGCGGTCCGGATCGGCATTTGGCGTCCCGGAGCCAAGCACCACAACCTCCGCGCCGGATCGCAATCCCTGACCCGCGAGTAACGGACCGCCAAGAACAGCCATCAGCAGAAAGCGCATTCCTCACCTCGTCAGCACAGTGTTTGACACCGGCGCGACCATCGATCCCGTTCGCGTGCTACGGCCGCCGAGCCAGAACCAGTTCCTCAAATCTGCGGAAATTCGGACAGCGCCTCCGAATTCGTTCGAGGTCAGCCGCTGCCGCGACCTGTCCAGAGACCTCCTCCGTAGCCGCCAGCCCCACGCTGGAGAGCCTGCGCTGGAACTCTACCTTCGCATTCCTGACCCGCTCGGTTCCCTCCAATGGATCGGGCGCGGCCTCGAGGCTGCGGAAATTCCTTCCACGCACACGCGCCACTGCTTCGATGGCTTTCTCATCGGCGAGCAGCAGCGTCTCCAACATGCACTTCGTCGCGTGAAGGCGCACGTCTATCGTCCGTTTCTCGCGAAACCCTGACCCATCGAGGATGCCTTCCAGCTCCTTCTCGACAGACAACGGATCGTGGCAGTCAAAGTCTCGAATTACGAGGGCTCTATCGATGTGCTGCTTCGCGTTCCATTGAAACTCCTTCAGATACCCGACGAAATCCTTCTTCAAATTCGCGATCCCGCCGGTCACCCGCGCCACCACCGTTGCCTCATCGCTTCGAATCCTCCGGATCAGCGCCGCATATGCCTTCGCGTCCGAATCGCCCTCCACCACAATCCCGCAAACCATCACTCTCCGAGCGTTCCACTAAACATGAGGTCGCCGAGGCCCAGGGAGTGGTCCCTAACTAACTGCCGCAGATGGTCCTTGTCGCCTGGGCGGACCACCGCTGTTTCGCCCTGCTTCTTCTCCAGCCACAGAACTTCATCGAGTTCGATCTGATCGAGTAGATACGGCGAGTGAGTAGTGAGTACAATCTGCGACAATCCGGCGTTGCGATCCGATAACTCGTGCTGGACCTGCCGTAACAATGCGACCAGCGTCTCCAGCAGTCTGGGATAAAGTGATTCTCTGGCTCTACAATCACAAAAAGCGTTCTACCGAGTTCGTCCGGCGCGCAGGTGAGCGACACGAACGTAATGAAAGCCAATTCCCCGTCCGACATCTGGAACAAAGGCGTCGAGCGCGCCAAACCATGCTCCTCGGACGCCAGGTAGACCGTGCCCTGTTGCGTCGGCCACGTTAACAGCAGTCGAACCTCTGGAAACACATCCCGGACGGCCTCCTCGATCCGGCTGAAACTGTCGGCCGAACGCGTCTGCAGCCACATCAGCCAGGCCGATAAGTTCTGCCCGTGCGGTTCGAGAGCCCCTCCGGCCGTCACCGCGTTGACCTGCTTCATCAAGCTCGGAACGAGTTGATAGAATCGCCAATTCTGCACGAACACCTTCGGCCGATACCCGTCCCAGTTCTTCGGAGCAAACTCCATGGCGGAACCGTCCGCATCCACGTTCACCAGGCGCTGGCCGTCCATGTTGACAAGCCACCGGCCCGTATTGTCCCGCACGATGAGCGAGTGCTCTCTCTCGCCATCGTGAAGTAGCAGTCGCTCCTCTTGGACGTTGATGTACCCGGTGGAGCTACCCGTCACTTCGATCGAATATTCAAAGCTCCGCTCCGCTTGACTCGGCTCGGCGAACGAAACCGCGATAGAAAGGACCTTGTCCTGCCCTCCCTTCCATGCGACCTCGTCGATGCCCCCACGCTGCGATACTGCATGCACCGGTCCATACGTTCCCGGCTGCGGAAACCAGGCCTCATATAAGAAGCGCAGGGCATCGAGGAGATTGCTCTTGCCCCCCATATTTGGTCCGGCAAGAACGCTCAACGGCCCCAAAGACACATCAACGTTCCGTAGGCTCTTAAAATTACGGACCCGTAATCGTGTCAGCATGGTTCGCCCAACGCTATCGTACCGTGCTTTGCTCCCTCCTTCGAAGCCCTTTTACTTTGCGATAAATCTCCGGGCTCCGGGCAATGCGTTTCCACTGCCTGTTGTGCTTGCGGTCAGAGGCGGTAGCCGGACCCGGACGGCAGCCCGCTTTGCGGCTAGCGGGAGTTTATTAAGCCGGAACGTCGAGGTGCAGGTAGGTCCTTCTGAATCAATTAAGTAGGGATCTCTTTCCGTATATACGACGGAGACTTAAATCGGAGGCCGAACGGCAGCAAGCGCCCGGCCCAAGTTTTCCAGAGCCGGATCGATTTCTTCCATCTGTTCGCGGACCCGTGGTCGTCCCGCGCGTCCGGTATGTTCGACAATACGGCACGTTCGAATCCGCGCCAACTGCGCGAGCAGATTTCGCGCGCCACCGGCAAATCCGGCGTCGCGACGCGCGCGCCACCATAACAAACGCACTAGCAAATACGCGGTGACGCACATGAATGCGTGCACATGCAGTTTCCGATCGGTCCAGTGAAATTGCGGACGTGTGGACAACATGCCCGGTTCTTTGAGATCGCGGAAGGCGGCCTCCACGCGAGACTGTCCACGATAGGCTTCCACGATCTGGGCGGTCGTCCATTCGCTGCGGCCGGTGATCAACACGCGTAAACCAAAATAGTGCTGGAGGAGCCGCCGGTACTCTTCCAGATCACTCCAACTGCGTACCTGCGAACCCCCTTGCTCGTTGCTCTGGACTTCGTAGCAGACCAACGTGCGCAAGTATGGGCGGCCGCAGATTTGCGCCAGCTTCCGCCGCACCGCTTCCGGTGTGCCGCGTGGCGCGGCGCCTAATTCCTTCAGTCGCTCCCCGCAACGCGCCATGTGTTGGTGGAGTCCGCGCACCTGCCCTTCGTACAACTGTGAACTGAAGACGATCACCGCATCCCGTTGCTTGCCGGCGATCCTACGCTGTGTCCGCCAGGCTCGCACGACCGCTCCGGTAGACAACGTGACCTCTTCGAGATGATTGGCGGCTTCGGCCAGCAGGGCTTGCCGATAGGAAGGGCGAACAGCGGTTACATAGTGGTCGCTGCCGGTTTCCAGTTTCTGCAGGTTGGCTTTGGAGGAGGCTCCTGCATCAAACACCAAAGTCAACTGTTGGGGCTGCGCGGTCAGCACGCGCAGTCGTTCGCGCACCGGCTGGAGAAAGTCAGCCAAGGTGCGCATGTCCGAACGCGCACCTTCGTAAAGCAGATGCGCCAACGGGAATTGCGTGGCCTGGTCCACCACCAGAGCCAGTCCCAATTGCCGCAGATCATGACGCCCCTGCTTGTTGTGCCCACGCTGCGGCAACTCAGGTCTGGTGTTCGTGCTAGCGATATGAGTGTAGAAGTTGGTGGTGTCGTAGGCCAAGGCGCGCGGGTGCAATTGTTCGATACCGATGACCTCGCGCACAATCGCCTGCTCGATGTCGCCCAGCACCTTCACCGGCAGGGCGTGCATTTGGTCCCAGAAATGTTGACTGTCCAAATCATCAGCCGTAAAGCCCATCAACTCGGGCAAGGCGGTGGCCTCGGCCCAAGCGGCGAAAGCGCGTTTACTGCGTGGTGCGCACGCTCGGCCGATCATGCCTGCCAACAAGGACTCCCCCACGCTCAGGCCATCGCGCTTCTGCACACGCCCGTCGGGGTTCTCCAGAACGCGGTCGATCTTGCCGGCGACATCCAACTCTTGCGCCAGGTGATGTAACGCGGTGACGGCGCCGGAAGTGACCGAGGAGACTTTGATATCGGTTCGCTCATCCCGAGTCAAACGCAGGATGTCTTCGACGCGGCCGAGATGGGCGACCACGCGGATTCGCGGTTTACCGTCCTGACGAAAGGATTCGACGATGCGGTAGTAGCGGTGACCGTGGGAGTCGTAGGCTTGGAGCGACGCCATCAATTAGGTATATACACCAAGACGGACGCGTGCGTCAAGAGCTATTTGAATGAAGCTCAGCGCCGGCCTCAACTTGTGCAATTAGGTATATACGGATCTAAACGCCCGAATCCATTGATCCGTAACGATTTGGCTGGCGCCGGAAGCGGATTCTTAAGAAACTCCCGCTAGTTGGTATGATCGGTTCGAAGTTTCGCGGTCATCTCGACCGCAGCATCTCTCAGTCTCACCGTCTCACCCTCAGTTCAGCCCGTCCAGTCTACCAGGGACGCGAGAAGGAAAAACGAGGGCCCTTTACACAAAAAAACGTGACGCGCCCCATAGGGATAGAAGTAGGTCCAGTTGGCCGGACCTCGCAGCTTGGTGATGTCCCAACTGCACACTTGGTTGGGCACGGTGGCCAACAACTCGGGCTTCTGGCACGCCGGATGCACGAACTGATCGCGGCGTTCGCGGGACTTCTCCTTCTTGCTCGAGGATGCGGTACATGGTGCGGATCGAACAGAAGGACTGGCCTTCGTCCAACAAGGTGGCCTGCAGGGCTGCGGGGGAGCGGTCCTGGAATCGCTCTTCATGTAAAACGGTCGGCACCCTGGCACGTTCGACCGGGCTCAGGGCCCGAGCCGGCGTGGACCGCTCCTGTGGCCAAGCCGGCTCGGGCGCCGGCGAGGCCGGCGGGACCAAGATGGGACGCTGTCGATAGTAAAGACGCGCGGGCCACCCCGAGGCATTCGCAGACGGCCACGACGCTCGCAGTGGGCGTAGGATGGGTCACGGCGTCCATAAGGTTTCTCCTCGGGGTCCGCTTGCGGCAGGGGCCATCCCAACAGCGCGCCCACTTTTTTTGAACATCGATGACGATCCCGGCTTTACGCAGTTCCTCGGTCAGGCGCTGGTTCTCCCGGCGAAGTCTCTGCATCTCCTCGTCCTGCGGATTGCGTTTCGACTTGGGGCCGCGCTTGGCGGGGTCAAGTCCCTGAGAACGCCGGCCTGCCGCTCGAGACGCCAGGTGACCAAGTGCGAGGAGTGCAGGCCCTCGCGGCGAAGCAAGGCGCCGATGGCGCCAGGCTGGGTGACAGCGGCATCGGCCTCGGCCAGGATACGCTGTTTGTATTCGGCCGTGAAGGTTCCGGCGCTTGGCGTCGGCGACAACCTCCGGGTCCGGGCGCGGCGGGGCAGGCGGCTCGGGCGCTACGGTTTTGCCGGTCGCTGCACTCCGGTCGGCAACGGGCAAAACCGTGGGGGAAGGCGAAGAGCTTCCGTTGTTCTCCACATGATTAGTGTTCTCGCCCTGCTCAGTAATTACGACCTGGAGAATTGTCTCATCATTTGGCACGGAGGCGGGTTGCTGCGCTGCCAGCAACCACCGGCTGCCCGGGTGCCCGACTCATCGCGTTACACCGGATTCCACCGGATTCCAAGACAGCCGAATCGGTGCCGCTGTGCTATAGTTTGGGCTGAAACGGAGTTGGACACCAAATGGACACCACGGGCGGACACCAAGCGAGAATGCGAAAGGGCCAGACTCTCAGGCTCGGCTTGGTGTCTGTTTTCGGGTCAAAGCGGGTAGAATTGAGAGACACCAGAGCCTTCGGAGACTCGCTGAAGCAGCACTGAAGTCCTCTGGAATCAGCTAACAAGCTGATTTAGCAGGCACGCGGGAGTAATTCAGTGGTAGAATGCCAGCTTCCCAAGCTGGACGTCACGGGTTCGAGTCCCGTCTCCCGCTCCATGTTTTCAATGACTTGGGAAGATCCGAAAATCACGCGTTACTCCGTTTACTCCGTTTTTCTTCCAACCCTTCTCTGGATCGCGGGTTCACTACTAAATCACCTCGGACTCAAGGAGCTTCACTGCCTCGATCTTCTGCTGCAGATCGCTGACTGAGTACACTTCCAGACTGACTCCCAGACCGTGGCCGCGCTGGTCGGCAGCGACCTTGTCGTCAACCTTCGCTTTTCGCGAGAGGCTGGCGTTGGTCCGGCGGAGAACCTGGAATGTCGCCCACCCCAAGCCGACCGCTTCCAGCTTGGGTCCCATCGTACGGTTCCAGACGTTGTCCCGGCTCAACGGCGTGTTCCGCTCCGTCTGGAAAAGGTAAGCGTCTGGATCCTGCCTCGGCAAAAGCATTCTCCAAATATTGAGCTCCGCGGTCGTTCCGGGCGACAGAGCCACCGTGCGAATCGTGCGCTTCCCTTTGCGTCCCTTGGGAGTATCGATGTTGCCTTTATAGACGCGCTGGTCGATCAAGAGCGAATGACTGGAGATGTTGCCGAGGCGCACGGCGAGAATTTCGCCTGGCCGCATTCCGTCAAATACGGCCATGCGGAAGATCAGGCGATCGCGGGCATCCAACGCCCCGAGAGCGAGACGAATCTGCTCGGGCGACATGACCCGCTTTTCTGCCTCCGGCTTGCAGAGTGGCGTAAAGAGTGCAGCGGCGGGATTCGAAGCGACGATGCCGTCGCTGAGGGCCATCTTGAAGACGTTGTTCAAGTCCCACCGCAAATGGTCCACGACACTTCGCGACAAGGTTTCGGCCTTCTGGTCCAGCAAGGACTGCATCTGCTCGCGCGTGATTTGCTGGAGCCGCTGGCCGTGGAAAGCTGGCTTGAGATGATGGACAATGCGCGGCTCAGTGGTCATCCGCGTGGACTCCTTCCACTTCCGCCGGCAAAGCGGAAGAAAGACCTCGTCCAGGTAGACGCCGAACGTGTACGCCGGTTTGGAGCTGCGACCGACGGCCTCGTTCCTCGGCTCGAGGATGGCCGCCATTTGTGCTTCGGCTTCGCTCTTCGGTATCGAGGCGCATGGGCCGAGCACCTTGGACTTCTTGTTTCCGTCCTCCCACCACTGGGCGACCCAAACCTTGTTGCGGCCATGCTTGCGGGGGCGAACGCTTCCCTTCTGGTATCGCTTTCGACGCATGAAATGTTGCCTTTCTTGCGCCCCGGACGATGCATTCTGACATGCCTCATCCTACCGGGTTTTGTTGGTTTCGAGCCACTGGTCGAGCCACTCCTTGCGCACGACCTTGCGGCGGCCCATGCAGAGATGCGTCAGCTTCGGCACTCCGGGGATCTTCCCAACAAGTACGTTCTGGACGTGGGCTTTCGAGCAGCGGAGAATGTCGGCGACTTCCTTGATCGTGAGGATGTTCGATGAAGTTTCCATTGGTGGCCTCTCTCTGTAAGCCTTCCGAAAGCACGCCAGTGACAACGAACGGCGACATTCTCCGTGCATGGCCGATGTGCGTTCGGCATTCTGGGGGCGCTTGCGGCGGAGCGCCGATCTCGCTCATCGCTCGCTGAGTGATCGGCATTCTGGGGGCGTTCCGGCCTTGCCTTGTGGAAAACCGGAGTTTTCCACGGCATTCTGGGGGCGCTTTGGGCCGCTTTGTCGGCATTCTGGGGGCGCTGCTTCGGCATTCTGGGGGCGCCTATTATTTACCCTGTATGTTCCTGTATCTATCCTGTAGTAGGTCGCCGAAAGCTGTGGATTTGTGGATAAGTGGACAAAGAGTCGAACCGCACCGCCCATGGCAGGAGAAAGTGTCTCCGCAACGTGCCCCGTTCGCCCGGTATCTCCACGCCGGCGGCAACAACGCTTCGAAAGACTCGGGCCTCCATGCTTTCGGGCCGAGATGCGATGTGAAACGGCTTCGCAGGCTACCGGATCGCCATCGTCAACCCCAGTGGCGCCATCTCCGCGTCGCCCACAACCACAGTAAACGGCGCCTGAGCGCCGGTCTGGGCCTGCGGTGGAATCCGAGCGTTCACTTGCGTCACGCCGGCCACCAGCCCCGGCGCTGCGCCCGCGTAAAGAATCTCCGCCCCTACGGATGTGCCCAGGTAGGCTGCCACTGGCGCCAACACACGCGGCAATTCCGAGCTTCCAGTCGTTCCTCCCGTCCTGCTCGGAGGGTTCGTCAGTCCGGTCCCCGTCAGGAAAATGCTCACCACCGAACCACGAGCCGCTGCGTTGGTCGCCGAGTTCGGGCTCCCATCCTCGTTCAGTATCGCTGCCTGGCCCCATCCGCGACCGTTCGTGGTGTAAACGCCAGGCACACTCGCAGCCACCGGAATGCTGAGGGAAGTGCTCAACGCGCCGGCCTCGATCAACTGCACAGTCACCGTCGCGCGCCCAGCAACCTCGAAAGGAGCTTCGACCGTCACCCAACCCGGCCCGGCGGCCAACACGGGTGCGGCCAGTTCGTCGAAGTACACGTTCACGCCTTCGGCGCCAGGCCCGACGCCCTCGCCGTAGACTGTCACCAGCTCTCCCGGGCTCACCACACCACCTTGAAATCCCGCCGCGTTGGCAATGCCACTCAGCGTCAGCGGAGGCGGCTCGGCGCTGAAATCCACCCGCACCAGCGTGTAACCCGAATCGGCCTGCGCCCATGTGAAAGTCGTGCCGTCTGCGCCCTCAGCCAAAGCCGGAGCGCCCGTCCCCGTGAGAAACGTCGAGTATTCGAGACGCCGGCCGGCTGCGTCGAGACGGCTCAGAAACGTCCCGCTTGGCGTCTCGTAGCTGCTCACAACGTATCGGGAGGCCGCGAGGTAGGCATCCGGCGTCGACGGAAAATTCACCGAATTCGTCGTTCCAACGACCGTCGCTTCGCCCAAAACGTCGACTGCGATGGCCTGGCCCTCGTCATAGGAGCTTCCGCCAAGATACGTCGAGTAGACCAGAGCCGTCCCGCTGACGTTCAGCTTGGTCACGAACGCATCGGCCATGTTTCCCGGCCGGAAGTCGCCGGCGAACGCCGTCTGATAGGCGCCCGCCGTCACAGGAAACGTCGGAACTCCGGTCCCCATCTGCCGCGCCACTCCGGTGATATAGGCGCTGCCCGCCGCGTCCACGGCGATCGATTCGCCCACGTCCTCCTCCGCTCCGCCCAGGTAGGTCGCGTACAGCACCGCGGTTCCGCCCGCGCTCACCTTCATCGCAAACGCGTCGCCTCCGCCCCCATAAGCTTCTTGCGCCGCGCCCGGCGTCGCGCTCAGCGAGCCATAGCTCTCCCCGGTGACATACGCCGCGCCCGAGGCGCCCACGGCCACCGCCCACGGGCTCGCGTTCACGTAGGAGGCATATTCGAGCGCGGTCCCATCCATACTCAGCTTCAACAGAAATCCGCTGTCGCCTCCCGCCGCCGCCGTGCCCGGCTGCATCTGAAACGCCCCCGCTGTCACCGGAAAGCCCGCCCATGCAGAATTTCCCGTGACGAAGGCTTCGCCAGCCGAGTCCACGGCAATGCCCGTCGCCCCGTCCGTGCCGTCCATCGACGCCCCATACACCAGCGCGTTTCCGGCCGCGTTGAGCTTCACTATGAACGCACCTCCGGGAACAGTGGCGTGCATCGCCCCGGCGGTCGCCGGAAAGTCGCTCGAGGTGGCTGTGCCCGCTGCGTACGCTTCGCCCCCCGCGTCCACGGCCAGCGCCGTGATCACGTCGTTGCGGTTGCCGCCGAGATAGGTCAGATAAACAATTGTGCGGTCCGATGGATCGATCTTGGCCACGTAGCCTGTGTTGCACGGCGCGTAGCCCCCGCCCAGTGGCGTGGTGCCGCAATAGGACTGATCCTTGGCCACGGTGCGTTGAAACGCGCCCGGAGTCGGCTGGGTCGCCGGACCCGCCGCGCCAGCGACGTAAATATAACCTGCCGCGTCTACTGCCATGGCCGCCACCGGCGCGTTCAACGGCGGCGTCAGCGCGACCTGCCCGGCCCGGGCTAAGAAACAAGTCGCCGCCGCCGCGGCAGCACATCGGAGGAACCAAAACACATCGCACCTCCCTCAGCCAATTCTACCTTCGACCGGTCCCACGGCCGCTTACTGCGTTCGGTTCGGCCGAGATTCTTACGTATGTGCGAGGTCGTCCCGGTGGAGCGCCCCACAAGGCTAACTTAGGCTCTGCGGAGTCGTGGCCACGTTTAAGACACTCTGCGGCCAGGCGAGCACCTAATCCCTGCAGCGATATAGGGCACATCCGGATAGTGCCGTTCCACAATCCCAACTTCCGGATCGCCAACCGGGCGCTATCGGCCTCGAAGAGCCTATTGCGCGGTCACGGCACGCCGGTGTTGAGACAGTTTGGCGTCCCCGGCGACCGGAGTATGCCACACGGTCAATCTCGCCGTTCAACTGAATTATATATTCAATCGCCCAAGGAAACTGCTAATCAGTCAGATTGGCCCTCCTCGGCGGAACGCGCGAGCTTTTCGGGCGCTAGAGACTCGGCCTTGTGGGTTGTTTGGCGGAAGCTTTGGATCTCACTACGGCTTACTCATTTGGAGTACTCTTGTAACTTAGTTTGTAAGCTCTCATTGTCGGCCCTCATTTGCGTGAGCACTCTTTTTAATTCAGACGGATTCCCGCAATACGTGTTCTCACGCACGTTCGATTCCCTGCTGTAACGATGTATCTCCTCAGGAAGCTGCCTGAGTTCTTTTGTAACTTGGGGGGGCACACATTGGCCAGGAAGTTTACAGCAGCCCCAGCTACGCCTCCAACGATCCCAACCCAAGTTCCAGCGCGCTGTACCGTAGTATTCTTATTGAGGTGAAGAGCGCCTCCCGCTCCACCGCCAACACCGCCGATTATAATTGCAGAGATTTTCAACCAATGATCTCTCCACTCGTGACGATACCCGGACCCATTCGTAGCCAGGTCCGATTCGACCAACATCGCTTCGTCGAGTTTCGCGGGCAAGGCTTCGTTGGCCGCCTTGGCCTTCTTCAAAGCTTCTTTTTCTTCTTTTTCTATTACGTCGGGTTCCGCTTCTAGTGCTTTGTTTTGCTGGCTCTGATGGAGGAACTTGACCTCGTCGCAGATGTTCAAAGCAGCGGAGACCTTTCGTACCTCGATTGGAACTTCCTCACAAGCATCCGCGTTAGCTTGCGCTATCGCGACATGACCAGCGAAGAACGAAAAGGACAGTGTCACGAAAACAGAAGTTCTGTACAACCACTTAGGTTTGTGAGCCATAGGCGTTCCTCGCCGCGGGTGGGACCTCAGATTCTCGTCCGACACCCTACATTACATGCAGGATACCAAGAGCGGCCCGACACGTCGCCGAGGCCTAGTTAAGCGTGACCTTTACCATAGCGCGACAGCGAGATCGGCATGCCAGGCCAGTGCTCGCAGCCTACCGAAATTGAGACCAGCCCGGTTGTCGTGAAGGCGTTCGTTTCATATAGCTCCGAGCTAGAGATGATGCCGGAGGCAGAATTGCCGACGCCCGCGACGAAGACGATGCCGTTGTTCAGCAGAGCCGCCGTGTGGTACTCGCGGACGACGTTGAGGCTTGCTGTCGGGGCGAAGGTCCCGGTCGCGGAATTGTAGAGCGCCGCAAACAACGCCGGGCACTGTGAGGCCGTAGCCGCCCGCAATCAAAACCATACCGCTGTTTAATAATATGGCCGTGTGGTATTCGCGGGGGGGAAGTTCAGGCTACCAGTAAGGTTAAAGTCTCCTTGCCAGATTGTACAGAGCGGATAGCGCCCGAGTGACTCGGAGAATGGCAGCGTAACCGCCGGGACCGCCGGCGGCATTCTCCGGGTTGTCGACCAGAACGAAGCCGCTGGCGCGGCGGACGCTACGCGTCGCGTAAGCGGGAGGCTTTCGGCTTCGACCGGGAGTAGTGTTGGGTCACAAGGAGGTCCCTGTGACCCAACTACGCAAAATGATGCTGGAGGAACTCCAGCGTCGTAATTACTCCAATGGTACAATTCGCCACCACCTGCGGGCGGTCGAAGAGTTCGCCAACCATTACGGCAAGTCCCCCGATAAGCTCGGGCTGAGTGAACTCCGCAGCTACCAAGCCTACCTGCTGAAGGAGCGGAAGCTGGCTGTGGGAACCGTCGTCAACCATGTCGCGGGGCTGCGGTTCTTCTTCGTCCGCACACTGAAGCGGCAGGAGTTTCGGGATTTCATTCCGTATCCGAACGAGCCGGAGCGGCTGCCTACGATCCTGGGTCTGGACGAAGTGGCGCGTCTCATCAATGCCAGCGGCAATCTTTTCCGGCGAGCGCTCCTCATGACGGTCTACGGGACGGGCATGCGCCGCTCGGAAGTGGTCCGTCTGAAGGTGAGTGATATCGACAGCCAGCGCATGATCATCCGGGTCACCAAGGGTAAAGGAAGCAAAGATCGCGATCTGCCATTGAGCCCGGAACTGCTGGAAACCCTCCGCGCGTACTGGCGTTGGAAAAAGCCCAAGGAGTATCTGTTCCCCAGTCGTGGCGAGCGTAGAGGGCCAGACGTGCCGCTCTCCGATAAGACGGTCTGGCACGTATGCACCGAGACCGCTCGGAAGGCGGGGCTCACCAAACGCGTCACGCCTCATACCCTGCGACATAGTTGGGCAACGCACCTGCTGGAAGCCGGCACCGACCTGCGTACCATCCAGATGCTGCTTGGCCACGGGGACCTGGAGACGACGGCACGCTATATTCATCTCTCCAAGGAACACCTGCACTCCGCGGCCAATCCGCTGGCGAAGCTGCAACTTTCCGATGTGAGGGAAAGCAGCCCGGGGTCGAAACCTAAAGAGCAGGGATGAGCCGGCCTGCCGTGGAGGTGGCCGACATCCTCCGCGCACAGGGCAGCCGCTTTCTGGACCGATACGAATCGAGTTTCGATTATCAGCAACTCAAGGCCTTTCGCGCCATCCAGAACTGCCGCACCGCGGCTCTGGGTGGACACCTCGATTCCTGTCCACAATGCGGGCACCAAGCCATCTCCTATAATTCCTGCCGGAACCGGCACTGCCCAAAGTGCCAAACGCAGGCACGGGAACGCTGGATCGCCAAACGGGAGCAGGAGCTGCTTTCCACCAGCTATTTTCACGTGGTCTTCACCGTGCCCCACGAACTGAACGTGCTGGCGCTGAACAACCCGCGAGAGTTTTATGAGCTGTTGTTCCGCGCCAGCGCAGCGGCGGCATTGGAACTCGCCGCGGATCGGAAACATCTCGGCGCCGAGATCGGCATGATCAGCATCCTGCACACGTGGGGGCAGAATTTGCTGTTACACCCGCACGTCAATTGCGTGATTCCCGCAGGCGGTCTTTCCGCCGATCACAAAGGCTGGGTGCATCCCCGCTATCCGTTTTTCCTGCCGGTGAAGGCGCTGAGCCGCGTCTTCCGCGGAAAATTTGTCGACGGCCTCAAACGCCTCTACCGCCGCCGGAAACTGGACTGTTCAGGCCCCGCCGCTTCGCTGGCGGAGCCGAAGCAGTTTGCCAAGCTGTTGCGAAGCGTACACCGGCAAGATTGGGTGGTCTACGCCAAGCCCGCTTTCGGCGGTCCCTCGCAGGTGCTGCGATACCTCGGCCGTTACACTCACCGGGTCGCCATTTCCAATCACAGGATCGTGGCCTTCGATGGCGAGCGCGTCACGTTTCGCTACAAGGATTATGCGCACGGCGGCAAACACCGGGTGATGACCCTGACTGCCGTCGAGTTCCTTCGCCGCTTCTTCTTACACGTCCTGCCGAGGGGATTCGTTCGCATCCGCCACTTCGGCTTTCTCGCCAACCGTTGGCGAACAGCTCGCCTTGCGATTTGTCGTGAGGTCATGGGCTGTGCCATAAGCACCTCCGCGCTCGGAGCGGAGCCGACCCGGGCGCCTGCATTCTGGACATGTCCAGCGTGCCGCACCCCCATGATGGTGGTCCAGCGGTTCACCGCCGTGGAACTATCCTCCCGGAGTGCTTTCTTCGATACTTCCTGAGGCGCCGCCTCAGAACCGGACCACGGACGTGCCACTCGCACGCCGGCGCATTCGTTTGCGCAAAAACCAGGAAACTCGTGCCGTGGCGCAATCTTCAAGGCCTTCGCGACCACTTCCCCAACCGAAACCGCGCCGCGAAACGGTTACTCCGACTCGCCGTCAACAATCCCGTCTCGCGAGCGGGTACCAAAACACCCACCAATCGCCATAGATGCCGCGTCCGCCGCAAACGCCAGCGCCTTCCTTCTTGTCTCCTTATCGAAAATGCCTCGGGTCGGGCTGCGCGTCTTCGCCACGTCCGTCATGCGCCGAGGCATTTCCGATCAAGGCTAGCGACAATACGCCCACGACCCGCATTTCGGGTTGCGGTGTTGCGGTGCGAACATTCAGTTCGAGACCTGTCGTGGCATAAGGCGCGAACTGATTCAAAGCGGCGTGGAAATACCAATATTGCGAGCCTGATAGGATATACAACACTGTGGATCGCACTATGATGGTCGAGCGGCTGGGAACTGGTTGTGCTGTTCTTCTGCTCATCTGGATCCTCTTCGCGGCAGGCATCAGCGGAACGCCATGGCTGTTGACTCATGTGGCCGGCTCAAACGGATGGTCTTGGGCTTACCTGAAACATGTACTCTCGACTGCGGGCATCTGGGCGGGAGCACTCGCAGGCGTTTTGACAATCACCGACTGGTCGGTTCCTGCCGAGAGTAAGGGTCGCTTCAAGGATAGGCTCGTCGGCGTCTGGGTTTGGCTAGCTCAACAGAGTCGTGGCAGGTTCACTCGATTACTCTTTCACATCCGTGCCCAGCGGGCATTCGCAATTCTGACCCATTTCTCGATAGGCCTCATTGTTCTGCTTTTCTTAGGCCAGCGAGTTGGCAGGTTTAGAGGTATCCGGGTCATTCTTGAACTTGGACATCCTCGCTTATACCCGTTCCAGATCTGGATAGATGTTAGTGCTGTTGTTCTGTCGTCATGGTGGTTTGGTTGGCATCTGTATCCCCGCTTAGCAGCTTGGATCGCTGATGGACAAAAGCTTCGCACCTACTTCAAACGCGCGCTCGGACTGTATGCAGCATTCTGGTTTCTCCTCTTCACCGTACTCCTCCTACAGTCACCTGTTTTGTTTTTAATGATGTCGAAATTTGATTTCGACAAGCCAGACGCTGCGGCGCAGGCAATTGAAGATGCGTTGCATGGACGAGCCGTCGTGGTTGTCGTGCACGCGCTCACGGCGCTGCTCAGTGCGCCAGTTATGGCAGGGCTTTTGATGCTTCAGACCGTCATCTTCTGTTCGGTGTATTGGCTCCTACTTGTCTGGCTGGTGATGATAATGATTCGATCGGCGCAGTACTTTGTGGAACGTATCGTAGCTGGCAATCAAGGCCCGGTTCTGGCAATCTCCGCGCTGCTCGTGGCGGTATCTTCCGCCCTGAAACTCTTCAACTGACCTCAATCAGCAACTGTATCCGACAAATAGGAATGCCTCAATTCTCCTTCCGGGCAGTGGGGCAGGTCGGCGAGGCATCAAACGATCTTGGCGATGAGTTGGTCAACCAGAACTCTCAACCGGTCGTCCCTGGCACGGACAAGGACATAAAGACGAACCGGCAGCGTTTCGTGCCGGGCGCATCACGCGCTACTCGGACCCGGGTCGTCGCAGGATGAAACTGTGGCTTTGGAGGCCACAGGAAATGAAGGGAAAGCCAACTCGCAAGGAAAGACGACGTGCCGTAAAATTTGTCCTGCGACTCCCGGACCTTGAGGTCGCGAAGTCCGCCGTTCTCAACAGCCTCTCCTGCCCGGACGCTCAGCGCGGCTATCGCCATGCCATCGACGAATTCGTGGACTGGTACTGCTCGGAGCCGCGATTGTCGTTCTGCAAGACTGTCGTCGTCCGCTACCGGATGCACCTGGAAACACGTCATCTCGCCCCAGGCACAATCAATCTCCGACTCGGGGCCGTTCGCCGGCTGGCAAACGAGGCTTCAGATTGCGGCCTTCTTAGCGCCGACTTGGCCGCGGGGATTCGGCGGGTCAAGGGCGTAAAGAAGCTTGGCGTTAGGCTCGGCAACTGGTTGACCGCCGAGCAGGCGCAAGCGCTCTGGCAGGCACCAGACCGCGGGCGCCTGAAGGGCAGACGTGATCGGGCGCTGCTTGCACTCCTGCTGGCCTGTGGACTCCGTCGCCATGAGCTCGCCGAGCTGACTTTCGGGCACTTGCAGCAGCGTGAAGGGCATTGGGCGATCGTGGACCTGAGCGGAAAGACTGGTCACGTTCGAACTATTCCCGTCCCGGATTGGGTGCATGACCTCCTGAACGAATGGACACAGGCCGCCGGAATTAACGCCGGCAGACTTTTCCCGCACGTGAATAGCGCCGGTAAAGCTTGGGGAGATGCTGTAACGGAAAAACTCGTCTGGCACGTCGTCAAAGAGTTCGCCGCCAGAATTGGCGTTACGAGACTGGCACCGCACGACCTTCGTCGAAGTTGCGCTCGACTCTGCCGCGCCGCGGGCGGAGAGCTGGAACAGATTCAATTCCTTCTAGGCCACGTCTCGGTCCAGACAACAGAACGCTACCTCGGTTGCACCCAGAGGATTTCATCGGCCGTGAACGACAGGATCGGAATCGAGCCGAAACGTTGAACCCTTACCTTCGGAAGGGCTTGGGGACAATCCGCCCGAGGTGCACGCCGCCCTCCCACGTCGCCGCCTCGGGATCCCAACCCAGTGTTACCGCCGTGAGGAGTACCCGCGAGAGTGCGTTCTTGGGCGGCATTTTTCATGTTAGGATCAAATACCTGAGAAAAGAACGATGTCGTTGTTTGGCGGGTTGCTCGGATACTTAATACCGGTGGTCATCTTTGGGGTCATCGGTGTGTGGCTGCTCCGATTTCCATTCATGGCAGGACGTGCAATCGGCGGCGTGTTTGGGGCAATCGTCGGCGTCGTAATTGCCGCAATTGAGATCTGGGGAGTTCTTGTCGCATTCCGCGTCTTGATGTCCAGTATCAGCGTGGCACCATAGCAATGGATCCTGATAGTATTAAGCTACAAATCGATGGTCTGCTCCATGTTTGCAAATGGATCAGCGGCTTACTGCTCGGCGGTGTAGGGATCTCGCTAGCCGTTGTTGTCCTTCGATTGACGAATCAAGTAGAATTCACTGCTGGACAAGTTAAACTCCGGCTCGCTTATTTTCCCTACGTCGTTGGTGCATTTACAATAGCTCACGCCTTTTTGACGTGGGTGTTTGCGCAGCAGGTGGAAACGATCTTAGCCAACGGCCGCACCGTTTCAAGGAATGCTTGGAATAGTCTGACAACATCGGAAGCGTTCCTTTTTTTCAATATGAAGCCTCGTGTATGGAATCCACATGGACCATTTGGGCTCGGAACGTATGTTGCTTCTGCCATCGATGCTGCGTTTTGGGCGACATCTGCTTTTGCCGCTCTGCTCATTATTGCAGTAATAGCCTCCTTAATACCGGCTTCCAAACAGAAGCGTCGGGAGATAGACTTTCTCGGCATTACCGCCCTCGGATGTACCCTTGCCTCGGTGAACTGGGTCATCGGATCGAGATGGGCCATACAAGCCTCCGCGCTTTTTAAGTAGATCGCGCAGCGCTTGAACAATGAGCTCGCTTGGGATAGAAGCCAATTACGCCTTTAGCCAGAGGACAATTGCTGCTCCGGCCGGATAACGCGCTACTCGGAAGCTGGGCTGCAGTCGCGAGACCAATCTGAAAGTTCCGCCCAAAGAGCACCTTGCCGGAATTCTGAAGTGCCCTAACGTTCGTGATGCCTAGACAGTCCCGCCTGGCCCAGCGTTGACCAACCAGGTGCCACCCATTTGGCCGTCTCACGCACAGCGCTTGGGTTTGGGGCAGTCGAGGCGGGTCGGAGGTGACCCTCTGGGAGGGCTTTGTTCGCTGCGCTCCATGCGTGGCCCAATCCCGACAACTCCACTCTCAGAAGGAGTCCGCCATAATTTGGCCCTGATGAAGGAACACCAACACACCGGCGGATTCGTGAAGCCCAAATCTTCGGTAGGGATCTCAACGCGTGCCTGGCTTGACGGGAACATCAACCGGCGTGTACGGGCCG
>VFSW01005594.1_pt1 | contig 18561 bp, 20 predicted proteins | sample 5358111 | NCBI WGS metagenome assembly VFSW01 (sample SAMN11554181, study PRJNA540505) | mine drainage metagenome | isolation source: sediment from site ElyBrook_90M | place: USA: Ely Copper Mine, Vershire, VT | collected 2017 | reverse complement strand
ATCCACGGCAGAGGAGCGAGCGCCGCCATCCAGGGCCAGGCCACGTGAATCATGACGTCGCTCCTTCGGCGCGTGCGGGCCGCTGATGCGCGTGCCGCAGGAATCTCTCGGCGGCGGCGAACCAGATCTCGCGATCCTGGTCGCGCTGCTCGCCGAGCACGCCGGCGAAATTCGCGCGCAACAGCGCCTGCCCGGGCGCGCCCCGCAACGCCTCGGCGCCACCGTCGGCGAGCAGTCGCAACCACGCATCCCCATGCAGGCGCGCCGCGCGGTCCTTGCCGTAAACCGCGAGCGCGTAGCGCCGCAACAGATTCTGGATCGCGCGCGCGGCGCGAATCATGTCACCCTCGTCCGCCCGGATCCGCCGCAGCTCGGCGAGCGCCGCGCGACGCAGCCGCAGCCGCGGATGGCGCCACCAAAACGCGGCGGCGAGCACACACAGTCCGAGGAGGACGAGCAGCGCCCACCATCCCGGCGCAGGCGGCCACCAACCCGGTGGCGCCGGCGCTCGCTCGGGCGCAAGCTGCGCCAGCCAATCGGCGTTCATGCCGCGAACTGCGGCGCTCGCAACAACGACGGCAGAACTCTTTCGACCGCGTCGCCGGTGTCGAGACGGGTGGGTTGGGTGCGCAGACGCTCGGCGATCGCGTGCACCCGGGCCTCACGCTCGCGCCAGTTCGCCAGCCATTGCGTGCGTGCCGCCGCGCCGTCGAAGGCGCGCAGCCGGCCGGGAACGCCGCCCCGATAGCGGCCATCGGGCGGGCCGCGCTCCTCGAGCACATCGGTGATCCAGTACAAGCGCGCTTCGGCGTGCGCGGCGAGACTCAGCCATACCGGATCCACGCCGGCACCGCCGGCGAAATCGCTGATCACGAGCACGAGGCTGCCCGGATGCACGAGCGGTGCGAGCGTGCGCAGCGCCTGCTGCAAGCTCTCGGCACGTGGCGCCGCCGGGGCGCGCGGCTGCAGATCGAGCAGCGTACGCAGGATCGGCAACACCCCGGCTTCCCGGGTGTGCGGGGCATGGCAACGGCTGTCGGCGCCGTTCGCGACCAGCGCACCGATGCGATCGCCGCCGCCGACGGCCGCCCACGCGAACACCGCCGCGGTGCGCACCGCCAGCGCCGACTTCAGCTGCGTGCGGCTGCCGAAGAACATGCCGGGCTGCAGGTCGACGAGCAGCCAGACCGGCCGCTCGCGTTCCTCACGGAAGAGTTTCGTGTGCAAGCGACCGCGGCGCGCCGTGACCCGCCAATCGATGCTGCGCGCATCGTCTCCGGCAGCGTAGGGTCTGACCTCCTCGAACTCGAGGCCGCGGCCGCGGGCGGCGCCACGATGGCTGCCGAGCAGCTGCGCGCGCGCCGGATCGCGAAACCGCAAGCCGAGCTTGCGGGCCGCGCCGCGCAGGGCGAGCAGTTCGTCAAGCTCCGGTAATTTCACGGCGCCGGCACCCGCGCAAGCAATTCCTCGATGCACGCCTGCGCGGTGATGCCGCGCGCCTGGGCGCCGTAGTCGAGCAGCAGGCGATGACGCAGGGCATCCGGCGCGATCGTCTGCACGTCCTCGGGACTGACGTAGTCGCGGCCGTCGAGCCATGCGAGCGCGCGTGCGCCGCGCTCCATCGAGATCGCCGCGCGCGGACTCACCCCCCAACGCAGCCACTCGCCGAGTTTGGCGCTGTATGGCTCGGGCCGGCGTGTCGCGTCGACGATCGCAGCGATATATTCGGCGATCGGATCGGCGAAGGTGAGCGCCAGAACCTCGCGGCGCGCCGCGAAGATCGCTTCCTGGGTCAGACGCTGCGCGGGCGGCGGCAGTTCGCGCTGCGAGATCGCCTCGGCCCGCGCCAGATTCATGATCCGCAGCGTCGTCGCCCGATCCGGATAATCGACCGCAACGTGCAACATGAAGCGGTCGACCTGGGCCTCCGGCAGCGGGTAGGTGCCTTCCTGTTCGATCGGGTTCTGCGTCGCCATCACGAGAAACAGCCGCGGCAGCGGGTAGCTCGCCTGACCGACGCTGATCTGCCGCTCAGCCATCGCCTCGAGCAACGCCGATTGCACCTTCGCCGGCGCCCGGTTGATCTCGTCGGCGAGGATCAGGTTGTGGAACAGCGGGCCGCGCTGAAAGCGGAACCCGCCCTCCTCGGGCCGGTAGATCTCCGAGCCGGTCAGATCCGCCGGCAGCATGTCGGGGGTGAATTGCACGCGTTGCACGTCGCCCTCGACCGCGTGTGCGAGCGCCTTGATCGCCCGGGTTTTCGCGAGCCCCGGCGGACCCTCGACCAGCAGATGGCCGTCGGCCAGCAGGGCAACCAGCAAACGCTCGACGAGGGTTTCCTGGCCTATGATCTGACCCGAGAGGTATTCGTGCAAGCGCTGAAAAGAGACGCGCCAATCGACCGCCGATTGCAACTTACGCGGGTCAAGGCTGGCATCCATCATCCGGTCCTCCAGGTCACATGGGCGAGGCGCCGGCAGGGCTGCGGCCGGCGCAAGATCCGGCGGTTTCGACTGGCGGATCGGCCGCGAAGTTCCGCGGCCTTGGAGGCGCTGCGCTCGCGCGCCGGCGAATGACGAACGATGCCGGCCGGCCACACGGCCGGCCTACTGGTGCGGGCCGCCTCAGGCCTTCTGCAGCTTGGCCGCCGCGTTCTCGTAATTGGCGAGCTTGTTGAGGAAGTTGTCGGTGAAATCGGGACGCCGATTGCGAAAATCGACGTAGTAGGCGTGCTCCCACACATCGAGCACCATCAACACCCGGCCCTCGCCGGTGGCGAGCGGAGTCGAGGCGTTCGGCGTCTTCACGATCTTCAGTTTTCCCGTGGAGGCGAGCACGAGCCACGCCCAGCCGGAACCGAACTGGCCGAGCGCGGCCGCCTTGAATTGTTCCTTGAACTTGTCGACGCCGCCAAAATCCTCGACGAGCTTCTTCTCGAGAATACCCGGGATCGCGCCGCCCTCGGGCGAGAGCGACTCCCAGAACACGCTGTGATTCCAGTGCTGACCGGCATTATTGAATACCGCCTGCAGGTCCTCCTTGCCGTACGAGAGCCGGACGATCTCCTCGAGCGACTTGCCCTTCAGGGCATCGTTCTTCTCGACCAATCCGTTCAATGCAGTCACATAGGCGTTGTGGTGTTTGCCATGATGCAACTCCAAGGTTTCCTGGCACATACCTCGGGCACCCAGGGCGCCGACCGAGAATGGCAATGCGGGCAAGGTAAAAGTCATGGTCGTCGACCTCCGATGGTGAGTGTTGACGATAGGGTAGCACGGCCGCCGCCCATCGCACCTTCAGCGCAACAACCAATGAATGACGCCCTGTGCTTCGAGATACGTCTCCGCACCGGCGCCCTGCAGCATCGCGAGCGTCGACAGCAAGCCCGCTTCGGTGCAGGTCGCCGCCGCAACCGTGACCGAGCGGGGCGCATCGCGCACCGGCCAGCCGGTGCGCGGATCGAGGATGTGGCCGTAGCGGATGCCGTCCTTCAAAAGAAACCGCCGGGCGTCGCCGCTCGTCGTCAAAGCGCCCTGTTCAAGCTCGAGGATCAGGGCCGCGCGGCCGGCCGCGGCGGGGCGCGCGATACCCCCCAGCCACGGGGCGCGCCGCGTCGGTCGGTTGGCGCGCAGATCGCCGCCGAAGTTCACGAGGAACGGCGCCTCGCGAACCGCGGCCAGAAGCGCAAAGGCGCGATCGACGGCGTATTCCTTGCCGATGCCGCCGAGATCGAGTTCCATGCCCTCCGGCAGCACCAAGCGGGGCGGATTCCAGCTGAGCTTGTCGAAGCCGACCAGCGGCAGGAGGCTTTGCACCGTCTGCGGCGAAGGCAGTCGATCGGAGCCGTCGAAGCGCCAGGCGCGCCGCAGCACACCGGAGGTGATGTCGAACAGCCCGTCGCTCAGTTCGAAGCATTCGCGCGCGAAATCGAGCAACGAGGCGGTTTCCTCGTCGACCTCGATGCCGGCGGCGCTGCCGCGGCTGCGGTGAATCGCGGTGACGACGCTGTCGTCCCGGTAGCGGCTGAATTTCGCCTCGATGCGCCGCGCTTCTCGCGCGACCAGTTCGCCCAGATCGAGCGCGACGGCGCGCTCCGCCGCCGGCAGCAGCAGTTCGCACGGACTCGCCATCGCGCCGAAGCACACGGCCAGCAGATCCGCGCCGCGCGATTCGATGTTAAGCGCCGTATCCGGCGCAAAAGTCCTTGCCGGCACAGCCTCACGCCGCCGCTCGTACGCTAGAACTTATACCCGATCTGCACCAGTATCGCCTGAAGCCCTGGGTACAGGTCGAGTCCCTGCAGCGATCCCGGTCCGACCAGCTGATGATCGGGAGTCTGCCGGTAGTAGTCTACCCGGACACTGAACTCTGAGGTCGTGTCATCCTGCGAATCGGTGATCTTGGCGCCGTACTTCAGTCCATAGGTGAACGCATGGAAGGCGCCCAGACGGGCGTCGGCGGAGGCGTAGCTGATGTATCTCGAGCCGGTGCTGTCGATCCAGGGCGTGTAGAAGTCGGCTGCCGACTGCCGATACCAGCGCACGTTCGGCTCGAGGAATCGGTCCCGATCCGGATTCCACCAGCGCACGCTGAGCGCTGCGGTGTCCGAATGCACGCGCCAGCTGTCGACCATGTAGCGCATCGACAGGTCCATCGACAGCCGGCCCCAGGCGGCGCGGTTCTCCCAGTAGACGCTCTTGCGCGTACGCGAGCTCGGCCGCTTCTCGTACAGATATCCGGTCGTGCCGCCGCTCGGGCTGATGATCGAGAGGATCTTGTACGGATCGTTCAAATAGCCGTGGAAGCGGTCGAGCGAGAAGTTAACTTCGGTCAGCCAGCGTCGGTTCATGACCTGTGTCAGGCCGAACATCATGCCGACGCCGTCCTTGGTCTTGCCGCCCGTCTTCTGGAACAACGCGTAGTCGCTCGCCGGTACCGGCGCGCCGCCGATCGGATTCAACTTGTCGAATTCGTTGTTGATCTGAAAGGACAGCGTGGTGTTTTTCTCGAAGAAATCACGCGCGATGCCCGCGTTCGCGGAGACGGAAACGAAGTCGCGCTCGTACGAGAGCTTGCCGCCATAGCTCGCATTCAGCACGCGCGACAACGGCAACCCCCAGTTGGCGCTGACTGCGAGCCGCTGATCGTGGTAGTTCGGATCCATCGGCTGCTGGCCGGGATTGACCGTGTAGATGCGCGCGCTCTCGGTGGCCAGCGTGCCGGACGAGGTCGTATAGGTGACCGGTGAGGAACTCAGGGAGGCGCCGGACGGGGACGCAAACGTCTGCGGTTGGATGCTCGGCAGGGCGCCGTTCGGCGTACTGCCCGACAGGCTGTCGAAAACCACCTGGCCGCTGAAAGTCCTGCCATCGCCGAAGGTCTTCGAGAAATTGACGATCGGTTCGATCGCCTTGATGCGCCCCGCGCCCTCATGATAGTAGGCAAGCGCCGAATCGACGTTCCATTCGCCGGATATCGAATCCGAGGCGGCGTTGGTCGCCTCCTGGGCGCGGGCGGCGGTCGCGCCGAGCAGAGCGCAGCTCGCGGCGATCAAACGACGTCGCGCCAGTCGCGCATCCGCCGCCGCGCCGCCCTTGGCGCCGGTTCCTCGTGGCTTCAATTGCATCCGCAACCACCACCCGCGAATCCGCGACCGCCGGATGAGGCTTCCTTGCTGAAATACATGTGATCGTTGATCGCGTGCGTGAGCGGCTCGGCGTTCAATTGCATGTCTTCGCGCGCCAGCACATCGCGTTGCCACGGCTTCACGCCGAGCGAGGCGCAGCCGTTCAGCAGCAGTGCGCCGGCGGCAATGAGCATGAGGTTCCTGACCCTGAAGGTCGTGATGTGGATCTTCATGAATACTCCTATTTCTTTTTGGCGAGCAGCGTCTCGACCTGCCGCTCGTAGTGGTCGGCATCCGCCGGCATGAAACCGATATGTCGGTAGCGCACCTTGCCCTGGCGGTCGATCACGAGGCTCGTCGGCATCCCCTGGACCTTGTAGCGCGCGGCCAGCGATCCGCTCGGATCGTAGAGAATATGGAAGTCAGGTTTGAAGGCGGCGAGAAAGCGCGCCGCATTGTGCTTGTGACGGTCTAGATCGACGGCGAGGACGACCAGGCCGCGACGCGCGTAGGTGTCGTTCATCGACTGCATCCACGGAAACGACTGCTTGCAAGGGCCGCACCAGGACGCCCAGAAGTCCAGATACACCACACGGCCGCGGTAGGCGGCGAGATTCAACGGTGCGGCGGCGACCGATGGCGCGACGGCGAACGACGGTGCGGCGAACAGCGCGCACCCGGCGAGCGCCGCGAGAAAACCGAATTTCGATCTTGACACTACTTCACCTTCCCACACACAACTTGAGGTTTGCGAGACACGTGAAGTCTCGATGAAACCGGTGCGATAATCGCCGGCCTGAGAAACCATTCATACCGAGGTTACTTTGTCCCGCAAAGTGGGACCGTGTCAACATGAGAAAGTTTCGCGAAGCATTGGCCGACCTGCACGCGATCCGCGGCCAAATCGCCAGGGGCACCCAGTTTCGCGGCTACGGGCCCGCCTCGCTCACCGCCTCCGGACTGCTCGCGCTCACCGTCGCCGCCATCGAGGCGCGCTGGACTGACGACCGGACTCGTGACGTGTGGGCTTTCCTGGTCACGTGGCTCGCAACGGCCGTCGTGGCGGCGATCTTCACCGGCGGCGAAACAATACGCCGCACCCAGCGCATGCACACCGGGTTCGCCAAGGAGATGATGCATTCGGCCGCCGAACAGATCATCCCGGCGTTCGTGACCGGCTTTCTGCTGACGACGGTGCTCGCGCGCTTCGCACCGCACAACCTGTGGATGCTGCCGGGCCTTTGGCAGTTGATATTCAGCCTCGGCATATTCGCTTCCTGCCGTTTCCTGCCGCGTCCGATGTTCATCGTCGGCGCCTGGTACCTGAGCGCGGGACTCGTCTGCCTCGCGGTCGGTGACGGTGCGCGGGCCCTGTCGCCATGGGAAATGGGCATCCCTTTCGGCATCGGACAATTGTTGTTCGCGAGCGTGCTGCAAATCAGTTACCGTAGCGTCGATGCCTGACCGGCACCGCAAGACGCCGGCCGAGCACCCCTTCGCCTATCAGGGGATCGACCGCGTGATCCACGAGCACGCGCGCCTGTCCCTGCTCACCTCCCTGGTCGCGCATCCGGCGGGCCTGTCTTTCCGCACGCTGAAACAGGCGTGCGGACTGACCGACGGCAACCTCAGCCGCCACCTGCTGGTCCTCGAGACCGAGGGGATCGTTGCGATCACCAAGGAGATCGAGCGCAACCGGCCGCAGACGGTTTGCCGGCTTACCACGGCTGGTCGCAAGCGCTACTTCGATTACCTGGCGGTGCTCGAGCAGGTGATTCTCGACGCCGCCAAATCCGCCAAGGCGGCGCGCGGCAAGAGCTTGCTGGAAGCCCCGGGCGATTGACGACGCGATCATGACGAGGGGAGAGGCTGTGATGTCGAGAAGCGCCTGGCACAAAGCCGTTGTTTTCTGCGCGGGCCTGCTCGCGTGTACGCTCATCGCCCCGCACGCCCGCGCCGGCGGCGGTCCGATCGGCATCGACCACGAGTGGGCGCTCGACCAGAGCGGAATCTGGGCGCGCAGCGATCAGACGACGCTCGAATTCGGCGTCGTCGCCCTGGAGGCGGCGGGCAGCCTCTGGTACGGCAACGGCAACAAGCTGGGCCACACCTTCTGGCAAAGCGCCGACGCCTCGATTTTCGCGGGCCTCGGCGCCACCGCGCTGAAATACACGTTCAGCCGCGCGCGCCCGTACCAGGGTCGCGGGCCGAACGCGTGGTTTCAAGGCAGTTGCTGCCAGAGCTTTCCGAGCGGCGAAGTCACCCTGCAAGCGAGCTTCGTGACCCCCTTCATCGTCAACTACCACAAACAGCATCCCTGGGTCTGGGCGCTCGAAGCCCTGCCGGTCTACGATGCGCTCGCCCGCCTGAAGAGCCAGGCACACTGGCAGACGGACGTGCTCACGGGCTACGTGATTGGCACCGCATTCGGCTACTGGGCGACGACACGACGCGTGCCGATCATGGTCGGAATCCTGCCCGGCGGACTATCGGTCGGCTTCTACAAGAAATTCTAGGAACGCGCCGAGCCTTACAGATCGGTGTATTTCTTGCTGTTGCCGCGGGCGAGCGCCACCGGGTACTTGAGCGCATTCACCTCGAGCTTGCGCAGCGCCGCGTCGATCAAATCGACACCAAGCTTGTCGGCGAGCCGGATCAGGTACAAGAACACATCCGCCATTTCCAGCGAGACCACCTCCCGCTGACGCGCGGAGAAGTCCTCGCGGTTGCCGCGGTCCATCCACTGGAAGTGCTCCAGCAGTTCCCCGGCCTCGACGATCATCGCCGTCGCCAGGTTCTTCGGCGTGTGGAACTGATCCCAGTCGCGCTCCTCGGCAAACTTGCGCAACGCGACCGTCAAGCCCTCGATACTGGCATCGCTCATGCTCCCATCGTACCGCGTTTGCTATGATGGCAGGCATCATCACTTCACCCTCGAGCGCCATGAGACCTCAGATCGCCCGCGCGTTCGCCGGCGGGCTGCTCGCCGTCACCGCCCTGCTGCCACATCCGGGCGCGGCCGCCGCGCCGCGCAATCTAATCGGCATCGCCGACACGAGCGCCTGCACGACCGATCCGGCGGCATCGACGACGGTACCCGGCTGGATCACGCTCGACGGCAGCCCGCAGCTGCTCTGCGCCGCGGGCGCCATGGCACCGCGCATCGCTGCCGGACCCTACGGATCCTCGACGCTCGAACGTCTGATCGATTTGCAGTCGCTCGGCGCCGCGATCGACCGCGGCGGGGTCTCCTACGCGCTTTCCGCAGCGCTCGGAGCAAGCGGCACGGACCATGCACGATCGAATTTGACGCTGATATTCGCTGATGCCGCCGGGCGGCCGCTTTCCGGATCGGTGCGTCTGGCAAGCCCCGTCGCAACAGCCCACGGCGCCATTGCCCGGCGGCGCACCCACGGCAGGATCCCGCGCGGCACGCGCACGTTGAGGGTCGTGCTGCGGCTTGCGAACCGCGAGGCCGCGCTCGGTGCCGCCTACGCCGAAGGATTGCGCCTCGCTCTGCGGCCGCCGACGGCGCTGCCGCGGCCCGCGGCGCCCGCCTCCCGGGTGCCACGCTTCGAGCACGTCTTCCTGATCATGATGGAGAACACCAGCTACCAGCAGGTGATCGGCGACAGGCGGGATGCGCCCTTCATCAACGATCTCGCCGCACGCGGCACGCTGCTCGCGCGCTACCAGGCCGTGTATCACCCGAGCGACGAGAATTACCTCGCGATCGCCGACGGCGCCGCGACGGTGCGTGGCGCGGTTTATTTCCCGCACATGCACCTCGCGGTCCGGCATATCGGCGACACGCTCGAGGCGGCCGGCAAGACCTGGAAAGCCTACGAGCAGGGCATGGGGACACCCTGCAACACGACGACGAAATTCGACAAATATTACGAGCCGGACGATGCGCCGTTCGTCAACTACAACGACGTGCTGGGCAATCCGGTGCGTTGCCGCGCGCATTTGTTCGACACCACGCAGCTGGTGAAGGATCTCGCGAGCACCGCGACGACGCCGGTCTTCGCCTGGATCGCCGCCGACGATTACGATGACGGTGAGGACGCCGGCAACGGCTCGCCGCACAGTCTGCAGGTGCAGGACGCCTGGCTGAAGCGCACGCTCGCACCCGTGTTCGCCTCCGCTGCCTGGCGCACTCAACGCTCGCTGTTGATCCTCACCTGGGACGAATCCTCGTCGCTGAAGACCAATCACGTGGCGACGATCCTGGTTGGCTCACGCGGCAGCGTGCGCCGTGGCTTCGTCAGCCGCGTGCGCTACGATCACTACAGCACCGGGCGTACGATCGAAGAGGCGCTCGGACTGCCGGCGTTGACCGCGAACGACCGTTACGCACGTGCGATCGACGATGCCTTCGTGAAATAGCGAAATTTGCGGTATTGGGGAGAGGTCCATGGCAAGGCGGACTGCTCTTTTCGATCTGCACCGGTCACTCGGTGCACGCATGGTCGACTTCGGCGGCTGGGACATGCCGCTGCAGTACGGCTCACAACTCGCGGAACATCACGCGGTGAGGCGCGCGGCCGGCGTGTTCGACGTCTCGCACATGGGCGTCGTCGATCTCGACGGAGCGCGGGTGCGGCCGTTCCTTGAGCGGTTGCTCGCGAACGATGTCGGGCGCCTGCGCCTTCCCGGCAAGCTGCTCTACAGCTGCATGCTGAACGAAACCGGCGGCGTCATCGATGACCTCCTCGCGTGCTTTCGCGCCGAAGACTCGTTTCGCCTCATCGTCAACGCGGGCACGAGGGACAAGGATTTAGCCTGGATCCGCGGCCTGGCGGGAGAATACGGTGTCGCGGTCACCGAGCGCACCGATCTCGCGATACTCGCGGTGCAGGGGCCGGAGGCGCGCGCGAGGACCGTGGCACTGCTCGGCCCCGCCGAGGCGGCCGGCGCGCTCGCGTTGCCGCCTTTTTTTGCGCGACCGATCGGCGGCTGGTTTCTCTCCCGCACCGGCTACACCGGCGAAGATGGCTTCGAGGTGATTCTGCCCTCGGACCAGGCCGAAGGACTCTTCCGGGCATTGACCTCCTCGGGCGTCATTGCCTGTGGTCTCGGGGCGCGTGACACGCTGCGCCTCGAGGCCGGCATGAACCTTTATGGCAACGACATGGATGAGAGCACGCACCCCTTCGAGTCCGGCCTCGGCTGGACCGTGGCGATGCAGCCGCAGGCAAGACGGTTCATGGGCCGGGAGGCGCTCGAGGCGATCCAGCGGCAAGCTGCCGCGCGTAAACTGGTCGGGCTGCTGCTCGAGGACCGTGGCGTGTTGCGCAGACACCAGGCCGTCATCGCAGCCGGTGTCGGCGAGGGGGAGATCACGAGCGGCGGTTTCTCGCCGACGCTCGAGCGCTCGATCGCGTTCGCACGCGTGCCGGCGGGCACCGGCGAGCACGTCGAGGTCGAGGTGCGCGGCCGGGTGCTGCGCGCGCGCGTGGTCAAGCCGCCGTTCGTCCGTCACGGCAAGCCGCTGCTGACCCTTTCTCAACCCGGAGACTCCCAGCCATGACCAGCGTTCCTTCACAACTCGAGTACACCGCAGCCCATGAATGGATACGCAGACTGCCGGATGGGGTCGTCGAGATGGGAATCACCGACCACGCGCAACATGCGCTCGGTGATCTCGTGTTCGTCGAACTGCCCGAGATCGGACGCGTACTCGAGGCCGGCGAGGCCTGCGCGGTGGTCGAGTCGGTGAAGTCGGCCTCCGACGTCTACGCGCCCGTAAGCGGCGAAGTCATCGCGCGCAATACCGCCCTCGAGAAGACACCGGAGACCATCAACCAGGATCCGTATCACGCGGGCTGGATGCTGCGCGTGCGCCTCGCGCCGGGCGCGGCGGCCGCAGCGGTGCTGTCGGCCGCCGCGTACCAGACGCTGCTCGACACGGAGGGCGGCTGATGGCCTTCATTCCCCATACGCCGGCCGAGGTTCGCGAGATGCTCGACGTCATCGGCGCCGCCGATGTCGAGGCCTTGTTCGACGAGATACCGCCGGACCTGCGAGCCGGAGCGCGCGCGGGCATGCCGGAGGCGCTCAACGAAATGCAAATTGGGCGCTTGATGCGCGAGCGCGCGGCCGCCGACGGAACGACGCTCGGCTTCATCGGCGCCGGCGCCTACGAACATCACATTCCGGCCGCGGTGTGGGCGGTGGCGACGCGCGGCGAGTTCTACACCTCGTATACCCCGTATCAGGCCGAGGCGAGCCAGGGAACGCTGCAGCTGCTCTACGAGTATCAGACGATGATCGCATCGCTGACCGGCATGGAGGTCGCCAACGCCTCGCTCTACGATGGCGCCTCGGCCCTCGCCGAGGCCTGCCTGATGGCCGTGCGTGCGAACCGCAAGTCCTCGAGCCGGCGCTTGCTCATGCCGGCGACCGTGAATCCGCGCTATCGCCGGACCGCACACGCGATCACCACTCGCCAGGGACTGAGCTTCGAGGCCTTGCCGTACGATGCGCACGGCGGCATCCTCGCCACCGACGCCCTCGATGCGCATGCCGGCGCCGACCCCACGGCACTCGTCATACAACAGCCGAATTTCTTCGGCCGGCTCGAAGAAGTGGACACCTTGACCGACTGGGCGCACGCGCATGGCATGCTCGTGATCGCGGTCGTCAATCCCACCTCGCTCGGACTGCTTGCGCCCCCCGGCGTCTGGGGCGAGCGCGGCGCCGACATCGTCGTCGGCGAAGGCCAGCCGCTCGGCGTGCCGCTGTCCGCGGGCGGACCCTACTTCGGATTCATGACGACGCGCCGGGAATTCGTGCGCAGCATGCCCGGCCGCATCGTCGGCCGCACGCTCGATGCCGGCGGCCACGAGGGCTATACGCTGACGCTGCAGGCCCGCGAGCAGCACATCCGCCGCGCCAAGGCGACCTCGAACATCTGCACCAATCAGGGTTTGCTGGTGACCGCGGCCACGATCTACCTGTCGCTCATGGGCGCCGAAGGCCTCGCACGCACCGCGGCCGCGTCGCACGCACGCACCGGCGAACTGCTGAACGCGCTCACGCGCCTGCCCGGCGTGCGCGCGGCGTTCCCAGGACCGTTCTTTCACGAGGCGGTGCTGCGCCTCGACCGCCCGGTCGCGCCGCTGCTCGAGGCGCTCGTGCGCGAGGGGATTCTCGGCGGCTTCGACCTCGCCGACGACTATCCGGAACTTGGCCCCGCGCTGCTCGTCTGCGCGACGGAAACCAAGACGAGCGCCGACATCGGGCGCTACCAAACGGCGCTCGGACGTCTTGTGAGGGATCGCCATGCAAAGCCGTGAACCGACGATTTTCGAATGCAGCGTCCCGGGCCGCGGCGCGACCGATCAGTGGCCGCAGGCCGAACCGGCGGCTCTCGCGGATCTGCCGCAGCGATTTCGGCGCAAACAGCCGGCGATGCTGCCGGCTGCGAGCGAACTGGACGTGGTTCGTCACTACACCCGGCTCTCGCAGCGCAACTTCAGCATCGACACGCATTTCTATCCGCTCGGCTCCTGCACGATGAAATACAACCCGAAGGCGTGCAATCAGTACGCAATGCTGCCCGAGTTTCTCTCCCGGCATCCGCTCGCCCCCGCCTCGCATGGTCAAGGGTTGCTCGCCTGTTTGTACGAACTGCAGGAAATCCTGAAGAGCGTGACCGGCATGACCGGGGTGTGCCTGAATCCGATGGCCGGCGCACAGGGCGAATTCGCGGGCGTTTCGATGATCCGCGCCTATCACGAGGCCCGCGGCGATCACGCGCGGGTCGAGATCGTCGTACCCGAGGCCGCGCACGGCACCAACCCGGCGACCGCGACGATGTGCGGCTGTACGGTACGCGAGATTCCCGTGGATGCCGCGGGCGATGTCGATCTGGCCGCTTTGCGGGCCGCCGTCGGGCCGCGCACGGCCGGCATCATGCTGACCAACCCATCGACGCTCGGCGTGTTCGAACGCCACATCGTCGAAATCGAACGCATCGTCCACGGTGCCGGCGGCCTGCTCTACTACGACGGCGCGAACCTGAACGCGATCCTCGGCAAGGTGCGCCCGGGCGACATGCGGTTCGACGTGATCCACATGAACCTGCACAAACCCTTCTCGACACCACACGGCGGCGGCGGGCCCGGCGCCGGCGCGGTCGGCGTCAACGAGCGGCTGGCGCCATTTTTGCCCGTTCCCATCGTCGGCAAGGACGGCGGGCGCTACCGCTGGCTCGACGAGCGGGACCTGCCGCAAACGATCGGCAACCTGTCCGCATTCATGGGCAATACGGGTGTGCTGCTGCGGGCCTACGTGTACATCCGCATGCTGGGGGGCGAGGGCATGCGTAGGGTGGCCGAACACGCAACCTTGAATGCGAATTACCTGTTCGCGCGACTCAAGGCCCTGGGGCTCGATGCCGCCTACCCGGATCGGCGCGCGAGCCACGAATTCCTGATCACCCTGAAGCGCCAGGCTCGCGAGTACGAGGTGAGCGCGATGGACGTCGCCAAGCGGCTGCTGGATTTCGGCTTTCACGCGCCGACCACCTACTTTCCGCTGATGGTGCCCGAGTGCCTGCTGATCGAGCCGACCGAGACGGAGAGCAAGGCGACGCTCGACGCCTTCGTCGCCGCGATCGGCAGGATTCTCACGGAGATCGTCGGCGACCGTGAACGGGTGAAGAACGCGCCCCACGGTTTGCCGGTGCGGCGGCTCGACGATGTGCGCGCGGCCAAGCAACTCGACCTGACGTGGCCGGGAACGCCGGCGGCGGACTCAGTGGCCGGCTGAGCGTCGCGGGAACGGTGCCGCCGCACGTGTCAATGGGCGCGTCCGTCTCCGCTCACGACGCCAACCAGTGGATTCTCGAGCACATCGCGAATGAAGGCGCCGCGGGTGTGATGGCCGGTTTTCGCATATAAACGCTTGCACAGCGTCTTGACGGTGTTGATCGAGACGCCCATGAGGGCGGCATATTCGGCGAGGGTGCGGCCATTCGCAAGCGCCTCGGCGAGACGCGCCTCCGCCGGCGTCAGGCCATACAGCTGTGCGAGGGAACGGGGCAAGCCGGTCGAACCGACGGGCGAGCGACGCAGGAAGACGATCGCGGCCGCCGGCGGCCCGTGCAACGCCGCCACGGACTGCGGCAATGGACAGACCCGGATCGACAGCCGTTGCTCGGGGATGATGCGCACGCCGAGCGCGCCGCCGGGGCGGCCACGGATCATCGCGAACGTGGCGTCCTCGATCAGGCTCGTCAACTGGCGGTCCTCGCTCACGTCGCGCAAGCGCAGGCGGCCATTGCGAACGGACAGCTGTGATTGAGCGCGCAAGATCGACTCCGCCGCCGGATCGGCGAACAGCACGTGCCCGCCGGCATCGAGGACGATCGAACCGAGATTCAGGGACTCCAATCCGTGCAGCAGTGCGCTGCGTTGCACGCGCAAGCCGCCGATCGCCTCCCTTAACTTGAGCGCCTGTGCCAGATGCGGTACCAACATCGCAAGGCCCCGCTGCTGCCGCTCGCCCGGCGGGCCGGCCGAGCGCTCGCGATGCACGCCGATATTGGCCACCGCCCCGTCGCGCATTTTGCTGATGCCGGCGCCGATGACGTAGTAGATGCCCAGGTGCCGGCAGTACTCGTTGTAAATTTCCGATTCTGTGAATTTAGGCTCGATCGTGGTCACGTCGCCCGTGACCAGCGATCCGGGCACGATACGCCGCACCCAGGTCAGCCAGGGATCGCGCAGATAGTGTCGCTGCGCATAATCGGCCCGCAACGACGGCGTGTAATTTGCAGTCCAGCCGATTTTCTCGCTGCGACCCGCCACCGAGCTCCAGATGCCGATCTGGCAGCTGTGGGATCCGAGTGCACGGGCAATGCGTGTCACCAGCGGCTGCCAAGCCTCAGGTTCGGCGACCGCCTCGTAAACACTCGTCAGCAACGTCGACATGTCGCGGCTGATTCGCATTATTGTTGACTTCTCTGTGCAGGACTGATCACGCTCTGCCGAGTAATTTAACCACAGAAGCGCACCGCGGCGAACACTCGGGGAACATGAACGACGTCACGAATGCCGCACTTGGCACCCGAGCCGGTGACATCGGCGCGGCTCTTTTAGGTCCGGGTGGCGTCGCCCTGCGCCGCGCCGTCCACCGGCGGCTTCTTCTTCGATATCCCACCGGTGGCATCGTCGAGCGCCCCGTGCTCGCCTTCGGCCAGGCCGAGCGCTTCGGCGTACACCGAACGGTGACGCAACAGGCTGCCGACCACGGATGCGATCACGCACGCCGGCATCGCGGCCATCACGACGTTGTAATTGCGGGTGATCTCGAACACCATGATCGCCGACATCGCCGGCGCGTGCGTGGTCGCGGCGAGCAAACTGCCCATGCCCACCAGGGTCCACAGCGCCTGCGAATGGCTCGCGTGCGGCGCAAGGAACAGGTGCGAGGCCATCAAGCCCATCGCCCCGCCGAGCGCGAGCGTCGGCGTCAGCACACCACCCGGGATGCCGGCGGCGCTCGCCGCGGTCACCGCGAGCAGGCGCAGCAAGAACACCGCGAGCAAGGTCGACAGCGCCCAGTGCGAGACGAGCAGCGCCTGGACGACGCTGAAGCCGTTGCCCCACACGTCGGGCTGCAACAGGGACAAAAGTCCGATCGCGAGTCCCGCCAGTCCCATGCGCAACGGCAGAAATCCGATGAGCGACTGATACTTGCGCCGGGAGGCGTCGAGCAAAGTGAGGAACAGCGGCCCGAACAGGCCCGCCGCCAAGCCGAGCAGCGAGGCATAGAGCAAGTCCAGGAACGTCACCGGCGGCACCATGTGCGCCAGATACAAAGGGCCGGTCGCGAACAAGCTCTGGGTGGTGAGCTCGCCGATCACCGCGGCCACCAGTACCGCGGTGATTTCCCGCAACTGCAGGCCGCCGAGGATGATCTCGGCGACGAACAGCGTGCCGGCGATCGGTGCGTGATAGGCGCCGGCGAATCCGGCCGCGGCACCGCAGGCGACGATGAGACGTTGGTGCGCCGGATCGGCGCGGCCGATGCGGCCAATGATCGAGGAGATCAGCGAGGCGAACTGAATCATCGTGCCTTCGCGCCCGATCGTGATGCCGCCGCTCACCGCCACCAGGGAAGATGCGGTGCGCACCAGGTTCGGGCCCACGGGCAGCAGTCCGTCACCGATCCGGACCGCTTCCATGTACTCCGGGCCACGCGGTCGCCTGATCCAGTTATGTCCGGCCCACATCAGCAGTCCACCGCAGACCGCGGCGATCAGTGGAATCGTGACGCGAAGCCACAGCGGCAGGCCGGCGGCGGCCGCCACCAGGTGCTTGTGGGTGCTGTACAAGCCGATGATGGTGTACATCGCCCCGCGAAACGCCTCGACGGCGACGGAACTGACGAAGCCGACGATCGCCGCGACCAGCAGCATCGGCACCATCGGATCCAGATCGAAACGCAGATGGTTCAGCAGAGCGCGCAGCCGCGGCGCGGCCGGCTCGTTCGGGAGCGTGGAACTAGGCATGATACCTGTCGAATAAACCGATGATTCTAACGCATTTCGCCCCCGGGCAGGGGCAGCCGCGCGTCGACGATCTTCTCGCCACGGAACAGAAACGCATAACTCTTGAAGCCCACGTAATGCCCGCCGGCGTTCTCGGCATCGATCGTCGCATTCACGATCCAGCCGTAACGACGCGTGTTGTGCATCAAGAACGTGCCGCTGATCTCGGTCATGTATCCCTTGCTGGGCACGCTGAGCGGCCGATAGCGGACGGAATTCGGGTGCCGCAGGTGCGCGGCGAAGTAACGCCTGATGGCCTGCGGATATTCAAGCGGCCTCGCGCCGTATTTGCCGTCCGAGCGCAGCCTCGCCGGCTGCGGCGATGCAGGCGGCGATGCAGGCGGCGATGTGCCGACCTCATCGAGACCCCAGGTATCGACGATGCACTTCCAGGTGCCGCCCGGCTCGCGCCGCCACAACTCGAAGCGCCTGCCGCGCCGCGCTACCAACGCCCCGTGTGGATCGCCATAGCGCTCCACGTAGGCGTCGATCGAATAGGCCAATCGGCCTGAGCGATCCATCTGGATGTCGAGCGGGTGCCAGCTCAGCGAGAGATGCGGCAAGGCGAGCAGACGGCTCACGGCATCGCGCACCGGTACCACCCCGCTCAGGAGCGGCGCGTGCGGCAAGCGCACGATCGGATCGGCACCGTAGAAGGCGAGCCAGGCATCGACATTGCCCGTACCGGCCGTCGCCGCCCACGCCGTATCGGCCTTGCGCACCGCAGAACCGGCGGCGCAACCCGTTCGACTGACGAACACGCCGGTTGCCGCCAGCAGTACCCAGGCCACGAGCAGTCTGTTTCCCATGAGTCGATCCCCGGAATACTATCCGCGCAGTAGATCCATCAAGGCGTCGGTCACGGGCCGGGGCCGCTCCAGGGTGCAGAGGTGCCCGCATTGCGGCACCGTCAGCAGGCGCGCCCCGTCGATGCCTTCGGCCATTTCCGCGGCGAGCGCGGGCGGCGTCAACTCATCGGCATCGCCGACCACGACCAGCGTCGGGCAGCGGATGTGGCCCAAGCTCGGTCGCGAATCGGGGCGGGCGATGATCGCCCGCTGCTGCCGGATGAAACCGGCCGCGCCGGTCTCCTCCATCATCAGCCGGAACACCTCGCGCAACGGCTCATCGTGGCGCCGCGCCGGATGCACGAGCCTCGCAAACAACGTCTCCGACAGCTGTGCCATTCGGCCCTGTTCGGCGAGCCGCATATGCGCACGCCGGCTCTCGGTCTGCTCTGGGGCATCCGGACGCGCGCTCGTGTCGAGCAAGGCGAGCCGAACCACACGCTCCGGCGCCTGGCGCAGGATCTCGAAACTGAGGTACCCGCCCATCGACAAACCGATGAGCGCGAATTGCGCCGGCGCGCTCG
>VFSW01005593.1_pt1 | contig 18562 bp, 18 predicted proteins | sample 5358111 | NCBI WGS metagenome assembly VFSW01 (sample SAMN11554181, study PRJNA540505) | mine drainage metagenome | isolation source: sediment from site ElyBrook_90M | place: USA: Ely Copper Mine, Vershire, VT | collected 2017 | reverse complement strand
GTTCCCGCGCCCGACCAAACGAGGCCAAAAAGGGCTTCCGGCGAAGGCAGGACTTGTTTGGCATAGAGTTCGTACGAAGACGCACCGGACACCGCAGACACGGCGCCATTGGGGGCGAGCGCGTGGGTTTTCGTACTGGCCCAACACGGCGTAGCGGCGTTGGTAGGAAGGTGTCGAGATCTCATGCTAGCACTCCTTGCGCTTAATGAGTCTGATGGTGTGTAGGTGGGCATCTCCGACTCTCACGCTACTGATTCACCATCGCAAGCATATGCACCGTTTCAGTCAAGCTATTGAAAATTAAGATACTGCAATTCCGGAACTTCAAGCGACTCCCGGCCCGTATGCGCGGGCTCCGCTCGTGAGCAATTAACGAACCCGAACCCCGGCGGCCAGCCGAAATCCCCACTTGGCATTGCCGTCGTCACGCGCGATCTCGATACCCGGCACGAGTCTGCGGAGATCATGGGCCCGGTCGGCGGTGCAACGGCCTCGGCCTACCGCAAAGAAATCGGCTGCCGCACGCGCCGCGGCCTCGAGGGCCTCGCGCGGGCGGGCAAGTCCGCGGGCAGCCGGGCATATGGGTACCGCTCGGCCGCAGAGAGCGGCACCGGGCAGATCGAGGTCGACCAGGACCAGGCGCGCGTCGTGCGGCGGATCTTCGATATGTTCGCCGACGGTCACAGCCCGCGCGCGCGGATGGGTCGCGTCTGCGATCCACGGCAATCCGGCGCACGGTCTCGGCATCCTGAACAACGAGACCTACTGCGGCCGGATCGTCTGGAACCGCTCACGGTGGGTACGTTCGGCGGCAGACTCGAGCAAGCGCCGGCAGATTCAGAATCCGCGCAGTGAATGGCTTGTCCGAGAGGACGAGCGCCTGCGGATCGTGTCGGATGATCTATGGCAACGGGTCAAGGCACGACAGGCCGACCAGGCACATCGGATCGGCGAACGGGTGAGCCGCGGCATGTCGAAGGCGGACGCCATCTGAACGGGAGCCGGGCCGAAGTTCCTGCTATCGAGCCTCCTGCGCTGCGGGCACTGCGGCTCGAGCTATGCCATTGCGGCCCGCGACGTGTACGCATGCAGCGGACGCACCAACGGCGGGAAGGCCCTATGCGCCAACGATGCCCGTCTCTCCCGGCCGACAGCTGAGCGCGAGGTTCTGGCCGGCATCAAGCGCGACATGGATCGACAACATCGCCGACGCGATCGCCGGGGGCGTCCCGCGCGCCTCGCCCACCCTCGCCGGTCGCTTGGCAACTGCCGAGGCGGAGCTACAGCGGCTCGAGGCGGCCGCCGGTCAGTCGGCCGCGGCCTCCCCCCGGGCAAGGGCAGACTTAACCAGGCTCCTGGCCGATCTGCCGGCCCGGGCCACGCGCGCCGTGGACGAGTTGGAGGCGACGCTGGCCGCCGGCGACGTGGCCCGCGCACGGCAAGAGATCCGCCGACACGTCGGGACGTGACGATCGAGGCGGATGAGCGGGAAATCAGGCCTTTCGCCGAACAAGGACACATCGCGGCGGCGTTGCTGCGCACCGCGGGAAGCCCTGCAAGTTTGATTGGTAGCGGGGGCAGGATTTGAACCTGCGACCTTCGGGTTATGAGCCCGACGAGCTGCCAGACTGCTCCACCCCGCACCAGGGAGCCGTGCATTCTACCGGTATGCCCGGCCAATGCAAGCGCCCCGCGCGCCGTCCGTGCGGCGCCGTCAGCTCACCTATTGCAATGCGCGCTGACAGAGCGCCAACAGGGCTCCGGGTATCACCCCGAGCCCGAACACCAGCAGCGCGTTCGCGCTCAGCACCGTGCGCATGAGCACGGAGCCGCCGAGATGGGTCTCGTCCACCGGCTCGTCGAAGTACATCATCTTGACGATGCGCAGGTAATAGAACGCGCCCACCACCGAGAACAGCACCGCGACCACGGCGAGCCAGGTGTAGCCCACGCTGAGCACGCTCTGGATGACGCCGAGCTTCGCCCAGAAGCCGATGAACGGCGGCAGGCCCGCCAGGCTGAACATGAGGATCGCCATCATGCCGGCGAACCAGGGACTGCGCGCGTTCAGGCCCTTGAAGTCCGTGATCTTATCGGCCTCGAAGCCCTGCCGCGCGAGCAGCAGGATCATGCCGAAGGCGCCGCTCGCCACCAGCACGTAGCTGATCATGTAGAACATCGCCGCCTGATAGCCCTGCGGCGTGCCCGCGAGGATGCCGAGCAGGATGTAGCCCACGTGCGAGATGGTCGAGTACGCGAGCATGCGCTTCAGGTTGGTCTGCGCGATCGCGACCACGTTGGCGATGCTCATCGACAGCACCGCCAGCACCACCAGCATCTGGCTCCAGTCGCCCACCGAGGGGCCGAGCGCCTCCGGCAACAGGCGCATGGCGAGAGCGAAGGCCGCGAGCTTCGAGGCGGTGCCGATGAACACCGTCACCGAGGTCGGCGATCCCTCGTACACGTCCGGTATCCACATGTGGAAGGGCACGGCGCCGAGCTTGAAGCCCACGCCGACGATCAGGAACGCGATGCCGAACAGCAGGCCGATGTTGTCGCCCAGGCCGCCCTGCCCGGCCGCGGCGATGCCGGCGAGTTCCAGGCTTCCGGTCGTGCCGTACACGATCGACATGCCGTAGAGCAGCGTTCCCGAGGCCATCGAGCCCAGCACGAAGTACTTGATGGCCGATTCGGCGGCGACGCCCGATTCCCGGTCGAAGGCCACCATGGCGTACAGGCACAGCGACATCAGTTCGAGTCCGAGATACAGGGTGATCAGGCTCGCCGCGGAGATCAGCACCAGCGCGCCCAGCACCGCGAACAGACCGAGGACGAAATACTCCCCTTTGAGGATCGCACGGCTCTTGAGGTAATCGGTCGAATACAGGAACACCACCGCCGTGATCAGCAGCGTCACCACCTTGAGCACCTGGGCCATGCGGTCGAGCTCGAACAGGCCGCCGAGCGCGACCACCCTGCCCGTGACCGGATGCAAGGTCACCAAGGCGGCGGTCACCAGCAGCGTCAGCACCGCGAGCGCGCCGACCACGCGCCGCTCCGCCCGGCCGAGCAGCAGGTCGAGCAGCAGGATGGCGCAGGTCGCCAGGGTCAGGAAGATCTCCGGTGCGGCGAGCGCGAGACCCGAGTTGTATTCGACGAAGTTGAAGCCGTTCATGACGAGCCCTTCTACAGAGCGATCTTCGAGACCAGCAACTGCTGGGCCAACGCCTGGGTCGAGGCGCGCATCACGTCGAGCAGCGGCGCGGGCCACAGGCCCACCGCCAGCACCGCGAGCGCCAGGGCGCCGAGCACCAGGAACTCCCGGCCGTCGAGATCCTTCAAAGCCGCCACCTTCTCGTTGGCCACCTCGCCGAAGATCACCCGCTTCACCAGCCACAACGTGTAGGCCGCGCCCAGCACCAGCGTGGTGCCCGCCAGGAACGCGAACCAGGGACTCGCCTTGAACGCGGCGAGGATCACCAGGAACTCGCCGACGAAGCCCGAAGTGCCCGGCAGGCCGACGTTGGCGAGCGCGAACAACACCATGAACGCCGCGAAGCGCGGCATGGTGTTGATGACGCCGCCGTAGGCGCCGATCTCGCGGCTGTGCACGCGGTCGTACATCACGCCGACGCACAGGAACATCGCGGCCGACACCAGTCCGTGGGAGAGCATCTGCACCATCGCGCCGTCGAGGCCCATCCCGATGCCGGACGTGCGCCCGGTGTGCGCCACGATCCGATAGCCGATGAAGGCGCCGAGCGTGACGAAGCCCATGTGCGCGATCGACGAATAGGCGATCAGCTTCTTCATGTCGCGCTGCACGAGCGCCACCAGGCCGATGTACACGACGGCCACCAGCGACAGCGCGATGATCAGCCAGTCGAGCTCCCGGCTGGCATCCGGCGCGATCGGCAGGGAGAACCGCAGGAAGCCGTACCCGCCCATCTTCAGCATGATGGCCGCCAGCACCACCGATCCCCCGGTCGGCGCCTCGACGTGCGCGTCGGGCAGCCAGGTATGCACCGGCCACATCGGCACCTTGACGGCGAACGCCGCGAAGAACGCCAGGAAGATGAAGGTCTGCTCGCGCAGGCTGAGCGGCAGATGCTGGAAGGCGGCGAGGTCGTAGGTGCCGCTCTTCAGGTACATGTAGATGAGCGCGACCAGCATCAGCAGCGAGCCGATGAAGGTGTACAGGAAGAACTTGATGGTCGCGTACACGCGCCGCGGCCCGCCCCACACGCCGATGATGATGAACATCGGCAGCAGCATGGCCTCCCAGAAGACGTAGAACAGCACGCCGTCGAGCGCCGAGAACACCCCGATCATCAACCCCTCGAGGATCAGGAAGGCGCCGTTGTACTGGGCGACGCGCTTCTCGACGCTCTGCCAGCCCGCGATCACGATCAACACCGTCGTGAACGTGGTCAGCAGGATGAGCGGCATGGAGATGCCGTCGACGCCGATGTGGTAGTCGGAGTGGATCGAGGCGATCCAGCCGCTGTGCTCGACGAACTGCATGGCGGCGGTGCCGAGCTTGAATCCCGTATAGAGCGGCACGCTCGCGGCGAGCGTGGCGAGGCTCACGGCGAGCGACAGCCAGCGGGCCGCCCCGGGACGCGAATTCAGGCCCAGGACCACGAAGCCGCCGACGATGGGCAGGAAGATCAGCCAGGACAGCAGGTGCTCGACGTTCATCATGGCCGCCACACCAGCCACAGCAGCAGCGAGGCGAGACCCAGGATCATCGCGAAGGCGTAGTGGTACAGGTATCCGGACTGGGCATAACGCATCACCGAACCGAACCACGCGACCACGCGCGCACTGCCGTTGACCAGGCCTCCGTCGATCACCGCCTCATCCCCCACGTGCCACAGCTCGCCGCCCAGCCATCGGCTCGCGGCGACGATCACGTGCTCGTTGAACCAGTCGAACCCGTACTTATCCACCAGCACGGTGTGCAGCCACTTGAAGCGCCGCTCGGCGGCGTCGGCGAGCTCGGGGCGCTTCAGGAAGAACAGCCACGCGCTCGCGACCCCGGCCCCGGCGAGCCACAGCGGCGGCGCCGCGAAGGCGTGCAGCAGGAACTCGCCCGGGCTGCCGAACTCCTCGGCGACCCTGCCGAGGACGTCGTGCGCGGGCAGCACCGTGATCACGCCCTTGAAAAAATCCCCGAACAGCATCGGCGCAATGGTGGGCCAGCCGATGACCGCAGAGGGGATCGCGAGCAGCACGAGCGGCACGGTCACCACCCAGGGGCTCTCGTGCAGATGCTCCGCGGTGTGGTGATCCATGCGCGGCGCGCCGTGGAAGGTCATGAAGAACATGCGGAAGGTGTACAGCGCCGTGATGAACACGCCCGCGAGCACGCAGGCGTACGCATACCCCGCCCCCGGCAGCGTCGAGGCGTGCACGGCATCGATCAGCGCGTCCTTGGAGAAGAACCCGGCGGTCCCCGGGAAGCCGATCAGGGCCAGCGAGCCGATCAGGCAGGTCCAGTAGGTGATCGGCAGGTGCTTCTTCAAGCCGCCCATCTTGCGCATGTCCTGCTCGTGATGCATGGCCATGATCACGGAGCCGGCCGCGAGGAACAGCAGCGCCTTGAAGAAGGCGTGGGTCATCAGGTGGAAGATGCCCGCGCTGTAGGCGGACGCGCCCAGCGCCACCGTCATGTAGCCGAGCTGCGACAGCGTGGAATAGGCCACCACGCGCTTGATGTCGTTCGCGACGATGCCCAGCAGGCCCATGAAGAAGGCGGTGGTCGCGCCGATGATCAGCACCGTGGACAGCGCCGTTTCGGACAACTCGAACAGCGGCGACATGCGCGCCACCATGAAGATGCCCGCGGTCACCATGGTCGCGGCGTGGATCAGCGCCGAAATCGGCGTCGGGCCCTCCATGGAATCCGGCAGCCAGACGTGCAGGGGCACCTGCGCGGACTTGCCCATGGCGCCCACGAACAGGCAGATGCACGTGAACGTGATCGCCGACCACTGCACGGCGCCGCCCACGTGGATCGTGGCGGCCGCGAGCTGCGGGGCGTGCGCGAACACCGCCGCATAATCGAGCGAGCCGGTGTAGCGCAGCACCGCGGCGATGCCGAGCACGAAGCCGAAATCCCCCACCCGGTTGACCAGGAACGCCTTGAGGTTCGCGAAGATCGCCGACGGGCGCGTGTACCAGAAGCCGATCAGCAGGTAGGACACCACGCCGACCGCCTCCCACCCGAAGAACAGCTGCATGAAGTTGTTCGACATCACGAGCATCAGCATCGAGAAGGTGAACAGCGAGATGTAGGCGAAGAAGCGCTGGTAGCCCGGATCGTCGTGCATGTAGCCGATGGTGTACACGTGCACCATCAGCGACACGAAGGTGACCACCACCATCATCATCGCCGAGAGATGATCGATCAGGAAGCCGACCTCGAGGTGCACGCCGTCGCTGACCAGCCAGGTGTAGACCGGGCCGTTGAACGTGGGCAGGCCGCCGAACAGCATGCCGTAGAGCACGTAGCACGAGAGCGCGCACGACACCGCCACGCCGAGGATGGTCACGGTGTGCGCGCCCGCCCGGCCGATGCGCCGCCCGAACAGCCCGGCGAGGATCGCGGCGGCGAGGGGCGCCAGCGCAATGGTCAGATAGATCGGCTGCATTTCTTGTTCTTTCCCTCTAGCCCTGGAGCGTATCGAGATCTTCGACGTCGATGCTGCGGCGCTCGCGGAACAGCACGACCAGGATGGCGAGACCGATTGCCGCCTCCGCGGCCGCCACGGTCAGGATGAAGAACACGAATATCTGGCCGTCGATGTTGCCGAGAAAGCGCGAGAAGGCGACGAAGTTGAAGTTCACCGCGAGCAGCATGAGCTCGATGCACATCAGCAGCACGATGATGTTCTTGCGGTTCAGGAACACCCCCGCGACCGCGATCGAGAACAGCAGGCCGGAGAGCGTCAGGACGTTCGTCAGGCTGATCATGGGCGTTTCTCCGAGGCCATCTTCACGATCCGCACACGGTCCCGCGCACGCACCGCGACCTGCTGGGCGACGTTCTGCGGCTTGACGCCCGGACGCCGGCGCATGGTGAGCACGATGGCCGCGATGCTCGCCACCAGCAGGATCACCGCCGCGACCTGCGCCGGATAGGCGTAGCGCGTGAACAGCACCGTGCCGAGGGCGCGCGTGTTGGAATAGCCCGCCGGCAGCGCCGGCGCCGTCTTGAGGGCGAGCCCGCCGAGATGGCGCACCGCGACCACGTTCAGGATCGCGAACACCACGAACCCGGCCACCGCCACCGCGAGCGGCCAATAGCCGGCGAGCCCCTTGCGCAGCTCCTCGAGATTGACGTCGAGCATCATCACGACGAACAGGAACAGCACCATCACGGCGCCGACGTACACCAGCACCAGGACGATTCCCAGGAATTCGGCGTCGAGCATCAGCCAGATCACCGCGCTGTTGAAGAAGCACAGCACCAGCAGCAGCACCGAATGCACGGGATTGCGCGCCAGCACCACGCCGAGCGCGGCGCCGACCAGCACCGTGGCGAACACGAAGAACAGGATCGTGGCGAACATCAGCGGTACCGCGCCTCGGCCGCGCGGTCCGCCGCGATCATGGCCTCATAGCGTTCGCCGACGCCGAGCAGCTTGTCCTTGCTCATGATGTTCTCGCCGCGGTTCTCCATGTGGTACTCGAGGATGCGGGTCTCGACGATGGCGTCCACCGGGCAGGCCTCCTCGCAGAATCCGCAGTAGATGCACTTGAACAGATCGATGTCGTAGCGCGTGGTGCGCCGGGTGCCGTCGGCGCCCACGTCCGATTCGATGGTGATCGCGAGCGCCGGGCACACCGCCTCGCAGAGCTTGCAGGCGATGCAGCGCTCCTCGCCGTTCGGATAGCGCCTGAGCGCGTGCAGGCCCCGGAAGCGCGCGCTCTGCGGGGTTTTCTCCTCGGGATAATTGAGCGTGACCTTGGTGCGAAACAGCCCCTTGAGGGTCACCCACAGTCCTTGACCCAGTTCCCACAGCAGGAACGTCTTGAAGAAACCGCGGACGCCTTGCATCAGACGTGCCCCTTCCACGGACCTACGTGGCAATAGACCATCACACCCTCGACCGCAAGCCAGACCAGCGTGACCGGAATCAGGGCCTTCCAGCCGAGGCGCATGATCTGGTCGTAGCGATAGCGCGGAAAGGTCGCGCGCAGCCACAGGAACCCGAACATCGGCCCGAGCGTCTTCAGGCCGAACCAGAAGAAGCCGGGCGCGGCGAGCCAGGAGGATTCCGGCAGATACCCGTCGAACGGCGACAGCCATCCGCCCAGGAAGAAGATCACGGTCAGCGCCGAGATCAGGATCATGTTCACGTACTCGGCGATGAAGAACAGCGCGAACGCCATGCCGGAGTAGTCGACGTGGAAGCCGGCGACGATCTCCGACTCGCCCTCCGCCACGTCGAACGGCGCGCGGTTGGTCTCCGCGACGCCCGAGATGAAGTAGACGACGAACAGCGGGAACAGCCAGAACCAGTTCCAGCTCAGGAACCCGCCGTGCTGCGCGCGGATGATCTCGCCGATGTTCAGGCTCCCCGCGGCCATCAGCACCCCGACCATGGCGAAGCCCATGGCGATCTCGTAGGCGACGATCTGCGCCGCCGAGCGCATCGCGCCCAGGAAGGCGTACTTCGAGTTCGCCGCCCAGCCGGCGAGGATGATGCCGTAGACGCCCATCGAGGTCAGCGACAGGATGTACAGGAGCCCGGCATCGATGTCGGCGAACACCCGGTCGGGCGCGAACGGGATCACCGCCCAGATCGCGAGCGCCGGCACCATGGCGAGGAACGGCGCGAGGCGGAACAGGAAGCCGTTCGCGTCCGCGGGCACCAGGATTTCCTTGAACATCAGCTTGATGACGTCGGCGAACGGCTGCCCGAATCCCGGCAGGCCGAGCAGATTCACCCGATTCGGTCCCCGCCGCGCCTGAATCCAGCCGATCACCTTGCGCTCGGCGAGCGTGTAGAACGCCATGACCAGCACGAGGCACACCGTCACCATCAGGATCTGCACCGCCGTGAGCAGCGGATAGCTCCAGTACGGCGTGATCTGGCCGGACAACCACTGACGGATCGGTTCCCACTGCCACATGATCAGATCACGGTGCGGGCGCCGCGCCCGTCCTTGGTCTTGGCGAGCGCCGCCGAGCCGCGCACCAGGATGTCGCCCTGATAGGGCGGAATGTCGACCCAGGGGCCGCCGGCGCGCTCGCCCTGGGGCAGCTTGGGCTGGGCCGAGCCGCCCGTGAGCGGTTCGGCCCGGGCCCCGCAGGATACCTTGAGCGCCGCGCGCACCTCCTCGGAGCTCACGTAATCCATGCCGTGAACGTTCAGAAGGTTCGCCATCACCCGCAGCACCTTCCAGCCCGGCCGGCTCTCCTCGTGGAGTTTCGCGGCGCCGGCCCAGCTCTGCCAGCGGCCCTCGACGTTCACGAAGGTCCCCGAGCTCTCCGCGAAGGCGCCGATCGGCAGCACCACGTGCGCCACCTCGCGCAGCGACTCCGGCAGATGCGTGGTCGCGGCGATCACCAGCTCCGCGCCGCGCAGCGCATCCGCCGCGTCCGCCAGGTCGTCGGCCGGATCGATGCCGCCGAGCAGCACGTAGGCCTTGAGCCGGGCCTGCAGCATGGCCGGCGCCGACAGGCCGATCGTGGCCGCCGGCGCACCGCCCGGCTCCCGGTGCGGCACGGCGCCCGCGAGGTACGCGCCCGCCGCATTCGGCCCCTCGGTGATCAGCCCGAAGCTCGCGCCCGTGATCTCGGCGAGCATCGCGGCCAGGGCCTTCAATTCGGCGTAGGCGGGATGGCGCTGCGCCAGGGTGCCGAGCAGCACCGCGCGGCGCGCGCCGCTCGCGAGCGCCGCCGCCAGCGCCTGATGCGGCTCGCGCTCCGGGGCCGCGGGCACGCCCTCGGGCACGGGCCTGCCGACCGCGGCCGCGGCGGCCCGCAGCACGGCGGCCAGCTCGGCCACGAGGTCCGCGGCCGCCACGTTCGCGGCCACCGGGAACAGGTACTCGAAGCGCTGCGGATTGAGGAACCCGACCCGCGCACCCGACTTCACGGCCGCCTTGCGCAGCCGGTGCGCGAGCAGCGGCATCTCGTGGCGCAGGTTCGAGCCGACCACGAGCACGCCCTCGAGCCGCTCGACCTCGGCGATCGCCAGGCCCAGATTCGGATAGATGCCCTCGCGCTCCGGCGCGCGGCAGTCGAGCTGGCGCAGGCGATGGTCGACGTTCGCGCTGCCCAGGCCGCGCGCGATGCGCGCCAGCAGGTACAGCTCCTCGAGCGTCGCGCCCGGGGACGCGAGGAAGCCCGCACCCGCACCGCCGTGCGCCGCGATCACCTTCTGCAGGCCCTCGGCGGCGGCGGTCAGCGCCACGTCCCAATCCACGGGCTTGAGCTCACCGTCGATGCGCAGCATCGGCCGGCCGGCCCGATCGGCGCCGTACATGCCCTCGAAGCCGAACCGGTCGCGGTCCGCGATCCAGGTCTCGTTGATGTCCTCGTTCTCGCGCGGCACCATCCGCATGATCCGGCCGCGCAGCAGGTGCGCGTAGATGTTCGTGCCGAACCCGTCGTGCGGCGACACCAGGGCGTGCTGCTGCATCTCCCAGGAGCGCGCGTGATAGCGGAACGGCTTGTTGTTGAGCGCGCCGACCGGGCACAGATCGATGATGTTGGCGGACAGCTCGTGATCGACGCTGTGCTCGATGTAGGTGCCGATCTCCATGTGCTCGCCGCGCCCGGTCGCCCCCATCTGCGGATAGCCCTGGATCTCCTGGCCGAAGCGCACGCAGCGGGTGCAGTGGATGCACCGGGTCATGTCGGTGGAGACCAGCGGACCGAGGTTCTTGTCCTTCACCACGCGCTTGCGCTCGTTGAAGCGCGCGACGTCGCGCCCGTAGCCCATCGCGAGGTCCTGCAGCTCGCACTCCCCGCCCTGATCGCAGATCGGGCAGTCGAGCGGATGGTTGATCAGCAGGAATTCCATGGTGGCGCGCTGCGCGGCGACGGCCTTGGGCGACTTGGTGAATACCTTCATGCCCTCGGTGACCGGGGTGGCGCACGCCGGCATCGGCTTCGGCGCCTTCTCCACCTCGACCAGGCACATGCGGCAATTCGCGGCGATGTTGAGCTTGTCGTGGTAGCAGAAGCGCGGGATGTAGATGTCCGCGCGGTCCGTGACCTGCATGATCATCTGGCCCTTGCGGGCCTTCAACGGCACGCCGTTGACTTCGATATTGACCAGATCGTCGCTCATCGTGCGCCTTTATGCCGCAGCCGGCTGCCCTTCGACGATCGAGCGACCCTTGTGCTCGATCATGTACTGAAACTCGGGGAGGAAATGCCTGAGGAAGCTCTGCACCGGCCACGCCGCCGCGTCGCCCAGCGCGCAGATCGTGTGTCCCTCGATGCGGTTCGCCACGTCGACGAGCAGTCCCAGATCCTCGCTGCGGCCCTGGCCGGCGATGATGCGCTTGAGCATCCGGTCGAGCCAGCCGGTGCCCTCCCGGCAGGGGGTGCACTGGCCGCAGGACTCGGACATGTAGAAGCGCGACAGGCGCTCCAGTGCCCGCACCATGCAGGTGGTCTCGTCCATGACGATCACGGCGCCGGTGCCGATCGAGGAGCCGGCCTTCTTGACCGAGTCGTAGTCCATGTTGGTCGCCATCATGATCTCGCCCGGCAGCACCGGACAGGACGATCCGCCCGGGATCACGGCCTTGATCTTGCGGCCCTTCCAGACGCCGCCCGCGATCTTGAGCAGCTCCGCGAACGGAATGCCGAGCGGCAGCTCGTAGTTGCCCGGCTTGGCGACGTGGCCGGACATCGAAAAGATGAACGTGCCGCCGGAATTGGCCGGGCCGAGCCCCGCGAACCAGGCCGCGCCGTTGCGCAGGATGGTGGGCACCGTGGCGAAGCTTTGGGTGTTGTTGATGGTGGTCGGCTTGCCGAACAGGCCGTAGTTGGCGGGGAACGGCGGCTTGAAGCGCGGCCGCCCCGGCTTGCCCTCGAGCGACTCGAGCAGCGCCGTCTCCTCGCCGCAGATGTAGGCGCCGGCGCCGACGAACATGTGCAGATCGAAGTCGACGCCCGACCCCAGGATGTTCCTGCCCAGGAGCCCCGCGCCGTAGGCCTCCTCGAGCGCCGCCTCGAAGCGCGGCACCGGCTCGCCCAGGAACTCGCCGCGTATGTAGTTGTAGCCGACCGTGGCGGTCATGGAGTAGCCGCCGATGGCCATGCCCTCGATCACCGAGTGCGGGTTGTAGCGCAGGATGTCCCGGTCATGGCAGGTGCCGGGCTCGGACTCGTCCGAGTTGCACACCACGTACTTCTGCACCGGCGAGCTGCGCGGCATGAAGCCCCACTTCACGCCCGTGGGAAAACCGGCGCCGCCGCGCCCGCGCAGGCCCGAGGCCTTCACCTCCTCGATGATCTTCTCGCGCGGCGTCTGCTCGCGCAGGATCCGCTCCCACGCCTGGTAGCCGCCGAAGCGTCGATAGCCCTCCAGCGTCCACGGCTTCTCGTGCTTCAGCGCCTCGAACAACACCAGGTTCTGCTCGTAAGCCATCAGCGCTCCTTCCCGGGCAGCGAGTCCAGAATGCGATCGACGTCCTCGGGCGTGAGATTCTCGTGAAAGACGTGATCGACCATCATCATGGGCGCACCCGTGCACGCGGCCAGGCATTCCTCCTCGCACTTCAGGTAGATCCTGCCGTCGGGCGTGCTCTCGCCGGTCTTGATGCCGAGCTTCTTCTCGGCGTGCTCGACCAGCGCCTGAGCGCCGCGCAGCATGCAGGAAATGTTGGTGCAGATGGACACGTGATGCCGGCCGACGGGCTTGGTCTCGAACATCGAGTAGAAGCTCGCGACCTCGTACACCTGGATCGGCGGCAGCCCCAGGTACAGCGCCACGGCGTCCATGATCTCGGTGGTCAGGTACCCGTCGTTCTCGTGCTGCGCGGCGTGCAGCGCCGCGATCACCGCCGAGCGCTTGCGGTCCGGCGGGAACTTCGCGACCCAGCGGTCGATCTCCTCGCGCACGTGTGCCGACAACTCGACGCTCATCGGTCGATCTCCCCGAAAACGATGTCCTGAGTGCCGATCACGGCCACCACGTCGGCGAGCATGTGCCCCTGCACCATCTCGTTGAGCGAGGCGAGGTGCGCGAACCCCGGCGCGCGCACCTTCAGGCGGTACGGCTTGTTGGCGCCGTCGGAGACCAGGTACACGCCGAGCTCGCCCTTGGGCGCCTCCACGGCCGCGTAGACCTCGCCCTGCGGCACGCAGTAGCCCTCGGTCATGAGCTTGAAATGATGGATGAGGGACTCCATGTCGCCCTTCATCTCCTCGCGGCGCGGCGGACGGACCTTGCGGTCGTCGATCATCACGGGGCCGGGGTTGGCTTTGAGCCACTCCACGCACTGCGCGATGATGCGCGTCGACTGGCGCAGCTCCTCGATGCGCACGAGGTAGCGGTCGTAGCAGTCGCCGTTGACGCCCACCGGGATGTCGAAGTCCACCCGCTCGTAGGCCTCGTACGGCTGCTTCTTGCGCAGATCCCATTCGACGCCCGAGCCGCGCAGCATCGGTCCCGAGAAGCCGAGCTGCAGCGCGCGCTCCGGGCTCACCACGCCGATGTTGACCGTGCGCTGCTTCCAGATGCGGTTGTCGGTGAGCAGCGTCTCGTACTCGTCCACGCAGGCGGGGAAACGGCGGGCGAAATCGCCGATGAAGTCGAGCAGCCCGCCGGAACGGCGCTCGTTCAGCCGATCGACGTCCTTCTTGCTGCGCCACTCGTTGTACTGGTACTTCGGCATCGAATCCGGCAGGTCGCGGTACACCCCGCCCGGCCGGTAGTAGGTCGCGTGCATGCGCGTGCCGGAGACCGCCTCGTAGCAGTCCATGAGGTCCTCGCGCTCGCGGAACGCATACAGGAACACCGTCATCGCCCCGATGTCGAGCCCGTGCGCGCCGAGCCACATGAGATGATTCAGGATCCGCGTGATCTCGTCGAACATCACGCGGATGTACTGCGCGCGCAGCGGCGCGGCGATGCCGAGCAGCTTCTCGATCGCCATCACGTAGGCGTGCTCGTTGCACATCATCGACACGTAATCCAGCCGGTCCATGTAGCCGATCGACTGGTTGAACGGCTTGCTCTCCGCGAGCTTCTCGGTGCCCCGGTGCAGCAGCCCCACGTGCGGATCGGCCTTCTGGATGACCTCGCCATCCATCTCGAGCACCAGGCGCAGCACGCCGTGCGCCGCCGGGTGCTGCGGCCCGAAGTTCAGGGTGAAGTTGCGTATTTCAGGCATTGGGCTTCGCGTTGGTGAGGGCCGGATCGTAGCGATTGTCGTGCCGGATGACCTTGGGCACGCCGACGCGCGGGTCGATGCTCACCGGCTGGTAGACGACGCGTCCCTTCTCGGGGTCGTAGCGCACCTCGACGTTGCCCGAGAGCGGGAAATCCTTGCGGAACGGGTGGCCGATGAAGCCGTAGTCCGTGAGCAGGCGGCGCAGGTCCGGATGACCCTTGAAGAGAATGCCGAACAGGTCGAAGGTCTCCCGCTCGAACCAATCGGCCGACGCCCACACGCCGGTGACCGAGTCGATCATGGGCTGCGTGTCGTCCGGGCAATACACCTTGAGGCGCAGCCGCTGGTTGAGCGTCACCGACAGCAGGTGATGGACCACGGCGAAGCGCCGGCCGGGCTCGTGGCCCCCGGGAAGCGGCGCGGCGCGCGACACGCCGCGGCTGAATCCCGAGGAGGTCGCGTGCTCGGTCTTCCACTCGGCCTGGCCGAACTCGAGGTAGTCGACGCCGCACACGTCCATGCACATCTCGAACTTGAGTCCGGGCGCATCGCGCAGGGTGCGCGCGACCTCGAGCAGAGCGGCCGCCGGCACCTCGTAGGTGAGCTCGGCCGGATGCGCCGGCACGCGCTGCACGACCCCGCCGAGCGCGCTCTCGATGCCCGCGGCCATCGCGCCAATGCGATCATCGCCGGCCGCGGCGGCGGCAACGCCTTGATCTTCACTCATCGAATGATGGCCTTGTTGCGCTTGATCTTGTTCTGCAGCTGAATGATGCCGTAGATCAATGCCTCGGCGGTGGGCGGGCAGCCGGGCACGTAGACGTCCACCGGCACGATGCGGTCGCAGCCGCGCACCACCGAATACGAATAATGGTAATAGCCGCCGCCGTTGGCGCACGACCCCATGGAGATCACCCAGCGCGGCTCGGCCATCTGGTCGTACACCTTGCGCAGCGCGGGCGCCATCTTGTTGACCAGCGTCCCGGCGACGATCATCACGTCGGACTGCCGCGGACTCGGCCGGAACACCACGCCGAACCGGTCGAGATCGTAACGTGCCGCGCCGGCCTGCATCATCTCCACCGCGCAGCAGGCGAGCCCGAAGGTCATCGGCCAGAGCGAACCGGTGCGTGCCCAGTTGATGAGCTTGTCGACCGTCGTGACCTCAAAGCCGGGAACGCTGCCGGTGTCCGCGGACACTGCCTCTAGTCCCATTCCAGGGCTCCCTTCTTGTAGTCGTACACCAACGCGACCACCAGCAGCAGGGCGAAGATCAGCATCGCGACCAGCCCGAAGCCGCCCGTGGCCTTGAGCGAGACCGCCCAGGGGAAGAAGAACGCAATCTCCAGATCGAAGACGATGAAGATGATGGCGACCAGGTAGTAGCGCACGTCGAAGCGCATGCGCGAATCCTCGAAGGCCTCGAATCCGCACTCGTACGGGGAGAGCTTTTCCGCGTCCGGCCGGCGCGGACCCGCGATCCAACCGATGGTGAACAGCGCCAGACCGAGCACGGTGGCGAGCCCCAGGAAAATCAAGATGGGAAGATACTGTCGCGACATCGTCAACAACTTGTCACTTATATATCAGATTCAATTATATCAGGCGGCAACGCATTACGTCACGAGCAGGCGCACATTACCTCATGAATGTACGACGCAAAACTCGCGCGTGCGAGCCCGCGCAGAATGATTCACCACGCTCATGAGACTCAAATGAAAACGCCGCATGAATGACCCCATTCATGCGGCGTGTGCATGGTGCCGACGGCCGGACTCGAACCGGCACAGGTTGCCCCACTAGCCCCTCAAACTAGCGCGTCTACCAATTCCGCCACGTCGGCTTTAATCATCATCTAATCGAAGATCCAAAAATTCCTACGGCGCGCTCGCCGGCGTCGCGCCCGATGCCTGCGCGGCGGCCGGCGCTGCCGCGGGCGCCGCGGGTGCTGCCGCCGGCGCCGCGGGCTTCGCCGCCTGCGCCCCGGCGTTGACCGCCTGGGCCGCGCGCTCGAGCACCGAATTCGGCTCGGTGCGCGTGCCCGCGCCCAGGTACGCGAGCAGCAGGCTGGTCGCGAAGAACAACGCCGCGAACACGGCCGTCAGCCGGGAGAACAACGTGCTCGTGCCGCGCGCGCCGAACACCGTGCCCGATGCGCCCGACCCGAAGCCGGCGCCGGCCTCGGCGCCCTTGCCCCGCTGCAGCAGCACCAGGGCGATGATCATGATGGCGAGCAGCACGTGCACGCCGAAGATGAAACCACGCAACATAGACGATCTCTCAATGCCGAGCGGCCGCGGCCGCGCAAATTTGCTGAAACTCATCGGCGCTCAGCGAGGCGCCGCCCACCAAGCCGCCGTCCACATCCGGCATCGAGAACAATTCCGCCGCGTTTCCGGCCTTGACGCTGCCGCCATACACGATGCGCACCTGGCCCGCCAGTGTAGCATCCTGGGCGGCCATTCTGCTGCGCAAAAACGCATGCACGTCCTGGGCCTGTTGCGGCGAGGCATTCCGTCCCGTGCCGATCGCCCACACCGGCTCGTACGCGACGATCGCCTGGGCGAAACTCGCGATGCCGTGCACCGCCGTGACCGCGTCGAGCTGCCGCGCGACCACCGCTTCGGTGGCGCCCGCCTCGCGCTCCTCCAATGTCTCACCGACGCAGATCACGGGAATCAGGCCCGAGCGCAGCGCCGCCGCGAACTTGCGCGCCACCAGCGTGTCGTCCTCGTGAAACAGGCGCCGCCGCTCCGAGTGCCCGACGATCGCGTAGCGGCAGCCCACGTCGACCAGCATCCCGGCGCCCACCTGGCCGGTGAAGGCACCCGGACTCTCGGCGCACACGTCCTGCGCGCCGACGCCGATTCGCCCGCCCTCGAGGAGCCGCACCGCGTCGGCGAGGTACACGAAGGGCGGGAATACCACGATGTCGATCGGCCACTCGGGCTTCAGGCGCCGCTCCAACTCGAGCAGCAGCGCCTCGTTCGCGGCGCGCGATCCGTGCATTTTCCAATTGCCAGCCACCACCGGACGACGCATGAGCAACCCCAAGGGGCTTTCCCCACCCGGAAAGGCGCCGAAGATTAGCCGCGGAATCCGCCGACTGCAAGCCTCAGGCGCCGGAATCGTCGGCGGCGGCACGCGCGGCCACCGCCTCGACCACCGCGGCGATCTCGCGTGCGCCGCGCTTCACGAGCGCCGCGTCATAGCCCTCGACCATGACCCTTATGACCGGCTCGGTTCCCGACGCGCGCAGCACGATGCGCCCGCGGCCCTCGAAACGCCGCTCCACCGCGTGCGCCGCCTCGACCACCGCGGGTGCGGTATTGGGGTCGAAACGCCGCGCGACGCGCACGTTGAGCAGCGTCTGCGGATATCTCGACATCCCGGCGCTCAGCTCCGCGAGACTCATGCCGCGGCGCTTCATCACCGCGAGCACCTGCAGGGCGCTCACCAGGCCGTCGCCGGTGGTGGTCTTGTCGAGGCACAGGATGTGTCCCGAGGTCTCCCCGCCCAGCGTGCCCCCCGAGTCGTTCAACAGGGCGAGCACGTAGCGGTCGCCGACCGGCGCGCGCAGGAATTCGATGCCGCGCGCGGCGAAGGCATGCTCGAGGCCGAGGTTGCTCATCACGGTGCCGACCACCGGACCGTCGAGCGTACCCTCCTCCTGGCGCGCCACGGCGAGGATGTACAGCAGCTGATCGCCGTCGACGCAGCGCCCGAGCTCGTCCACCATCACCACGCGGTCGCCGTCGCCGTCGAGCGCGACGCCGACCTGCGCGCGCACGCCCGGCACCGTGAGCTGCAGCAGCTCCGGCGCCATCGAGCCGCAGCCGTCGTTGATGTTGCGGCCGTTCGGCGAACACCCGATCGGCACGATCTCCGCGCCGAGATCAGCCAGAACGCGCGGCGCCACCTTGTAGCCCGCCCCGTTCGCGCAGTCGATCACGATCTTGAAGCCCTCGAGCGTCATGCCGGCGGGCACGGTCGAGGCGCAGAATTCCTGGTACTTGGTGCGGCTGCGGTCGATGCGCACCGCCTTGCCCAGGCGCTGCGATTCGCGGGTCAGCACCGCCCCGTCGAGCAGGGTCTCGATGCGCCGCTCGATCTCGTCGGACAGCTTGCTGCCGGCGCCGTCGAAGAACTTGATGCCGTTGTCCTCGTACGGATTGTGCGAGGCGCTGATCAC
>VFSW01005592.1_pt1 | contig 18566 bp, 15 predicted proteins | sample 5358111 | NCBI WGS metagenome assembly VFSW01 (sample SAMN11554181, study PRJNA540505) | mine drainage metagenome | isolation source: sediment from site ElyBrook_90M | place: USA: Ely Copper Mine, Vershire, VT | collected 2017 | reverse complement strand
ATTGGCTTGGGGCCCCCCCCACCGGTCTGGGGGGGGCCCGGCAAGATAAGGAGAATCGCGATGTCGGTCATCACTATTTCCCGCGGATCCTTCAGCGGCGGCAAGATCCTGGCTGAATGTTTGGCTACAAAACTGGCCTACCGCTGCATCGATCGTGACGTAATCGTCGAGCGCGCCGCCGCTCAGGGCGTTTCTCAGGAAGAACTTCGAGACGCGCTGGAAAAGCCCCCAGGCTTTCTTGAGCGCTTCAGCCACAAGCGATACAAGTACCTGGCGTTGGTTCAGGCCAGTCTGGCCGAAGAGGTACGAACCGGAAGAGCCGTCTATCACGGCCTCGCGGGGCACCTTCTGCTCGGTGGGGGACGTCACATCCTCCGTACGCGAATTATTGCTCCGATGGAGCGCCGCATTCGAATGGTTGAGGATCGGCTGAACTTCAGTCGACACGAGGCCATCGCTTATATCCAAAAAATGGACGACCAGAGGCGCCGTTGGACGAGCTTTCTTTACGGCGTCGACTGGGGAGATCCATCGCTTTACGATCTTGTGCTCAACCTTGAACACATGACGTATGAGACCGCCTGCGAGGTCATCTCCGCCGCCGCGCGTCGGCGGTGCTTTGAATTCACTCCTGCCTGCCAGACAGCGCTGGAGGAACTAGCCCTGGCGAGCCGAGTCAAGGCAGCACTGGCCATTGCTCCTTCCACTGAGGCTCTGGAATTCGAAGTAACGGCCGCCGGCGGAGTCGTCTCCATCAAGGGAAAGGTTCCCAGCTTGGAGCAGTTCGCACAAGTCGAACGGGTTGCGAAGTCGGTGCCGGGAGTAACCGCTCTCGATCTAGACCGGCTGGCTCCTCCCGTGACGGCGTGATTCGCCTGCATGATGGGCGAGGAAAGACAGACTGGTTATGGAACTGTATTTGCCAGTTGCGGGAATCAGCATCAATTTGTTCCTGGTCATCGCCGTAGGAGCCATGGTGGGTTTTCTTTCCGGTTTGGTCGGAGTCGGCGGAGGCTTCTTAATGACACCGATTCTAATGATGATTGGCGTGCCTCCGACAGTTGCCGCCGCTTCCGATACAAATTCCATTGTCGCCACTTCGTCGTCCGGAATGGCGGCTCTTCTGCGATTGGGATACGTTGACCGAAAACTGGGCATTGTTTTGCTGTTGGGCGGCCTGGCGGGAGGGCAAATTGGAGTGCGCATCATCAAGTTCCTGCGATCGGTCGGGAGTGCCGATCTGGTCATCACAATCGTTTACATCCTGGTTCTTGGCTGCGTCGGCGGATTCATGTTTGTCGAGAGCCTGCACAGCATGCGTCGCGGCGTTCTGGCGCAGAAGGAACTCAAGCCTTTCATCCGCCAGGATTTCCTGAAGAAGCTGCCACTGCAGATGAATTTCCCGCGCTCCAACATTCAGCATTCTGTCTTTGTACCTTTGCTGTTATGCGCGCTGGTTGGAATGCTCGCCGCGGTCATGGGAGTGGGAGGCGGATTCATTATGGTGCCCATGATGGTCTACCTGCTTCGCATGCCCATGCACGTGGCCGTCGGCACCGATCTATTTCAGATTCTGTTCACCTGTGCAGGGGTAACCCTGATGCAGGCAGCCACCAACCATACAGTAGACGTCGTGCTGGCACTCCTGGTGGCTTCCGGCTCTACGATTGGCGCTCAATTCGGCGCGCGTTTGGCCCGATCGCTTAGAGGCGACCAATTGAAGATTGTTCTCGCCAGCATTGTGCTGGCGGTGACGTTAAAAATGTTGATCACGCTGCTGATCAGGCCCGCGAACTTGCTCGCACACACTGGGCACTGACAGAAGTGATGCCTCCGATTAGCTCGGGGGTGCCGAAAGATGGTGCTGAAATGAGCGCCTGGTGGAGGAAGCGGAACAAACCGCCTTCCTCGGCACAAACGATTCGCTTGAAGTATGGCGGCTTTCGGGATTTGCTCGCGCTGAATAACGAATGTCTGGAACTACTCGCTGGCATTCAAGAGGATCTACAGTATGCTCCAGCCAGCCGCAAAGTCCTCGGCGAGCGTACGGCCTCCGCCTTCGAAAAGATCGAAAAGGTAGTCGCCACCCTCGAGAGGCTCACGACCGATCATGTCTCGCAACTGGCCGCCCTTGTGCGGGCGCAACGAGACGAAGTCGAAAGCTACATCTCCGCACGCGACGAATTAGCGCGCCCCCCTTTGGCTCTGTGGCTGTCCGAAGTGGACCTTCAACTGGAGTCCGAGGTTGGCGGCAAAGCGGCCGCCTTGGGAGAGATCAAAAACAAATTGTCTCTGCCTGTCCCTGACGGTTACGTGCTTACTGCGGAAGCATACCGGCAATTCTGCGGCATACCTCTCTGGAAGCAGCTTCGTGATGCCACTCGAAACCTGGACCTGAATGATCTGCCCGGTCTTGAAGGCGTTGCCGCCGATCTGGCCGAATCCGTAAGGACCCATCCCGTTCCCAGAGCGATAGAGGTGGCGCTCACCGAACGGGCGCGAAACTTACAGGTGGCCGGCGAAGGCTTAGCGGTCCGCTCCAGTGCCGTTGGTGAAGGTGGCGAGAGAACCTTTGCGGGACAATTTCTCAGCCTTCTGAACGTTCCTTTGGGCGCCATGGTCGATGCGTACCGTCAGGTTGTGGCCGGGCGGTTCAGCGAGAGAGCGCTGTTCTATCGCTTGTCTGCCGGGATTCCTGAGATCGAGAGCCCCATGGCCGTGCTGTGCTTGCGCACGATTCAGGCGCAGGCGGCTGGAATCATGTACACCCGCGATCCTAAAGACCCCAAGAGTGACGCCCTCTGGATTACGGCCACACAGGGCTTGGGGATTGACCTCGCCAGCGGGAGTGCGCCGGCGGATCTGTTTGTGGTCTCTCGCAGACGGCCGCACCCCATTCTGGAACAAAACATTGCACACAAAGAAGAACAGGTTGCTTTACGAGAGGACGGGGATGTGCTGCGCCGACCGGTGCCCTTGGAGCTAGAGGATGCACCCACCCTGACGGCGGCTCAGTTGCAGACACTGGCAGAATGGGGACTCCTGATTGAACATCACTTCGGTTGTCCCCAGGATGTCGAATGGGCTCTTGATCAAAAAGGCTGTCTCTGGATCGTCCAGTCTCGTCCGTTGGCGCTTGCGGACTATGGTGCGGTACGGACCCGATCCCGCCCGCGCGGGGAACCGATTTTGTCGGGTGGCCGGAGTGTCTATCCGGGACGAGTTTCCGGACCAGCCTATCTTGCGGCAGATGTTAGAGCACTCAACATGACGCCACAAGGTGCAATTCTTTTTCTACGCAAGGCATCGCCAGAAATCATCGAAGTATTCCCCCGCATCTCGGGTTTGGTGGCCGAGTGGGGCAACTTGACCGGTCATGCTGCCGCGCTGTTGCGGGAGTTCAAGATCCCTTCGGTCTTTCAGCTCTCCGGTGCTTTTGATCGGCTGCAAAACGGCGATCCAGTCAGCCTGGATGCCGTGCAGCCGCGCGTATACGCCGGGAGCGTATGGCCCGGGCGCAATTTCGACGTCCCGATGGTCGACCGCTTTCGCCAGGGATCCAGCGACCCGATCAACCGGCGTTTGCTCACGCTTCAACTGTTGGATCCCTCCGCATTCAACTTCCGGCCCGCCGGCTGCAAGTCGGCCCACGATGTGCTTCGCTTTTGTCATGAGAAGGCAATCGAAGCGATGTTCACTCTGAACGACAGCGAGATCGAACACGGCCTGCAATCCGCCAAAAAATTGCTGACGCCTGCTCCCATTAATTTGCACGTGCTCGATCTAGGCGGCGGCCTGTCCTTGCCGGATCCTACGGTCGAGGAAGTGAGTGCTGCGCAGATCGTCTCGCGCCCTTTCCAGGCGCTATGGCGTGGTGTTACGCATCAGGGGGTTAGTTGGACCAGGGAGATGCCAGCGAGTTTTGGGGATCTTGCATCCGTAATGACCTCATCCCTGACATCTTCAGGCGGAGCCATCCGCGCGCTCGGCGAAAAGAGTTACCTGCTCGTCGCAGACGAATATATGAACTTGAACTCGCGCCTGGCCTATCACTTCACTCTCGTGGATGCCTGTGTCTCCGAGGTTCCCGGCAGCAACTACATTGCGTTTCGATTCGCCGGCGGTGGTGCAGCCCGGCAGCGGAGGAACTTGCGTGCGTGTTTCATCGACGCGTGTCTCGCGCACTACGGCTTTCATGTGGACCGGCGTGGGGATCTGGTGAACGCATGGTTCAAGAAAGCACCCGCTGCCGAGATGGAGGCCCATCTCGACATTCTGGGCCGGCTCATGGCTTGCACCAGCCAGTTGGATATGTACATGACCAGCAATTCGGTAATGAACTGGTATGTGCAGCAGTTCCTTGCCGGCAATTACTCGTTCCGCTCGGATGAACAACCGATAGAAACGCGGGAGGCAATCACGCAATGACAGAGGCTGCGGCAGCGGTTTCCACCTGGGAGGGACTCTGATGCGAGTTCTGTTGCCGATTGCCGGAATTGGCATCAACATATGGCTGGTTGTTGCCATTGGTGGCATTGTCGGACTGCTGTCAGGATTACTCGGTGTCGGTGGCGGATTTCTGCTCACGCCGATTCTGATGATGATTGGCGTACCTCCTACGGTAGCGGCCGCATCGGACACGAATGCCGTGGTGGCCACTTCTTCCTCGGGTTTTGCGGCTCATTTTCGCTTGCACAACGTCGACCTTCGAATGGGCACAATCCTGCTTCTTGGCGGCTTGGCCGGCTCCGGCGCCGGAGTGCGCTGCGTTCGCGTGTTGCGCGAACTCGGTAATGCAGATCTCGCCATCACAGTGACATACATCCTGGTCCTTGGCCTTGTCGGGAGCTACATCATCCGGGACAGTTGGCAAAAACTTCGGGGAGGGCTAATCCCGGGCGGAAAAATCCGCAAGCACCGCACACGTGCATTTTTATCGAATCTCCCGCTGCAAATGGAATTCCCGCATTCCGGGGTCCGGCACTCCGTGTTACTGCCATTTCTGTTATGCGTCGTGGTTGGACTGTTGACCGCCATCATGGGTGTGGGCGGCGGTTTCATGCTCGTGCCCATGATGGTTTATGTGCTGGGCATGCCGGCGCACGTCGCGGTCGGCACAAGCCTGTTCCAGATTCTATTTACCTGTGCCGGCGCCACTCTCATGCAGGCCGGCGCTAACCATACCGTGGATTTCGTACTGGCGCTGTTGGTCGCTGCTGGATCCACAGTCGGAGCTCAGATCGGAGCGCGCCTCAGCCATTTTCTGCGCGGCGAACAACTCATGATCCTGCTTGGAGTTCTCGCGCTCGGCGTCATGGTCAAGATGGTCGTCGGCATCATGCTGTCCCCTTCGATCCCGATGTCCGAAGTTGCAGGACTTCACCTTTCGCAACCCACTCCGCATGTTGCCGCATGGATGTGGGTTTTATTTAGGAGGTGTTTCATGGGGTGACGATGCCTAATCTGACGCTTTTCCGTTTGCGGCGTGGGTGGCTGTCGAGTCTGGCGCTTGCGCTCGGAATCGGAACCGCAGTCTTGGGGGTTTCCCGGGCAAGAGCACAAATGCCCCCACCCACTCTGTCGCCCGAGAAGATTGAAATGGGCACCTTTTATAAGCACGCCCGTGTGCGCATCGAGGGAACAGCGCCGAGCAATGCTGGCGTCCTCGTGGTCATACGCGGTGCCGAGGAAGACGAATTTCTTAATCGGAAGGGGCGAGTCGGAATCATATGGCTTAATACCGACCGAATACATGTGCAGCAGGCACCCTCGGTTTTTCTCAGCTTCAGTTCCGCCGAAGTCGGTTCCCTGCTCGATCGAGCCAGCCTCGATCAATTTCAACTCGACGAAACTGCTATCAAAAACCAGATTCGTTGTTTTTGTCGCTGCAAGTGCAAGCTCACCGGCGGCAAAACATCACCTAGCTGTCTTCGGGGCATGGAGCCGAATCCCGCTTACGCCGAACTCCTCCGCACCAGTTTTCTCAATCTCAAGAAGAGTGAGGGGAACTATCGTGCGTACCCGAGTACGGTGAGTCTGGCACGTATGGTAGATCCGGGCACGGCGTACAAGACCGAATTTGAGTGGCCGAAGACTGCCCCCCCGGGCGAATATCGGGTGGAAGTCTATGCCTGCAGCGATCACAAGGTGGTTGCTCAGTCTGCTGCAACGCTTCAATTGGTAGAAGTCGGGTTCCCCGCTTTTGTCGCTAATCTGGCGATTGACCATTCCTGGATCTATGGCTCAGGTGCCGTGCTCATAGCCATGTTGGCCGGATTCGGGATCGACGCACTCACGACCTGGATTCGCCGTCCGAGACGCGGACCGCGGACCAGAAAAGAACAGCCATTGCTTGCCGCGCCTGGTGTGCCTCCGGTCAAACCGAAACCAGCGGACGTTCGCGAAAGGGAGGTTGTCCATCGCGGCTAGCCCAGAAACGAGTGAGATACTATGTCACGAATTGCAATTCTCTACTGCAAGCGAATCAAAGATCATTCTTGTGTCGCCTGCGCCAACTGTTTCCAGGGCATTCAGGAAAAAAATGGCGAGTTTACCCGCTATGAGGAAATCGATTTGGCCGCACTGACGGACTGCGGTGATTGTCCGGGACTGGTCGTGCCGCGCGTGAAGCATCTTATTGAAATTCTGCGCGCCAAGAACCGTGCGATCGATGTGCTGCACCTGGGAACCTGCATCAAGTCGGCTATGGAGACGGCGGCCTGCCCCATCGACTATGACGACCTGAAAGTTGTTCTGGAAAAGGATCTCGGGATTCAAGTTGTTTTGGGAACATATTCCAATTCATGAACCAGCTTCAGCATGCAATTCGCGGTGAGAAGGTTAAGGCTCTGCGACGTCTGGCCGCGTCGGCCATTCGGTCAATATCGCACGCATCGCATCGTCCCACGGTGAATTTGCCGCGGTCATGCAGACGGCGCCCGCCTGGCAACCGCCCAGAGCGTAACGCATGGATTTTCGCGTTCACGTTTTGCTTGACCGTCACCTTTGCCACTCGTTATTCGAATCCTTGTTGCGCCCCAGCCCCGTCTCAACTCCACGCGGGAAAGTCCGTAGGCCGCCGATCCCGAGATTCCAGGCTGCATTCTGACCGGAACGCCGCGCAACGGATGTCGCCGGTTGAAAGTTTCTTTGTGCCGCAATCTACCGCGGCTGGTCCGCATGTAACTGATGTGGAACATCCTCGGCCCGCTCTCCTTTTCGACTGGAGTCCTTACAACCGCCCTCCTCCGCCTTCTGCATTCCTCCGCTAACATCGTCCCTCCCAACTGGACATTTTCTGAATGGATTTGCGTTCAGGCTCTCACAAAGAGAGCTGTCCGGCGGGCACGTGTGAGCTGCGGTGAACGAAGAAGATCGCGAGAGGAGTTGTCATGAGTGCGATGCCATCCCTACGCAACGACGAATTGGATGCGCTGCGGCTCTTGGATACCTGCACGGTGGCAAACGCCATCGAGAGCTTCCAGGTAAGACTGCGAAACACTGGCTTTGCCGATGCACGCCTGCGCTGCATGTTTGAAAATCTCCCACCCATGGTCGGGTATGCAGCAACAGCCCGCCTGCGCACGAGCGAGCCGCCGATCGCCGGACGCGTGTACTGCGACCGTCCGGATTGGTGGAAGGGCATCCTTGCTGTTCCCGCGCCGCGCATCGTCGTGCTGGAGGATTTAGATAACCCGCCCGGTCGCGGCGCATTTCTCGGGGACATGCACGCCGCAATCCTGCGATCACTCGGCTGCGTCGGCTACGTGACCAACGGCGGCGTCAGAGAACTGCCCCGGGTCCGCGAATTGGGAATGCAAGTGTTTGCCGGAAATGTGACTGTTTCCCACGCTTACGCCAACATTTTCGATTGTGGCTGCACGGTAACGGTTGGCGGATTGACCGTTCGTCCCGGCGATTTGTTGCACGGCGATCGGCATGGGGTATTGACGGTTCCGCAGGAGGTTGCGCGCGAAATTCCCGAAGTAGCAGCCCGGCTGCAGCAGGAGGAGCAGAAGATCATCGATTTTTGCTGTTCCAGAGAATTCTCGCTGAACGGGCTACGCCAGATCATGGATGAATCAAGGGAATGGCAGCGTGTCTCCCGGGCTTCGGAGAAGCTCGGTGTTCATAAGGTCTAAATTTACAGAGCTAATCACTGAGCCCGCTTCGGGTGACTACGAAGGAGCTGAGGCCTGTATGCATACGTGCTCGACTCAAAGAGGAACGATAGGAAATGAATGCCGACTTCCCTTTCTGATGCTCCTGTGCGTACTCGTTCCTCTGACTTCTCAAGCACCGGGCCAGACTTATGCGCCTCCACCTCCTCCCGAGCAACCTTCTGACTACGGCAAGGTAGTGATCGAGAACTATTCGTCCAACACAGGACTTGGACCTGTGGTCTTCGACCATTGGCTGCATCGTTCCAAATTCACCTGCCGCCTCTGTCATGTAGATCTTGGATTTGCCATGCAGGCCAATGGAACCGGAATCGCCGCTAGTTCCATCCGCGAGGGCCGCTATTGTGGCGCCTGCCACGATGGAAAGAGGCTATTCGAGGGAAAGACGATCTTCGGTTCCTGCTCCGCTGAGTCCAACGGAAAAGAGTGTAACCGCTGCCATTCTCTGGGCAAACGAGGCGCCAGGAAGTACCACTACTGGGCGTTCACGTCAAAGTTTCCCAAGGGCGTCTATAGCGTCGATTGGGAGGCCGCCGAGAGTGAAGGCAGAATCAAACCCGTCGATTCTCTCGAAGGCATACCGGTAAAGAGGGTTCCCATCCCCACCGCAGACGATTTTTCGATTAAAGCGGACCTGCCTTGGGTTCATCCGATCTTGTTCTCGCATGAGAAGCACGCCAGGTGGAATGGCTGCGAACTGTGCCATCGCGAAATCTTTCCGGCTGCCCCGAAGAAGACAGTTCAGAACTCAATGTTTCTGCATATCGAAGGCCGTTATTGCGGTGCCTGTCATGGAAAAGTTGCGTTTCCGCTTAATAACTGTAGTCAATGTCACCCACGCGGGTCGATTTGAGTTTGGCAGTACCGCCGGCATTGCTGGGCCGCCATGAATGAGGACTTTACTCATGGGCAATCTTTGAGAGGATACTATGCGTTACTTCCCTTTTGTCGCAGCGATTCCTTTGCTCGTGATCGGCTTTGCTTGCGCGCAGTCTGTCAGTAACCCACCCACTCCCAGCGGGGACTCAAGCCAACCTCCGGCGCAGATCGCTGAGCGGCCCGACCTGCAGACACGGCTGGATGCATTAGAGCGCAGAGTAGACCAGCTTGAGAAGCGTGTGGATGCCGCATTAGCGGCGAGCAGCCCTGGCGGCGATACCGGCAAACTGGCAAAGGACGCTGCTGGCGCGGACACCAATCGCCTGGAAGCGATCGACCAAAAAATCCAACTCCTGGAGCACAATGCGAAGGTCAGGCAAGGTCCATCTCTAACGGCTGGCCGCGATACCTTCTCCATAAGCAGCCCCGATAAGACATTTCGTTTGAGAGTCGGCGGCCACCTGCAAGTCGATGGCAAGACTTTTCCCGGCGATAATGCGCACCTGCTCACGGATGCATTCAACATCCGCAGAGCCCGTCCCATCTTTGAAGGCAGCCTGGGCAACTATGTGGATTTCCGTTTCATGCCTGACTTCGGCAATGGCCAGTCGTTGGTGTACGACGCCTACGCCGATGTCAAGGTGAGGCCCAGCTTCGTTGTACGTGGCGGCAAATTCAAAACTCCACTTGGATTGGAAGTGCTTCAAAACGATGCCGACCGAACCTTCATTGAGAACGCTTTACCCAGTGATCTGGTACCCAACCGCGACGAGGGCTTTCAGATTTATGGGGACATCTTGCATCGCCTGAGCTATCAGGCGGCGGTGGTCAACGGCGCACCCGATGGAGCCAACATCGACAGTTCCACTCACAATGCCAAGGACGTTGTTGCCCGAGTATTCGCCACACCGTTTACGACTTCCGGACCGGCGCCGCTGAAGGGCCTCGGTTTCGGGATAGCAGCATCGACCGGGCGGCAGGATCAGGGAGCAAACCTGCCCGTGTTTAGGAGCACAGGAGGACAGGCACTATTCTTCACTTACGGCACCTCGACCGTCACTCCATTTGCGGACGGGAGGCGGCTGAACTATGTACCGCAGCTCTACTATTATGTCGGCCCATTTGGTCTGATGGCGGAATACGCCAGTTCCAATCAGAAGGTGGGTGCAACTGTCACTGGCCAGACGATATCGCACAATTTCGATAATCACGCGTGGCAGGTGGCCGGTTCCTGGCTGTTCACTGGCGAGAAGAAATCCTATAGAAGCGTACTTCCCCGCAAATCTCTAGAGAGCGCAAGCAACCCGGGATTTGGCGCCTGGGAACTGGTAGCGCGCTATACCGAGCTCAATGTCGATCCAACGGCTTTCCGTTACGGCTTTGCCGATCCCGCCAAGTCAGCCCAATCTGCGCGGGCTTGGGTCGTGGGCGTCAACTGGTATTTGAACTTCTTCACCAAGCTGCAGTTCGAGTACGAGCAAACACGCTTTGAGCAAGGCGCAATAAACGGCAACCGCCCAACGGAACACGTGCTGGAGGAACGCTTGCAGATCGCTTTCTAGCGCGCGCTCAAGGACCTCATAATTCCTCTGACTCTGCTGGTTTTCAATCCATAGACAGTTCCAGTCACGCACACACGTGACGGCAATCACAGCCTCGACGTGCCCCAGATATTGAAAGTTAAGTAGGAGACTTTATCCGGCAGCGCTACCCGATTCCCACACCGCCCGCATTCTGCATGGCAAGTGGAAAGCGAAGGGGGAAATCATGAAAATTTCACAAAAAGGGTTATATGCATTGCAGGCGCTCTCGATGCTGGCTCGTCACCCTGAAGGATTACACAAGATTCGCGATATCGCAGCGGAAGAACACCTTCCGGAGAACTTCCTTGATCTCATCTTGATCGAACTCAAGAATGCCCGATTCGTGGAGGGTGTCCGCGGTGCTAAGGGCGGATATCGGCTGCGAAAGCCCGCGTCGGATATCCGTTTGAGCGACGTCGTCCGCCTGATTGATGGTCCGTTATGCCCATTCTGTGATGCCGACCAACTTCGCAGTCTCATCGAGCAGGATCCAAGACATCGTGCACTTTACCAGGTGTTCCTTGATGTGCGAGATGCCGCCGCTCGCATCCTGGACAACACAAGCCTCGCCGACATTAGCCGCGATGTAGATCCTTTGATCACTGAGAGGCTGCTATCGCAAGCGCAGCATGGACGTCCAAAGCACATTACGATCGATTAAGTTCTAGTGTCCTGAGTCAGAAATGCGTTTGCAAAAGCGGGCCACAGAGGCCAGGATTTCGTCGGCGGACTTGGTCCACACAAAGGGTTTCGCGTGCTGATTACTGCTCTCGATGTAGTGACGAATGGCATTCTCCAGTTCCCGCGTGGAGCGGTGGACGCCGCGCCGAATCTGTTTTTCCGTCAGGGCCGCGAACCAGCGTTCTACCAGATTGAGCCAGGACGCTCCCGTGGGCGTGAAGTGCAGATGGAAACGGGGATGCCGGGCCAACCAGCGATGAATCAGCGGCGTTTTGTGAGTCCCGTAGTTGTCAAGAATCCAATGCACATCCAGCCCCGCCGGCACCGCCAGGTCGATGCGGTCCAGGAACTTGCGGAACTCGATGGAGCGATGGCGGGCATGCATGTCCCCGAGCACGCGTCCGCTCTTCACTTCCAAGGCCGCGAACCGCGAGGTGGTGCCATGCCGCAGGGAGTCATGCGTGCGCCGCTCGGCTTGCCCCGGCCGCATGGGCAGCAACGGCTGCGAACGGTCCAGCGCCTGAATCTGGGTCTTTTCAGCGGCGCACAGCACCAACGCCTTGTCCGGCGGATGCAGGTACAAGCCCACGATATCCCGCACTTTTTCGATGAACAGCGGGTCCCTGGAAAGCTGGAAAGTCTCCGCCCGGTGCGGCTGCAAAGCAAACGCACGCCAGATGCGGCTCACCGCGCTCTGGCTCAAACCGCTGCGCTTGGCCATGGAGCGCGTGGACCAATGGGTGGCGTCCGGCGGACGTTTCTCCAGGGTCAAGGTCAGCACGCGCTCCACCGCGGCGTCGCTAATCTGGCGCGGTGCTCCCGGGCGCGGTTCGTCGAGCAGGCCATCGATCCGCCGCGCCACGAACCGGCCACGCCACTTGCCCACCGTGGGATTGCTCAGGTGCATTTGCTGCGCCACCTGCGTGTTGTTTTTCCCTTGCGCACAGGCCAGCACGATGCGGGCCCGCAGGCACAAGGCTTGCGCCGAAGTCGGACGGCGCACCCAACGTTCCAGGGTGTCGCGTTCTTCTCGGCTCAATTGCAAAGGCGGAATCGGTCTTCCCAGCGCCATGGGCACCTCCCTTGTACCTTAGACGCAGGGAAACCGAAACTTATTAAATTAATTTATGACTCAGAACACTAGACTGGAGATAGCCATTTCCTGGAATGCGCGCTCTGGGCGCTCGGAACAATCACCATCGCACGCCACCATGAAGATGGTGATCATGTCGCGAGACGGGATGATCCATTCCTGTGTTCCGAACGCGCCTCCATGGCCGAAAGTTCCGAGGGGAAGCAAGCCCCAAACTCCGGTCGGCTTAGTGATGATTTCCCAAGCCAGCCCGTAGTCGGCTCCGGGATACCAGCCTGCCGCCATGCCTGAGGTTTGCACTTCCCGCATGGCTTCGATGGTTGCAGGAGAAAGAAAGCGAGTGCCTTTCCAAGTTCCGTGATTCAAGATCATTTGGCAGAAATGCGAGATGTCGTCGGCAGTATAGAACAGGCCGTATTCAGGTCCCGGATATTTCGATCCTTTGCGGAAGGCGCCGGGATCGCCACCCAGGATCTGAGATCCGGCGCGAACCATTTTGCCGTCTTTGGGCGTATAGACGATTGCAATTCGGTCCAATTTGTCGGAAGGGGGATAGAAGAACGTATCTTTCATTTGCAGTGGCTGCAGTAGCCGGCTTTGAATGAAGCTCTCATAGGATTGACCAGAAACAACCTCGATGATGCGGCCGAGGGTAGCGAATACCGTGTTGCTGTAGAGCCATTTCGTGCCGGGCTCGAATTCGAGAGGTTCCTTCGCGAATGAGGCCACGGCTTCCGCCAGTGTGTGATCCATCTTCCAGTGAATGTCCTTCATGTCGCCTTGAGGCATTTGGCGCATTCCGGAAGTATGCGAAAGGAGGTCGCCGATGCGGATCGGGCGCGAGGGCTTCTTCAGCCATCCGTTGGCATTGACCATCTGGTTGCGAAACTCGGGTAGGTAGGTTTGAACTTCGTCGTAGAGATTGATCTTGCCTTCTTCGCAGAGCATCATGATCCCGACGGCGGTAATCGGCTTGGTCATGGACATGATCTGAAAGATCGAATCCTCCCGCATGGGACGCTTGTCTTCGACGTTCTGCATTCCGACCGCTGTCTTCTGCACGACAGTGCCGCCGCGCAGGACCATCGTCACGATTCCGGCGGCTTCTCCGGCATTTACGTACTCCTGCATTCTTTGCTGAATTTTGCCGAGTCGCTGCGTGTCGAAGGCGGCCTGAGGCTTGTCGTCCGCGGCTGTCCCCGGGAGCGCAAGGAGTACAGGCAGGAGGGCGGCAGATAACACTCGCCGCGAAATCGAACGGCGAAGAATCGTCGACTTCAGGAATAAATGACGAAGTCCCATGTTCAGCCCTTTCGGATCTATGACTGTCGGCCCCGGCGAGCGAAAATCCTTATACTCCCTTTTTCCAGTCTGGATCGCTGCCCTTTTTAAGACGAATGGTCAGAGAACCGTCGGGATTGGTTCGTTCGTGGCAGGCCCAGCGGACGGGCCTGTGCACTCCTTTGACCTCAATTTCAGCGCGCAGAATGATCTGCTGACCGTCCATGTCCTTGGGGAGGATGAGCGAGGCCTGGCGTAATTTGCCGGCAAATGGTTGGCCCGCATCGAGGTTGCCTCCTACTTTGACTCGGCCGTCAGCAGTCTCGGCATACACGCCCAGAATGCCCGGCACGCCGGCAACGCCATCGTTGACGATGCCCAGAATCAGTTCCATGGTGTCGTAGCGTTTTCTCTGCCAGATGATGGACGGACGGACACGGTACCCGAGCCGTTGCTCCATAGCGCGAAGCGAATCGGGATACTTTTCGTAGTAGCGCCGGATGTTATCCGCTTCGGTCCAGAGACCAAAATAGTTGGTTCCGATATCGAGGGCATGAAAGCTCGCGCTCTCGCGATAGGGGCGATCGATCGGGCCGCCGATGCGGTGAGGATAATCGTCGGTCGGCAGGGCTTCGTCGTCCGGTCCAACAAACGTGAGCATCGAGTCAGACAACTTGCTGAGACAAGCTTTCTCCTCGGCAGCAAACTCGGGGAGCACGTAGTGACGGTTTTCACCATCTTCCATCACGATGGCGACCCAGGGCGGACGATGCCCGAGTTCTTCGATCTGGATGGGTTCATCCATGATGAGACTGTCGGAGCGCAGCCAACATCCCGCGCGAACAGCCATATCCTGGACCTGCCGGTTGCCGACATTGCTGATGTCGGGCTGGGTGTTGACCGCCAGAGGAGTCTTCTTCCAGGCATCGATTTGCAGCTGGGTCATGTGAACAAAGGTCTTTTCAGCCGTCAAGTAGTCGGGAAACGGATTGGGTAGATCGTTGGTGTGACCTTCCCCCCAGAATCCGTACATCATCAAGTCCATGTATTCCAACTGGGGATTACCTTCGAACTTCGCGGCGAGCAACCCATTCAACTCGGTGAAGGCTTTTTGAAATTCGGGAGAGTCATAGCGCGGCTCGCGGAAATCAAAGCCGGTGCGGTGCTCCTTGGATTTGTGGCCGATGTTGACGATGGGAACTTTGCCTTGCAGGAAGTCCGGCATCGAGAGTTTTTGCGGCTGGATATTCGGACTGGAGAGTTGGATTCGGAAAGCGACGCCGAGATTGTGACGCTTGGCGGCATCGAAGGTTGCTTCCCAGACCGGGGAGAGTTGCAGCTTTCCGGGACTGGTCTGTATATCCCGCCAGTCGCAGCGGATATACAAAACGTCGACGAATGGCTGGGACGCCATTTTTTCCACGCTTTGTTCCAGCGTCTCCTTGCCGCACTGCACGGTTAGAGCCGGACCATTTTCTTCCCACGTGTAGCCAACCAAGCCTGTGCCAAAATTTCGGATGTGATTGCGAGAGGGCTGCGTGGCAAAAATCGTGTACCAACCTTCATCTTGAGCGATGCCAAATGGGCCCTGATCGAGGCGGTTGGTTACGGGCGGGCAGCCGAAGTCATAGCCCTCCCATAGATGGTCGGGAACATCGGCCCACATCCGCGGGCGCATGAGAGTGCTGACTGCTCCCAGAACGACTCCGGTTTTTACGAAATCTCGCCTCCGCATGAATGCGCCTCCCTACGATATTTTTCGGTTCGGGATCGATGGCAACACGAGCCCCTTCCGTACTCTCCGGCTCACAAACCCGCTGAAATTTCCAATACTTTGCCGCTAGATCAGCCGTTGCGCTCAAACTTGGTGACGTAGGTTGGGACGCAGTGTGAGTGAGCCATCATCATTCAGCTTCTGGTGACAGGCCCAGCGCACGGGATAGCGCATACCCTTGACCTCGATCTCCGCTCGCAGCTTCAATCCTTCCCATTTGGTTCCTTTGGGCAGCACAAATTGCACCTGGCGGATTTTGCCGGGCAGTGGATAGCCGGGGTCCAGGCAGCCGCTCTTCAGCGCTCTTCCATCCTGACTCTCGACGGTGACGCGCAGTACGCCCGGAACGCCGGCGATGCCATCGTTGGCGAAGCCGATAATCAGCCCGACGTAACCCTCGTCTTCATAGCTCCAGATGAATGACGGCCTCACGTTGTAGCCAATTCGGCGATTGATTCGATCGAACCATTGTGGATATGCCTGGTAGTAGCTGGCCAAGTTCTTGGCGCTTATCTGATGGAAGTTCCACAGCGACCAGTAGTTCGCTCCAATATCCATCACATGGGCAATCATGTTTTCCGCCGGCGAGATTCCGTCCTGCGCGGCCGCCGCGTCGGGAGGCTTTCCTGGAAGCCCCTGTTCGAGCAACGCGGCGATCCAGGGCGGGCGATTGCTAAGCGCTTCAATCTGTTCGTTCTCAATGAAGATGGTGTCGCTGCGAATCCAGTTGTTGCTGCGAACCGTGCGGTCCAGCATTTCAGAATTGCCCACCCGGCTGTAGTCGGGCTGGGTGTTGGTCAGCAATGGAGTTTTCGTGAAGTGCTCCAACTGCACTTCGAGCATGTTGATCCAGGTCCGCTCGGCAGTCTGGTAGTCGGGGAAAGGATTGTTAGCAAATGGCCAGGTGTGGCCCTCGCCCCAGAATCCGTACATGAAGGTATCGATGAACTCGACCTGAGGATTTCCGTTGAATTCCGCTGCTAATGCTCCAACCAAATCTTTAAAAGCCTGCTGAAAGAATGGATCGTCGAATCGCGGCTGATACTTCCCGTGCGGATTCCGCAGATACCTTTCCGCCTCGCGGCTATTCTCCTTGTCGCTCAACACCAAATCAACCTTTGGTACTTTATCGAGAACAAAATCGGGGAGGGCCGCTTCGTGGGTATAGTCGGGCGCGCTCATTTGTACCCGCAATCCGATGCGCTTGTTACTCTTCTTTGCCAGATCAAAGACGAGCTTTATGTAATCGGGCAGGTCCAGGCGTCCGGGCCGCGGCTGGACTTCTCGCCAGGTCGGCCGTATGTAGAGTTGCTGTCCTAGAGGGAATCGAACCAGATCCTCAATCGCTTGCGGGATGTTGTCCGCCTTAATCTCCTCTGTCCCCATATCGGCAGTGATGTAGGTGATCAGCCCTTTACCATAGTTCGGCACGACTTCTTCCGACGGAGTCGTGGTCATCACCACTTCATCCGTGGGAATGACGGCATCGGGTGGATACTGTGGGAAGGGACCCTGATTCAGGCGATCGCTAACCGGGGGGCCAGAGCCGAAATCGTATTTTGCCCAGTTGTGAGCGGGGACGAATGCATGCGCTTTGCCAGTTCCGAGTTCCGCTGCTACAGCCAGTGCAACACTGCTCTTGAGAAAATCTCTGCGCTTCATCGAAGTCATGTCCTCCTTCGGTTACTCGGCTGCAGCTCGCGAACAGGTTTCGTGGCCCCAACCGGCTGATCTGCCCGGTGGGATCTCAAGACGCGGCTCGGCATGATTGGCACAAAAGTCGAGCTAATCCTGAATTCGGCACACCGATCACCAATAGACTCCTCGCTTCCCAGGACTCCTGAATTATCCGGGGAAGCTGAGGAACTAGAACGCCAACTTCAGAGCAAACTGAATCTGCCGCTGCGGTATCACCGTGGACGTGATCACGCCGGTAGCTCCAGGGCCATCGGTGATGTAGTTATCGGGTTGCGAAAAGACCGCGTGGTTGAAGGCGTTGAAGAACTCGGCCCGAAACTCAAGATTGAACCGCTCTGTCACATTGAACATTTTTCGCGCCGACAAGTCTGCTGTTTTCTCTCCCGGTCCTTCAAGAATGTTTTTGTGCGCATTGCCGAAACAGCCATTGGGGCAGTTGGGAATCGGAAAGTCGTTCGGGTTGAACCACAAGTTCGGACTGGGATGCGGGAGAGCTCCACTACCGATCTGGTTGGAGCGCTGCAACCCCGGAGAACCCGTGTTGCTTGGGTCGAATCCGATTGCTGGCGAGAAGGGGAAGCCCGAGCGGAGCGTAATAATTCCGCCTAAGTGCCATCCACCAAGAATCGCATTGGGCAGGCCACCCCGGTTCATGAACTGTTGGCCTTTTCCCACAGGCAGCAGGTAGTCGACGCTATTCACCCAGCGCTTGCGATTATCGAAGTCCGCCAGTCCTTTTTCTGCCGCGATATTGTAGCTGTCCTGCGGCCAGGGAGAGTTGCAGCAGATTTCGGGCTGGTCGTTGATGGCTTTGCTGAAAGTGAACGCACTCAGGAAATACAAGCCATGGCTGGTCCGCTTTTCAGCCTTGATCTGAAATGCGTGATAAGTGGAGTTTCCGCGATTCGTGATGGACGTAAAAGTCCCATATTGGCATTGGAGGGTGGCGGTCGGGTCGCAGTACGGCGCCAAGGTCGGGTCGTACGTCGACTGGGGCGTAGGAATCTGGTTGTAGTCGCGCAGGACTTGTAGGTGGGTGCCTTTCGTCCCGACATAGCCCGGACTGATTACAATCTGGCCCGGCAGTTGATATTCGAGATTCAGATTCCACTGGTCATAAACCGGCGTGTGAGGATTCCAGTCCTGGCTGGTCACATTAGCGAAGGGGGCCTGGCTCGCATTGAGGGGCGGGAATCCAGACGTTAGGGTAATTTGCGAAGGCGTTATGCCATCGCTGTTGAATGTAGGCTCGAAGAAGAACGGGAGATTGTAGTCGACTTGCAGCGGGTCGCCGGTGCGAATTTCATAGAAGACAAAAAAGCGCCCATACCCTCCCCGAATCACGAATGGCTTCGACGGAAAAGGGCTGTAGGCCAAGCCAATGCGTGGAGCGAAGT
>VFSW01005590.1_pt1 | contig 18569 bp, 22 predicted proteins | sample 5358111 | NCBI WGS metagenome assembly VFSW01 (sample SAMN11554181, study PRJNA540505) | mine drainage metagenome | isolation source: sediment from site ElyBrook_90M | place: USA: Ely Copper Mine, Vershire, VT | collected 2017 | reverse complement strand
CCGGCACCAGTCTGGTGATCATCGCGCTCAATTCCTTTGCCGGGTTTTTCCAGTATGTGCGGGTCTATCACGGGCCGCTGGACTATCGCGAGCTGCTGATCGTCGCCGCGATCGGTGCCGTCGGCGGGCTGCTCGGCAATCACCTCGCCGCGCGGCTGCCGCAGACCCTGGTCAAGCGCATCTTCGCCGTCGGTCTGTTATTGCTGGCGGTGTTCATGATCGGCGACTTCGGCCGGCAGATCCTCACTGCACACTCCTGAAGGACGTCGCGGCCGCAGGAGACCGCGACGTGGCTTGGTGTCACGTCTGCTGCGTGCCCGCTGCGCCCGCCAGCGGGCTCCACCTGGCGTCGGCCATGACGAAGTGGCCGAGCTTACGCCCGATGATGAACTGCGCCATGTCGTGCATGGCTTCGGCGACGTTGGATGACAGGCGCTGCGGCTGACCGGATGCTCACGCGAGGTCGAAGCGATCGAGGTTCATGACTTTGTTCCAGACGGCCGCGAAGTCAAGCACGAACTTCGCCTGTGCATCGCTGCAGGCATAGACCTCGGCGAGAGCCCTCAGCTCGGAGTTCGAACCGAACACCAGATCGACCACGGTGCCGGTCCACTTCAGCGCGCCGCTGGCGCGGTCGCGCCCCTCCAGCACGCCTTCAGTCGCCGAGCGCTGCCACTTCGTACCCATGTCGAGCAGGTTGACGAAGAAGTCGTTGCTCAATACGCCGGGACGCTGGGTGAACACGCCGTGTTTGCTCTGGCCGTAGTTGGCGTCCAGTGCGCGCAGGCCGCCGACCAGCACGGTCATCTCCGGCGGGGTGAGGTTGAGCAACTGCGCCTTGTCCACCAGGAGTTCGGCAGCCGCGCCTTCCAGACCCTTGCGCGCGTAGTTGCGGAAACCGTCGGCGCGCGGTTCGAGCACGGCGAAGGAGTCGACGTCGGTCTGCTCCTGCGCGGCGTCCATGCGGCCCGGGGTGAAGGGGACCGTCACGGCGTGGCCGGCCTGCTGGGCCGCGGTCTCGACCGCCGCGCAGCCGCCGAGCACGATCAGGTCGGCCAGCGACACCTTCTTGCCGCCCGTGGCTGCAGCGTTGAAGTCGCGCTGGATACCCTCCAGGGTCTGCAGCACCTTGGCCAGTTGCCTGGGCAGGTTGACCTCCCAGCCCTTCTGCGGCGCCAGGCGGATGCGCGCACCGTTGGCGCCGCCGCGCTTGTCGGAGCCACGGAATGTGGAAGCCGCCGACCATGCGGTGTAGACGAGCTCGCGCGTCGTCAGGCCGCTGGTCACAATTTTGCTCTTGAGCGCGGCAATGTCCTTGTCATCGACAAGCTTGTGCGTCACCGCAGGGATGGGGTCCTGCCAGATCAGATCGATCTTGGGCACTTCGGGGCCGAGATAGCGCGAGCGCGGGCCCATGTCGCGGTGGGTGAGCTTGAACCAGGCGCGGGCGAAGGCGTCGGCGAACTGCTCGGGGTGCTCATGGAAGCGCTTGGAAATCGGCCCGTAGATCGGGTCGAAGCGCAGCGACAGATCGGTGGTGAGCATCGTCGGCTTATGCTTCTTGCTCGGGTCGAACGCATCGGGCGTGATCGCCGGGGCGTCCTTGGCCACCCACTGGTGGGCGCCCGCGGGGCTCTTGGTCAGCTCCCACTCGTAGCCGAACAGGAGATCGAAGAAGCTGTTGTCCCACTGGGTCGGCGTGTTGGTCCAGGTGACTTCGAGACCGCTGCCGATCTGGTCGCCGCCCTTGCCGCTGCGGAAACTGCTGGCCCAGCCCAGGCCCATCTGCTCGATCGGCGCCGCCTCGGGCGCGGGCCCGACGTGATCGGCGGGGCCTGCGCCGTGGGTCTTGCCGAAGGTGTGGCCGCCGGCGATCAGTGCCACGGTCTCCTCGTCGTTCATCGCCATGCGCGCGAAGGTCTCGCGGATATCCTTGGCCGCGGCCAGCGGATCGGGCTTGCCGCCGGGGCCTTCGGGGTTGACGTAGATCAGCCCCATCTGCACCGCGGCCAGCGGGTTTTCCAGGTCGCGCTCGCCGCTGTAGCGCTTGTCGTCGCCCAGCCAGGTTTTTTCCGAGCCCCAGTACACGGCTTCGTCGGGCTCCCACACGTCGGCACGGCCGCCGCCGAAGCCGAAGGTCTTGAAGCCCATCGACTCCAGCGCGACGTTGCCGGCCAGGATCATCAGGTCGGCCCAGGAAATCTTGCGGCCGTATTTGCGCTTGACCGGCCACAGCAGACGGCGCGCCTTGTCGAGGTTGACGTTGTCCGGCCAGCTGTTGAGCGGGGCGAAGCGCTGCTGGCCGCTGCCCGCGCCGCCGCGTCCGTCACCGATGCGGTAGGTGCCGGCGCCATGCCAGGCCATGCGGATCAACAGCGGGCCGTAGTGGCCGAAGTCGGCCGGCCACCAGTCCTGCGAGTCGGTCATCAGTGCGCGCAGATCGGCCTTGACCTTGGCCAGGTCGAGGGTTTTGAACTCGCGGGCATAGTCGAAACCCTTGTCCATCGGATCGGACTTGGCCGAGTTCTGACGCAGGATGCCGAGGTTGAGTTGCTCGGGCCACCAGTCGCGGATGGTCGGGCTGCTGGCGGCGGTGTGGGCGAACGGGCATTTGGTTTCGGTTGACATGCTGGGCACCATCGGCTGCTCCGCGCGCATCGGCGCGGCGTGGACGCAAGTCTGTGCCTGCGGCGATCACGATGGAAATTGATTGTTTGGACGGTCTCGATAGCGCTAGCCAATCAAATGGCGCGCTTGCTGCGATCACGCCGCCGCGCGCAGCAGGCAGAGCGACATCAGCAGCCAGAGCGCACGCGACACCATCACCATCAGCGCGATGCTATCGTCGCCGCTGCGCCAGCAGGCGCACGATGCGGCCCGGCCCGGCATGGCCGCGACCCTCGGCCAGCAGCACCTCACCGCTGAGCAATTCGAGAATGTCCAGCCCCGCAAGGTCGCCGCGTAGCAACTCGGGGGTATAGAGCAGGGCGGGGTCGCGCGGACCGCCGGAATGGCATTGCATCTGCTCCGGGGTGAAGGCCTCGAGGATCAGCAGGCCACCGGGCCTCAGCGCCTGCGCGCAGCCGGCATGGGTGCGCACACGCAGTGCCGCTGGAAGGTGCACATAGATGCCGGCAATGACGTCCCAGGCCGCATGCGGCCATTCGAAGTGTGCAAGATCCGCCTGCAGGGTCGTCAGCGATACGCTACGTCGTTGCGCCAGGGCGCGGGCCTTGTCCAGGCCCTTGACGGACTGGTCCAGACTGGTGGTGGACAACCCCTGTTCGGCCAGCCAGACGCCGTTGCGACCCTCGCCGTCGGCGATGGCCAAGGCCGTGCCCGTACGCGGGAGGCGCCAGCCCTGGCTGGCCAGCCAGGCGTTGGGCGCGGTGCCGTAGTGGTAGGCAGCGTCGCCGTAGCGCTCGTTCCAGTGCTCGGTGGTCATGGGCGGCTCGCCGGGCTCAAAGCACCTTGTCGATGGTCACCCGGATCGGTGCGGTCTGCCGTACCGGCACGACCGCGCTGCGTCCCTCGAGATCGCCCGCCTGCGGCAGCGGTTGTCCGGACGCGGAAATGCGTGCGGTGATCACCACGTCGGGGACCGACGACAGGTTCATCGCCGGCGACATGCCCATGCCGTCGGTCAGGACGACGGTCGCCGGCAGGTGCGCGGGAAGCTTCTGCACCGCCAGCGGCATCGGCGGGCCGCCCGGCGCGCGTGCGAACACGAACAGGACCGCGCCGGCGGGAATCCGCGCGGCCAGCGCCGGTGCGATCACGACGTGAACCTGCAGGTGCGGCGCGACGGCCGCGGCGGAGGCGCTCGCCGCGACGGGCGGCGCGATCACCGGTGCGGTGACCGGCAGACCGCCGCGCGACTGCGCCAGAGCCACCTGCTGGCTGACCGCCTGGGCGATTTGCGAGCCGGCCGGCAACAGCGGCAGCAGGCGCTGCCAGACCGCGACCGCATCGGCGTAGCGGCCGCGCTGGAAGTCGCTGATACCGAGCAGCCACAGGCCGCGCTGATGTTCGGGATTGATCATCACCGCGCGCTGCAGCCGCGCGCGCGCGAGGTCGTTGATGATGTGCTGCGGGCTGGCCATGGAATCGGCCTCGGCCCAGGCCACCAGCAGGTCGGCGTCGTCGGGCCGCAGCTTGAGTGCGTGCGCGAAGGCGTCCGCCGCGTCCGCCGGCTGCTGCATGGCGGCGTAGGCCTGGCCCAGGGTCGACCAGCCGTCGGCGTCGTTCGGATGGGCATCGAGCTCGCGGCGCAGGTCGGCGAGCGCCTGCTGCGGGGTGAGGTCGCGCGCGATCTCGGCGCCCGGAACCAGCGCCGCCGGCGTGCCCAGCAGGCGGTACAGGCCCAGCGTCGCCAGCGGCAGCACGAAGGCCAGGCCCAGCGCCAGCGCATACAGGCCGCGGCGTTGCGACAGCCCGCGGGAGGCCCGCACCAGCGGGATCAATACAAACGCCAGGCCCAGCGCGATCAGCGCCGCGCAGGCGGCAAGAAAAGGGACATTCACCAGTCTTCGTCTCCGCTGTCGGCCGGGGCGGCGTCGGCGCGGCTGCGCCGGCGCAGGTACAACGCCGCGCCCGCGGCGCCGGCCAGCAGCACCGCGAACGGCCCGAACCACAGCACGTAGTTGGACGGCTTCAGCGGCGGGTCGTAGAGTACGTAGTCGGAGTAGCGCGCGACCAGGTACTGCTTGATCTGGGCATCGGTCTTGCCGGCCTGCATCTGCTGGAACACCTGCCAGCGCAGGTCCCTGGCCAGATCGGCATTGGAATCGGCCAGGCTCTCGTTCTGGCAGACCAGACAGCGCAGCTGGCCGGTGAGGTGCTGGAAGCGCTGCTCTTGGGCGACGTTCTTGAACGGCAGCGCGTCGATCGCGCTGCCGGCACGTACGGCGGATGCGATCAACAGCAGGGCGAGGGCCAGCAGCAGGGTGCGCACGTCAGATCCCCGGCGCCGGCTGCACACCGAGCTTGCGCAGCTGTGGCGCCAGCTGGTCGCGGATCACGCCGGGCGTCAGCGGGCCGATGTGCTTGTAGCGGATGATGCCGTCGGCGTCGATCAGGAAGGTCTCGGGCGCGCCGTAGACACCGAAGTTGATCGCGGTGTCACCGCTCTGATCGGTCACTACCAGGGTGTAGGGGTCGCCGCGCGCGGCCAGCCAGGCCTTGGCGTCGGCCGGTTTGTCCTTGTAGTCATAGCCGATCAGCGGCAGCCCCAGCTCGCGCGCCTCGGCCATCAGCACCGGATGCTCGTCGCCGCAGGCAAAGCACCAGCTGGCGAACACGTTCAGCAGGTAGGGCTTGCCGAGCAGATCGGCCTTGGTCACGCGCAGCGCTGGATCGTGCAGTCGCGGCAGGTCGAAGGCCGGCGCCGGTTTGCCGATCAGCGGTGACGGCACCGCGGTGACGTCGTGGTGGGCGTTCCACCACAGGCCGTAGCCGAACAGCACGAGCAGCAACAGGAAGGCGGCCAGCGGCAGCAGCCGGTTCATGCGGCGGACTCGCGCGGCGCCAGCGTGGCGGTGCCGGGCACGGGCATGGCGCGCGCGCTGCGTACACGGAAGCGGCGATCGCCGGAGGTGATGAAGCCGCCCAGCATCATCATCAGCCCGCCGAACCACAGCCAGCGCACGAACGGCTTGTCGTACAGGCGCAGCGCCCAGGCGCCGTGGTTGCCGAGCGGCTCGCCCAGTGCGACGTAGAGATCGCGCATCACTCCGGCACTGACCGCGGCCTCGGTCTGCACCTGGCCGCCGCTGTAGACCCGCTTCTGCGGGTGCATCACCGCCACCACCGCGCCGTCGTGCAGCACCGTCAGCTTGCCCTGCTGCGCGGTCCAGTTGGGGCCACGGACTTCATGCACGCCCTCGAAACGGAAATCGTAGGCGCCGATGCGCTGGCTCTGGCCGGGGTCGAGGCGCACGTCGCGCTCGACGCTCAGCGCCGTGGTCAGCAGCGCGCCGGCCAGGAACACGCCGACGCCGGCATGGGCGATCAGCATGCCCACCATCTCGGCGGGATAGCGGCGGCCGGCCGGGGCCTCGCGCCAGCGTTTGCGCGCATACAAGACGACGCCGGCGCCGACGTAGCACGCTGCGACCGTGCCCAGGACCGCGCGCGCGTCGCCGCCGAGCACGAAGGCGAGCACGCCGCCGAGCAGCGCGGCCGCGCCGGCGATCAGCAGCACCCGCCACAGCGCGGTGCCGTCGGCCTTGCCCCAGCGTGCGAACGGCCCGAACGGGAGCAGCAGCACCACCGGCGCCATCAGCAGGATGAACAGCGAACCGAAGTAGGGCGGCCCCACCGAGACCCGGCCGAGATGAAAAGCATCGCCGACCAGCGGATACAGCGTGCCGATCAGCACCATCGCCGCCGCCGCGGTCAGCATCAGGTTGCCGATCACGATCAGGGTCTCGCGCGAGAGCAGGGCGAACGGCTTGCCGCCGGCGACCTTGGGCGCGCGCAGGGCGTAGATCAGCAGCGAACCGCCGACCACCACGCCGAGGAACATCAGGATGTACACGCCGCGGCGCGGATCACTGGCGAACGCGTGCACGCTGGTCAGCACGCCGGAGCGCACCAGGAAGGTGCCCAGCAGCGACAGCGAGAAGGCGAAGATCGACAGCAGCAGGGTCCAGGCGCGCAGGCCGCCGCGCTTTTCGGTGACCGCCTGGGCGTGGATCAGCGCGGTGCCGATCAGCCAGGGCATGAACGAGGCGTTCTCGACCGGGTCCCAGAACCACCAGCCGCCCCAGCCCAGTTCGGCATACGACCACCAGCTGCCGAGCACGATGCCGGCGGTCAGGAAGGCCCAGGCGAAGTTGGTCCACGGACGCGCCCAGCGCACCCAGTCGTCGTCGAGCGCGCCGCCCAGCAGCGCGGCGATCGCGAACGCGAACGCCACCGAAAAGCCGACGTAACCCATGTACAGCATCGGCGGATGAATGATCAGGCCCGGATCCTGCAGCACCGGATTGAGGTCCATGCCGTTGCCGGGTGCCGGCAACAGGCGGCCGAACGGGCTCGAGGTGAACAGGGTGAACAGCAGGAAGCCGACGCTGACGAAGCCGAGCACGCCGAGCACGCGCGCGGCGAACTTCGGCGGCAGATGGCCGGAGAACGCCGCCAGCGCCACCGTCCACACGTTGAGGATCAGGATCCACAGCAGCAGCGAGCCCTCGTGCGCGCCCCATACCGCCGAGTAGCGGTAGTACCAGGGCAGGCTGAGGTTGGAGTTCTGCGCCACGTAGGCGACCGAGAAATCCTGGGTCATGAAGGCCCAGGTCAGGGCCGCGAACGACAGCGCGACGAAGATGAACTGTCCGGCGGCGGCGGGCCGCGCCAGCGCCATCAGCGCGGCGTTGTTGCGCCAGGCGCCCAGCAGCGGCAGCACGCACTGCACCAGCGCCAGCAGCAGGGCCAGGATCAGCGCGACTTCGCCCAGCTCGGGGATCACGGCGCGCCTCCGGCCGTGGGCGGCATCTCGACGTGGTGCTTGGCGTGCGCCTTGGCCATCGCCTCGGCCAGTTCCTTGGGCATGTATGTCGCGCTGTGCTTGGCCAGCACTTCGCTGGCGACGAAGGTGTCGCCCTGCATGCGGCCGGTGGTGATCACCGCCTGGTTGGCGCGGAACAGGTCGGGCAGGATGCCGGTGTACTCGACCGGCAGCGTGCGGTCGCCGTCGGTGACGGTGAAGTCCACCTTCAGCGAGTGCGGGTCGCGCACGATGGAGCCGTTCTCGACCATGCCGCCGAGCCGGAAGGTGCGGTAATCGGCGGCCTTGCCGGCCAGCACCTGGCTGGGCGTGAACAGGTAGTTCATGTTTTGCTGCAGGCCGTAGACCACGGCGCCGGTGGCCAATGCCACCGCACCGAGAATCAGGCCGACGAAGATCAGGCGACGCTTGCGGACGGGATGCATGGCTCATGGACTCCTGCGCGCGCTTTGACGGGTGATGCGGGCGCGAAGTTCCTTCAGCACCCTGCGGCGGCGCGCCGCAGTGGCGACCAGATCGGCGGCGAACACGACGAAGAACACCGCGTAGGCGGGCCAGACGTAGACCGCATAGCCGCCCATGGCCAGGAACCTATCCATGCGGCGCTTCCTGCAATGCGATCGCGCGCGCCCAGTCCTTGCCGCCCTCGAGTTCCAGCAGCGCGACCCGGGCACGGCCGAGCAGGCTCCAGCCGAGATAAAGATGCGTCGACAGCGCCATCGTCAGCAGCGGCCACAGCATCGACCAGGTGATGCGTGACGGCCCGAACAGCTGCACCGTGGTGCCCTGGTGCAGGGTGTTCCACCACACCACCGAGTAATGCACGATCGGCAGGTTGACCACGCCGATCAGGGCCAGGAAGGCCGCCGCGCGGGCGCCCTGACGGGTGTCCTCGAAGGCGTGATAAAGCCCGATCACGCCGAGATACAGAAACAGCAGCACCAGCTCCGAGGTCAGCCGCGCGTCCCAGGTCCACCACGCGCCCCACATCGGCTTGCCCCACAGCGAGCCGGTGACCAGGGTGACGAAGGTGAACGCCGCGCCGACCGGCGCCGCTTCCATGGCCAGGACCTCGGCCAGCTTGACCCGCCACACCAGGCCGACCAGGCCGCAGCCGGCCATGAAGGCGTAGGTGAACAGGCTCATCCACGCGCAGGGCACGTGGATGAAGATGATGCGGTAGGCATCACCCTGTTGATAGTCGGCCGGCGCCAGTACCAGGCCGCCGTAGATCCCGATCGCAGCCGTGATCAGGGTGGCGGCGATGAACCACGGTCGCCAGCGTCCGGCGAAGGCGTAGAAATACGGCGGCGAACCCATCTGGTGATACCACAACACCAGCCGGTTCCAGAGCGTGGGCGAGGAGTGGGCGTTCATGCGTCGAGGGCGATCCGGAGCGCGGCGGCGCAGGCGGCAGGCGCCAGCACCAGGGCAAGCACGAAGGCTGCGCCCAACCAGGCGAGCGGTGCGATGAAGGGAAGGCCTTGCTGGGCGGCGGACACCGCGCCGGCGGCGAAGATCACCACGGGCACCATCAGCGGCAGCAGCATCAGAGCCAGAAGCATACCAGAGCGGCGCGTGCCGACGGTCAGCGCGACGACCAGCGCGCCGAGCAGACTCATCAGCGGCGTCGCCAACGCCAGCGCGGCCAGCAGCACCGGCAGCACCGCGACGGGTAGGTGCAGCATCGCCGCCAGCAACGGGCTGGCCAGCAGCAGCGGCAGCGCCGTGGTCAGCCAGTGGGCGAAGATCTTGGCCGCCAGCAGCAGGCCCAGCGGCTGCGGCGCTAGCAGCAGCTGTTCGAGGCTGCCGTCCTCGTAATCGGGGCGGAACAGGCCGTCCAGCGACAGCAGCATCGCCAGCAGCACGGTGACCAGCACCACGCCGGCGGCGATCCGCGACAGCAGGGCGCCTTCGGGGCCGAGCGCAAACGGAAACAGGGTGGCGACGATCAGCGCATACAGCACCGGGAACGCCGCCTCGCCGCGCCGCCGCCAGGCCAGCAGCAGATCGCGGCGTAGGACCGCGATGTAACCGGCGCGCGCGGAAGGCGCGCTCACGACAAGGCGATCCGACGCGTGGCGCGATCGCGGAACGAGACCGCGCCGTGCGTGGTGACCAGGGCCGCGCCGCCACCGGCAACGTGGGCGTCGAGCAGGCGGTTGACCAGCGCAATGCCGGCGCGATCGAGGTTGGCGAACGGTTCGTCCAGCAGCCACAACCGCGCCGGCAGCAGACGCAGGCGCGCCAGCGCGGCGCGCTTTTTCTGGCCCGCGGACAGCTGCCGCACCGGCTCGTCGGCGTAGCCGTCCAGGCCGACCTCGACGATGGTGTCGGCGACGCCGCAGCCCTCGCGCTGGCCGTACAGGCCCGCGGCGGTGGCGAGGTTTTCGCGCACGCTGAGGTCGGCCTTGAGGCCCAGTTGATGTCCCAGCAGCAGCGCCGTGCCCGCAGCGGCGGGATCGCCGGGCACGAGGCCGGCGACCCGCGCCGTGCCGGCGCTGGCGCGCAGCAATCCGGCCAGCACACGCAGCAGGGTGGTCTTGCCGCTGCCGTTGTCGCCTACGATCAGCCCGATCTCGCCGCCATCGAGATCGAAATCGAGCGGCCCGAACACCGGCTCGTCACGGCGCGCAAAAGCGAGTTCGCGGACCTCGAGCAAGGTCGCGACAGCAGTGGGGGGGCGAGGATTCATGCGCGGGGAAACTCCACTGCCCATTGTGCCCATTCGCCGCCGGCAGTGTCCACACGGCCAAGCGCCACAGCCCAATCCGCACGGTACAGCCGCAACCGCGCCGGTGCCGCGCCGCGGCCGGCCAGCAGCGCGTTCTGGCCGAAGCGCCGCGCCAGCGCATCGGTCACGTCGGGATCGAGACCGATCACCAGCAGGCCGGGCTCGACCCAGCTGCGATCCGGCGCACAGCCCGCCGCGGCGAACACGTGCGGCGGAGCAAGGACAGCCAGCGCTCGCGCCAGTGACCGCATGCGCAAGGCATTGCTGCGCGCCGAACACGGCCGCGAATGCGGATTGCAGGCGGTGATCAGCACCCACGGACGATCGGGCATGGTGAGCCTGCCCAGTGCCCGCGGCGGGCTCGTGCCGACCGTCAGCGTCACGGCGCCATCCGGCAGATGCGCCGTGTAGCGGGTGGCGCGGTAGGCCGCGAGCAAGCTGCGGATCGCCTGCGGCGTATCCGCCGCCGCTGCATGCTCAGAGTTCGGGGCTGTCATAGCGGACCGCCAGAATGCAGTAGCGTCGCCGCCCGCCGGGCAGCTCGGTCTCGAACTCGGCGTCGACGCGCTTTTTCAGGATCGCGCGCGCCAGCGGCGAATCCACGCTGATCCAGCCGCGGCGGGCATCGGTTTCGTCGGGGCCGACGATGCGATAGCGATACTCGTCACCGTGCTCATCCTCGAGCCGGATCCAGGCGCCGAAATACACCGCGCCGCGGTCGCCGGGCGCGTCCTCTGTCACCTTCAGCAGCGGCAGCCGCTTGCTCAGATAACGCACGCGGCGATCGATCTCGCCCAACTGCTTCTTGCGATAGGTGTACTCGGCATTTTCCGAGCGATCGCCCTCGGCGGCGGCGGCGGCCAGCGCGCGCACGACCTCGGGGCGCAGGCGCAGCCACAGCTCGTCGAGTTCGGCCTTCAGGCGCACGTAGCCATCGCGGGTGATGATCGCCGTCGATGCCGGCGCGGGCGGACGCCAGCGGCCCATCAGCGTGTTGCGCGCCGGCGCGCGGGTTGCGTCGCAGATGACGGATGCCGCGTGGTGTCGGATTGAAATGCGCTCATGCAAGCTCCGCGGGAGGCGGTCATTGTAGACAGCGTGCGATCACGGGCGTGCCTCACGCCGTTGCGCGGGAGGGGGATATGGTCGATATTCGCCGTGCCCGGCGGCTCACCTTCGCCGCATCACCGCCGACTGACTGAGGTTGCCCCGCCCGTGTCCGCCCATCCTGTCCTCTCTCACGTGTCCGTGGCCCTGAGCGTGGCTGCCGCGATCGCCCTGTCCGGCTGTGCGGCCGCGCCCGCGCGCGCGCCGGCTGCCGCCGCCGTCTCCTCCACCAACGCCGAGCTGTATGCGCGCCTGGATGCCGATGTCCGCCAGTACAACGGCGCCCAGAACCAGCTCGAGGCCGGCGACCCCGCGGCCGCCGCCGCCCGCAGCCAGGCGCTGGCCGACCTACGCATCGCCGCGACCGCCTGCACCGCCAGCCGTGGCTGCGACAGCGCGCGTTTCATCGTCGCCTACGACCGCCTGCTGCGCGTCGAAGCCGGAGAAAGCGACGTCAGTGCTGCCGATGGCGACACCGTCACCGCCGAAAACGGCGAGCCCTCGCCGGTGCTGCAGGCGATCCCGGAGGCGCAGCGCTCGGTGGCCCTGCTGCGCAACCATCAGCTTTCCGAGCTGATCGCCAGCAACGGTCCGATCAAGGCCGCGCTGGAGGAATGGCTGACGCAGATGCGGCCGCAGCTGATCAACACCTACGTCAACTACCAGTTTCTGCGCGCCGAGATGGAGCCGGCCTACCGCAAGGCCGGCCTGCCCGAGGCATTGCTGTTCGGCATCATGGCCAAGGAGTCCGGTGGCCGCGTGCATGCGGTCTCGCGCTCGGGTGCCGCCGGCCCGCTGCAGTTCATGCCGGCGACCGGCCAGCGTTTCGGACTCGGTACCGTGGACGGTTTCGATCAGCGCTTCGACCCGCGGCTGGAGGCGAAGGCCAATGCCGCGTACATCAACGAGCAGCTCAAGGCGTTCAACGACAACCTCGAGCTGACCATTGCCGCCTACAACGGCGGCGAGGGTTTCGTCAGCCGGCTGGCCGCGGCGCACGCGGCCGATGCCAGCTTCTGGAATCCGAAGATCTATTTCAGCCTGTCGCCGGAGACCCGCGAGTATGTGCCGATGGTGCTGGCCGCGGCTTGGCTGTTCCTGCACCCCGAGCGCTACAACCTGCATTTCCCGCGCGTGGAGGGCGCGCCGGGGCACGTGGATCTGCTGGCGCCGGCCTCACTGGCCGAGCTGACGGTCTGCCTGGGCCAGGCCGGCGGCATGACCGACGGCTGGTTCCGCACGCTGCGCAACCTGAATCCCCGGCTCGACCCGCAGACCGAGCAGCCTGCCGGCACCCGCATCGCCGTGCCGGATGTGCTGGAAAAGCCCTACGCCCGCTCCTGCGCCAGCGGTGGGCCATGGATGAAACTGGCCTCGGACCTACACGACGCCGTGGTGCCGGCGCCGCCGGCCGAATTCGCCGCCAGGCGCCGCGAGGCGACCTTGCGTCGCTATACCGTGCGCCGTGGCGACACCCTGTTCGGCATCGCCCATCGCTTCGGCTGCAACAATCTGCACGAGCTGGCGTCGGTCAATCGCCTGCGGGCGCCGCACTACGAGCTCAAACCGGGGATGGAGCTGCGCATGCCGATGTGCCGGCGCGGTTGAGTGGGCGCGTCCGCCAGCTCGGTCAACGCGATGCCGCCGACAAGCTGGCGCCATCGAGCCGTGCAATGCGGGAGTTTTTGCGCCCTCGGCGTCCTGCGCGGACCCGCACTCTGTCTATAGCCTTGCCGCCGAATCCGATGCAGTCCGCCAAGGACGCGAAGGTCGCAAAGTTCAGGGTTGGAAATTTGCGCTTCAGGCGGCTGCGTGACTGGTCGCCCACTGCACCACCGGATCGGCCTGGGCGCTGGCGGCGGTTTCCTTGAGTTGGCGCATCACCCGCAGCAGATTGCGATGCAGCAACTGCAGGTCGGCCGTCGGCGCATCGCGGGTTTCGTGAAACGCCACTGCCAGCCATAGCGCGATGCCGCGCATGCGCACCTGCGGATTATCCGAGCGCGCGCGCTCGTGGCCGATGTCGGTGCCGCCGCCCCAGGGCAAGTATTTCAGTTCCGGAGGGGAACCGTACAGATGCGGGAATTCGCAGCGCGAGGCGTTGGCGAATTCCTTCATCGCCAGCAGCGCCAGCTGGCGACGGGCGCCGACCGGCAAGGCATTGATCGCGGCTTCGATGTCGCGCAGCTGCCGCGCCAGACGGATCGCCCGGCTCTTGGCGACGATGCGGGTAACCAGACGCATGATCCTTCCCCTTGCTGGCTGTTCCTGCGACAGCGGCGCAGTCGGCTCTCGCGGCATGTCCAGCATAGCCTCCCCCGAGGATGATTCCGCACGTGCAGCGCCACCTAAATGACGCTGCACATCACATTGTGGTGGGTTGCCCGGTGGTTGGGAAGATGCCATCCGACAGGCGGCCGATGCCCTCGCCGACCCGCACCGGGCGCTCGGGATCGAGGTTGCCGGCCAGCGTGGCGGCGCCCGCGGGCAGCAGCAGGAGCACCGTCGAGCCCATGTGGAAGCGCGCCATTTCGGCACCGCGCGACAGGCGAAGGCCGCGGTCGCGCCAGTCCCTGCGCGCGATCCGGCGCGCGTAGGGTGGGATCTGCATGCCATCCCAGACCGTTTCCACGCCCGACACCAGCAGGGCGCCGACCATGACCACGGCGAACGGCCCGCAAGATCCCTCGAAACGGCAGACCAGCCGTTCGTTGCGGGCAAACAGGCGCGGAATCGCGGCCACTGCGGACGGCGCCACGCTGAACAGTCGTCCCGGCACGTGCACGGTTTCGAGCAGGATGCCGTCCAGCGGCATGTGTACGCGGTGGTAGTCGCGCGGCGACAGGTACACGGTGACGAATGCACCACGGTCGTAGACGGCTGCAGCCGTGGCGTCGGTCAGCAGCTCGGCGGCGCTGAAATCGCGGCCCTTGGCCTGCAACAGACGGCCCGCGTCGATCCGCCCGGCCTGGCTGATGCGGCCGTCGGCCGGGCAGAGCAGGGCGGCGGGATCCGGGTCGAACGGGCGCGCGCCGGGTTTCAGCGCGCGAGTGAAAAAGGCATCGAAATGCGGGTAGGCGGTGGGGTCGGGTTGCGCCGCCTCGCCGAGATCGACGCGATAGCGGCTCACGATTTGCCGGATCAGCAGGGATTTCCACGGCGACCAGGTCCAGCGCGCGGCGCGGCGCACGATCGCGCTGAGGGCGCGATGCGGCAGCAGCGTCTGCAGCGAGGCCAGACGCATCAGCGACGCCAGGCGATCAGCCGGGCGAGATCGTCGGCGATGGCCGCGGCGCGCAGCGGCGGTAGGAACACCGCCAGTTCGTGCCCCTGCGGATCGATCAGCACCACGGCGCCGCTGTGGTCGATGCTCTCGCCGCCGTGCCCGTCCGGTGTTCGCGCATAGACGAGGCCCAGTGCGCGCGTCAGCGGCTGCAGCTGCGCATCGGGGCCGGTGGCGCCGACAAACTGTGGATCGAAGGCGCGCACATACGCCGCCAGACGTGCCGGCGTGTCGCGCTGCGGGTCCACCGAGATGAAGTCGACCTGCACCTGCGCGCCCAGCCCCTGCGCGCGCAGCCGCTGCAGCGCCTGATGCAGGGTCGCTAGCGTGGTGGGGCAGATGTCCGGACACCGGGTGTAGCCGAAGAACACCAGTGTGTAGCGGCGCTGCCAGTCGGCGGCGGTCAGGGGCTTGCCATTGCTTTGCGTCAGCGCAAAAGCCGGCAGCGGGCGCGGTTGCGGATAAACCTGCGCGGACTGCATCGGCGGCGGCTGCGGCGGCGCGTGGCTGCGCAGGCCCAGCCACAGGCCCAGCCCGGCGGCGATGGCCGCCACCACGACCAGCAGAAAGACCGGTACGCGGCCGGCATCACGACGAGTAGGCATCCGATAATTATAGCCGGCGCGGGTCGCTATACTTCACGCTTTGCCCGGCCTGCTCCGTGACCGACGCCCTCATCAGCATTCTCGATTTCATCCGCTACGGCGCGACCCGTTTCGCCGCCGCCGGACTGAACTTCGGCCACAGTCATGACAATCCGCTGGACGAGGCCACGCATCTGGTGCTCACGACTCTGCACCTGGCGCCGGATCTGCCGCCGGCCTACGGCGCGGCGCGGCTCACGCAGGCCGAGCGCGTGCGCGTGCTGCTGTTGATCGAGCGCCGCATCAGCGAGCGCGTGCCGACCGCCTATCTGGTCGGCGAGGCCTGGTTCGCCGGACTCAAGTTCAGGTCCGACCCGCGCGCGCTGGTGCCGCGCTCGCCGATCGCCGAGCTGATCGAGGCCGGCTTCTCGCCCTGGCTCGAGGGTCGCGAAGTCACCCGCGCGCTGGATCTGTGCACCGGCTCGGGCTGCATCGGCATCGCCATGGCCGTGCACCAGCCGGAGTGGTCCGTGGACATCGCGGACATCAGCGCGGACGCACTGGCGTTGGCACACCAGAACATCGCCTTCCAGCACGTCGAGGAGCGTGTGCGCGCGCTGCGCTCGGATCTGTTCGGCGCACTGGTCGGTCAACGCTACGACCTGATCGTTTCCAATCCGCCCTACGTCACCGAGGCCGAGTACGCGGCGATGCCGGCCGAGTACGCGCACGAACCCCGGCTGGGGCTGACCGCGGGCGCCGATGGCCTGGACCTCGCCCTGCGCATCCTGCACGATGCCGCCGAACACCTGACCGACGACGGCCTGCTGATCGTCGAGGTCGGCGAGAGCGAGCGGGCGCTGGCCGCGCTGTTGCCCGAGGTCCCGTTCGTCTGGCTCGATTTCAAGGTCGGGCCGATGGGCGTGTTCCTGATCGATCGCGCGACGCTGGTCGAGCATGCCGAGGTGATCAACGCCGCGGCGGGCTCGCGGGCATGATCGCCCCTCGACTGCGGATCGTGACCGGTGCTTGTTCAGCGCCCGCGTCCGGTTGATGCTCTCCCTACTCCCTACTCCCTACTCCCCACTCCCCACTTCCGACTCCCGTGTCCAGCAACGCCTTCGGCAAACTGTTGACGATCACCACCTTCGGCGAGAGCCACGGCCCCGCCATCGGCTGCGTGATCGACGGCTGCCCGCCGGGGCTGGCGTTGGCCGAACGGGACTTCGTGGCCGACCTCGCGCGCCGCGCCACCGGGCGCACCCGCCACACCTCGCAGCGGCGCGAAACCGACGCGGTCGAGATCCTTTCCGGCGTGTACGAGGGGCGCACCAGTGGCACGCCGATCGCGCTGCTGATCCGCAACACCGACGCGCGCTCGCGCGACTATGACGACCTGCTGGACACCTTCCGCCCGGCGCACGCCGATTACACCTATTGGCAGAAATACGGCATCCGCGATCCGCGCGGCGGCGGCCGCAGCTCGGCGCGCGAGACGACGATGCGCGTGGCCGCCGGGGTGATCGCCAAGAAATGGCTGGCCGAGCGCCATGGCGTGCGCGTGCGCGGCTATCTGGCGCAGCTGGGCGCGATCAGCCCACGGCTGTCGGTCGATGGCGCGATCGACTGGGACGTGGTCGAGCAGAACGCGTTCTTCTGGCCGGACGCCGCGCAGGTGCCCGAACTCGAAGCGGCCATGGACGCGCTGCGCAAGGCCGGCGACTCGGTCGGCGCGCGCGTGACCGTGGTCGCCGACGGCGTGCCGCCGGGCTGGGGCGAGCCGATCTACGGCAAGCTCGACGCCGAGCTGGCCGCGGCGCTGATGAGCATCAATGCGGTCAAGGGTGTGGAGATCGGCGCCGGCTTCGCGGCGGTCGCGCAGCGTGGCAGCCAGCATCGCGACGAGATGACGCCGGCAGGCTTTCTGTCCAATCACGCCGGCGGCATCCTCGGCGGCATCAGCAGCGGCCAGCCGGTGGTGGTGTCGATCGCGCTGAAGCCGACGTCCAGCATCCGCATCCCGGGGCGCAGCGTGAACCTGCAGGGCCAGCCGACCGAAGTCGTCACCACCGGCCGCCACGACCCCTGCGTCGGCATCCGCGCCACGCCGATCGCCGAGGCGATGGTGGCGCTGGTGCTGATGGATCAGGCGCTGCGCCACCGCGCGCAGTGCGGCGATGTCGGCGAGATCGCCCCGCGGATTCCAGGACAGACAAGCGAGTAGGGTTCCGCTCACCGCGTCGCCCAGCGCCAGCGACGTGGGCTGGGCTGTAAGTCCAGCCTACGATTCTCACCGTTTACTCCCTGCCCTCGAGTCCCGCATGAGCAAGAAATCCTCGTATACCGTCGCCATGGTCGGCGCCACCGGCGCCGTCGGCGAGACCCTGCTGCAGATCCTCGCCGAGCGTGAGTTTCCGGTTGGCGAACTGCTGCCGCTGGCCAGCGAACGTTCGGCCGGCGAGACGATCAGCTTCGGCGGCCGGCGCATCACGGTGCGCAACCTCGTCGGGTGCGACTTTGCCGGCGTCGACATCGCGTTCTTTTCGGCCGGCGGCGCGGTCAGCCGCGAGCACGCGCCGCGTGCGGCGGCGGCCGGCGCGGTGGTGATCGACAACACCTCCGAGTTCCGCTACCAGGACGACATCCCGCTGGTGGTCAGCGAGGTCAACCCGCACGCGATTGCGCAGTACCCGCGCCGCGGCATCATCGCCAACCCCAACTGCTCGACCATGCAGATGCTGGTGGCGCTGGCGCCGATCCACCGTGCGGTCGGCATCGAGCGCATCAATGTCGCCACCTACCAGTCGGTCTCGGGCGCCGGGCGCTCGGGCATGGAGGAGCTGGGCCGGCAGACCGCGGCCATGCTCAGCTTCCAGAGCGTCGAGCCGTCCAAGTTCCCGGTGCAGATCGCCTTCAACCTGATCCCGCACATCGACGTCTTCGAGGACAATGGTTACACCAGGGAAGAAATGAAGCTGGTCTGGGAAACGCGCAAGATTCTCGAGGACGAGACGATCCAGGTGAACCCGACCGCGGTCCGCGTGCCGGTGTTCTACGGTCACGCCGAGGCCGTGCACATCGAAACTCGCGACAAGATCACTGTCGCACGTGCCCGTGAGCTGCTGCAGGCCGCGCCCGGCGTGGTGGTGGTCGACGAGCGCGCCCCCGGCGGCTATCCCACACCGGTGACGCACGCAGCCGGCACCGACCCGGTGTACGTCGGCCGCCTGCGCGAGGATATTTCGCATCCGCGCGGGCTGGATCTGTGGGTGGTCGCCGACAACATCCGCAAGGGTGCCGCCCTGAATGCGGTGCAGGTGGCGGAACTCTTGGTGAAATCCTATTTGTGAA